>Ga0187867_10000460_pt1 | contig 36648 bp, 35 predicted proteins | sample June2016WEW_13_1_FD_132976 | JGI IMG/M metagenome (GOLD analysis project Ga0187867, IMG submission 132976) | Peatland microbial communities from SPRUCE experiment site at the Marcell Experimental Forest, Minnesota, USA - June2016WEW_13_10 | ecosystem: Environmental > Terrestrial > Soil >... | reverse complement strand
GGAAGGTCAGGTTCAGATTGCCGGCAATGCGGTGCGCGGTGCTGCCGTTGATCGCGATCCCGGGAATATGGCCGAGCAACGCGTCGAACAGACGGTCGCGCAACGCGCCGATCCGTGCGTTGTCCTGCTCCATTTCCTCCGCCGCCAGCCTGCATGCTTCGCCCAACCCAATGACCAACGGCGCCGGCAACGTGCCCGAGCGATACCCCCTTTCCTGCCCACCTCCCGAAAACAGCGGCAGCACCCGAGCCCTGGGCCGGCGCCGTACGAACAGCGCGCCGATCCCCTTCGGGCCATAAATCTTGTGCCCGCTGACCGAAGCGAGGTCGACCTTCCACCCCGTCAGATCCACCGGGATTTTTCCAACTGCCTGCGCGAGGTCGGAATGGAACAACGCCCCCGCCTCTTTGGCCATGCGCGCAAGCCCTGGAATATCCTGCACCACGCCGATCTCGTTGTTCACGGCCATGACCGAGACCAGCAACGTCGGCGCCGTCAGCGCGTCGCGCAACATCTCCGGATCCAGCAAACCGTCCGAGCCAACCGGCAGAAACACGGGGTCGAAACCTTCGTCTTTCAAATCGCCGACCGACTCCAGCACGCATTTGTGTTCAGTGGCGACGGTTATGATTCGCCGGCGGTCACCGGTTCCGTAGCGCGCCGCAAAGCGGGCAGCACCTTTGATGGCGATATTGTTGCTCTCGGTCGCGCCGGAGGTGAACACAATCTCGCGCGTGTCGGCCCCAAGCAATGACGCAACCTGACCGCGCGCGGTTTCAACCGCTCCCTCGGCGGTGCGGCCCATGACGTGTTCGACGCTGTGCGGGTTGCCGTACTGCTCGGTGAAGAAGGGCAGCATGGCTGTCACAACTCTTGGGTCGCATCGGGTCGTCGCCTGATTGTCCAGGTAAACCGGCTGGTTCGGACGAGCGGGGGCATAGGTCATGGGTTTACTCTTCGGTCACACCTTTACTCTATGGTGTCACGCTGCCGTTGCGACCAGAGCCCGCCGCAAACGAGCGGCCATGCGCGCATAGGCGGCCTCGAACGCATCGACCGCCGCGTCGGTAACATTCCACGGCAGCGAAACGCGAATTGCCTGGCCAGCAAGCGCACCCAGACCCATGGCGGTCAGCACATGACTGGTCTGAACTTTGCCAGAACTGCATGCGGCACCAGCACTCACCGCAATTCCGTCGAGGTCCAGTGCAATGACCTGCGCGTCGGCCCGTACTCCAGGCAGCGCGAGCGAAGTTGTGTTGGCCAACCTTGAGGCACTGCCACCGCACACAATCGCCCCATGGTGCACCGCAGCGGCCTCCACACGATCCCGCAGCGCAGCAAGGCGGGTCTGGTCGGATACCCTATCACAGACGGCCGCGAAGCCAGCGATGGCGCCCAGGGCGGGCGTGCCGCCGCGGCGGCCGCGCTCCTGGCCGCCACCAGCAATCAGCGGCGTGATGACAGTCAGGTCCGGCGCCAACAACAGCGCGCCGACACCGGGCGGCCCGCCAAGCTTGTGCGCGGACAAAGCGATCGAGTGACAACCAAGGACCGTCATATCGACTGGAATACGACCGGCGGCCTGCACAGCATCAACATGCAACAAGGCACCGTGTTCCCGGCACAGCGCGGCGGCTTCGGCGATTGGCTGGATGGTGCCGGTCTCATTGTTGGCTTGCATCAGGCAGACCAGAGACCCCGGCCCCGACCTGAGCCAGTTACGCAGTACCTCCAGCTCAGCGACACCGTTACAATCGACCGGCAGCACCGCGGCATCTGGCGCGGCAGCACGGATCGCGTCGTGTTCGGTGGCGCATAACATGACCCGCCGGCCTGTGCTCAGTGCATACACCGCCAGCGCATCGGCCTCGGTGCCGCCCGATGTGAACACGACGTTCTGGTCGCGCACGCCAAAACGAGCTGCGACTCTCTCACGCGCGTCCTCCAGAACGCGCCGGGCCGCGCGGCCGGCAGCATGGACCGAGGATGGATTGCCGGTTACCTCGAACGCAGCCTGTATCGCGGCCTTCGCTTCAGGGCGAAGCGGCTCGCTGGCGTTGGCATCGAGATAAAACATGGCGTTCCGCCGCGGCTTATTCCGCCGCCACGCGGGCAAAACCGCGCTTGGGCGCAACCGCGCGGCCGCGCACCTGGCCAAGGACAACGTCGGCCAGTGTCACCCCGCCCAGAAACAAACCGATTTGCCGTCCAAGTTCGGCCCAGAGATCGTGGGTTTGACATCGCTCGGTCATTTGGCCGGGTAGCGCGAGGCACGGGCCCGATGTTTCGTCACAGCGAGTGGCACGGATCGGCTCGTCGACAGCAGCGATGATCGCGGCGATGGAAATCCGGTCGGAGTCACGCGCCAAACGATAACCGCCGCCGGGTCCGCGTGACGAGGCGACCAGACCCGAGCGGCGCAATCTGGCAAATAATTGCTCAAGGTACGACAGGCTTAATTGCTGGCTGGCCGCAATCTCCGCGAGGCAAACCGGGCCGCATTCGCAACCAACAGACTGGCGGGAAGCCAGATCAACCATCGCCATGACCGCGTAACGGCCGCGTGTGGAAAGCTGCATGTTTCACTCCGCCGCTGGCTGACGGGACTGGCTTTGTGACGGCACGGGCTCGTGTTGCCCGTCACCGTTTCGATCTCCGCTGTTGGTATCGAACAACCCGGCATGCGACTCGGCGCCGCCTAACTCCCCTTGCGCTGCCTGCATGCGGGCGACCCGCACTTCAAGGTCGGTCAGTTCGGCACGCAACCCTTCGAGATCGCGCAACAGCGGATCGAGGCTGTCGTCGCACGGCATCCCATAGGGATCGAAATCCGCTGCCGCACCCAATCCGCGGCGTGGCAACTTGCGATCGACCGGACGAGCCGGCACGCCAACGACTGTCGTATCCGCCGGCACCGGATCGACCACGACGGCATTGGAACCGATGCGGGCATTGTCGCCAACCGTAATGGGTCCGAGGACTTTGGCGCCGGCGCCAATGATGACGTTGTTGCCGACGGTCGGATGGCGCTTGCCGCTGCCGGTGCGGGCAACGCCTAAAGTGACCTGATGATAAAAATAGCAGTCGTCGCCGACCTCGGCAGTTTCGCCGATCACGACACCCATGCCATGATCGATGACGAGACGCCTGCCAAGTTTGGCGGCAGGGTGAATTTCAATTCCCGTCAACCAGCGAGATATATGCGACGAGAATCTACCAAGAAAATACAAATCATGTGTCCAAAGCCAATGAGAGAGGCGATGCCACATCACAGCGTGCACGCCTGGGTAGCAAAACAATACTTCGACATAGGAACGAGCCGCGGGATCGCGCTCTCGATAGCTGCGGATGGTCTCACTGAAGAACATGTAAGCCATGCGACATTTCCATTATGAATGTTGCCACAGTTTGTCATATACTGGTGGCACGCCAGGATTGGCTGGCTGACTGAGATTACGGGGGTGTAACCCTCCGTAGAGATCAGTGAGCCAGATGACCCTGGGGCTCGGTTCAACGGGGAACCAGTCACAAGACGAGGGGGAAACCAAGCAGACCCTGCACCGAGTGAGCCACGGGCTGAGGCCAGCATATCCGAGTCGGGGAGTCAACTATCCTTGAACTGGGTTCGCCGTGAACAAACTTAAGTGGGGCGGCTCTTCGCATTGTGAGTGTGCCAGTTGATCCGGATCTACAAGATTACGGTCAATGGGGCCGGGAAGCGACTGACAGGTCAGGCGGGCCTGTCCGTTCGGCGGACCGGAGCAAGAACAGGAAACAGGTTAAGTATTGCCATGCCAGAGGTGATGTTCGCCGGCCCAGACGGCCGGTTGGAAGGCCGTTACCACCATTCGAAGGAACCTGGGGCTCCGGTGGCGCTCATCCTTCATCCCCACCCGCTGCACGGCGGGACGATGAACAATCGTATCACGTTCACGATGTACCAATCGTTCATGCGACTTGGCTGCTCGGTGATGCGGTTCAACTTCCGGGGGGTTGGACGCAGTCAGGGACGTTATGACGGTGGGATCGGCGAAATCAGCGACGCTGCAGCAGCGCTCGATTGGATGCAAGCGGTCAATCCGGGCCATGGGGGGATCTGGATTGCCGGCTACTCGTTCGGTGCATTCGTGGGTATGCAACTGCTAATGCGCCGGCCGGAAATCTCCGGCTGGGTTAGTGTGGCGCCCCCGGCCAACCATTACGATTTCGGCTTCCTGGCGCCATGCCCTTGTGGTGGGTTGATGCTGCACGGCGACAGCGACGAACTGGTGCCCGAGCCAGCTGTGCGCAAATTGGTCGACAAACTCAACACGCAGAAAAATGTCCACGTGGACTATCGGGTGTTCGAGGGTGCAGACCATGTGTTCGCCACTCACGCCGATGCGGTGTCGGAAGCGGTCGAGGACTTCTGCGGCAAGTCGATTGCCCGCCGTCAGATGGCGCTCGCCGCCGACTGATCCGATCTCGGTGCTTAACATGTGAACCAAGGCCACGGGCAGTGGCTCGACGCCGTGCGTTTGTACGCGCTGTCAGGTCTGAATTGCCGGATCGACCACCGCGGCCACGTGAGCGCGAGACGTGTCTCATCAGGCTTGATCTCGTCGTGTTTGCGGCGGTGGGGTGTGGTCCGGCCAGGCGATGTTCTCGCACTTCGCGGGGGGTATCGCAATTCTGGGCCCGGCCGGCCGGTACGCCCCTACTTGCACCGTGCGGGCGCCGGCAACATGATCCCGCTGGAGGCCAGCCCCCGGAGCCATCCTGACCAAACCGTCTGTTCCAGCCCAGTACCTGATCCGCGATCGTGCACTTGCGCTCGGCTTTGACGCAATCGGGTTCTGCAAAGCAGGCCTCGGACCTGAGGCGCGGCAGCGTCTGACCGCATTCCTCGCCGCTGGCCAGCACGGCGACATGGGATGGCTTGCGGCCCGAGCCGAGCAGCGCTCCCACCCGCGCGCGTTGTGGCAGGACGCAAGAACGGTGATCGCCCTGGGCCTGACCTACGCGCCGCTCGACGATCCTCTGGCTCCTCTGGTGATGGTAGACCGCGGCACGATTTCAACTTATGCGCGTGGTCGCGATTACCACGACCTGATGAAGGGCCGGCTGAAGCATCTTGCCGCATTCGTGACGTCACGGTTCGGCGCCGAGGTCAAAGTCTTTGTCGACACCGCCCCGGTCATGGAAAAACCACTTGGTGAGGCCGCCGGACTGGGCTGGATCGGCAAGCACACCAATCTCGTCTCCCGCAAGCACGGCTCGTGGTTGTTTCTTGGCGAGATCTACACGACGCTGGAAATTTCACCCGAACCGCCGCACGCAAATCGTTGCGGCACATGCGCCCGGTGTCTTTCGGTCTGCCCGACCGACGCGTTTCCGGCGCCGTACCGGCTGGATGCGACGCGCTGCATCTCCTACCTGACGATTGAGCATAAAGGACCCATTCCGCACGAGTTACGACCGCTGATGGGCAACCGGATATATGGCTGCGACGACTGCCTGGCAGTATGCCCGTGGAACCGTTTCGCCCATGCCACGACGCACGAGGCGTTGCAACCGCGCGACGATCTGACAGCCCCGCGCCTTGCCGAGCTGGCCACATTCGATGAGGCGAGGTTCCGGCAGATGTTTGCTGCATCGCCAATCAAACGCATCGGTCGCAACCGGTTTGTGCGCAATGTATTGAATGCGATCGGCAACTCCGCCGATCCGGCATTGCGGCCGGTGGCCCAACAATTGGCCAACGATCCCGATCCGGTCGTTTCTGAAGCGGCGCAATGGGCCGCGGCACGGCTTTGTTGATGTCTTACGGGATCGGCGCTCAGGGAGAATTGCAGCAAAGCGCCTTTCAGTACGTGCCAAATTGCTGGCTTGATCCTCTGCACGACTGGCTTCCAAAGCGGCAGCGACCCACCATCATACCGTCGGACAGCGCAGTAGGTGGTCTCTGAGTGGCCTGATCAAACGTAGCTTCTCACTCGCCGGGCATCGGACCAGCGTGGCGTTGGAACCTGCGTTCTGGGATGCACTTTACGAGATCGCCCAGTACCGGGGGATGAGTTTGGGCGGGCTGGTGGTGTCAGTTGACTCTGGCCGCGACGGCACGACGGCTTTGGCATCTGCCTTGCGGGTCCTTGCGTTGCGTGAGGCTCTGGGCCGGGCCAGTCAGCGGCCTTTAGGTCCACCCCATCCATGAATGCGCACTGCGACACCCCCGAAGGCCTTGCCCAGAGATAACTTTCCCGTAACTTTTGTGCGGCGATGGTGGGCGGCACGGCGAGGGTCAGAGGGATTCAGTCGAGGCAGACGTCCGCGCGAACCAGTCGCGACAAAGGTCGCGCGAAGGAACCCACCAATGGTCCCGATGAGTGAATCCAGGATCCGCCAGTTCACCACGATCAGTCCACTGACGTTGTCCGACCGTCTGATCACCTTGGCCAAGGACGCCGATACCGCGGGCTATGCAGCCACCGCTGAGCAGCTACTAAAACTGGCAATCATGATTTTCGACGAGGCACCACGGCGGCCGCACTGACGGTTGCCTCGATTGTGCGAGCTGCATGAACGAAGCCGGTCACACGCCATCAGCATATTGAAATGATTCAAAAAGCTGGTGGGCGCAACAGGGATTGAACCTGTGACCCCTACCGTGTCAAGGTAGTGCTCTCCCGCTGAGCTATGCGCCCCACCGATGTGGGAGGCGGTATCTAACCTCTGCTTCCAGGTCAGGCAAGGCGCAACGTGGCAATGGGGTAGGTGACATTAGCCCAGAGGCCCGCTTGAATGGGCGGATGGATGCCCCCATGGATGCCCAGGTCGAAGCTTTTCCCTATGCGACGCAACCGCCGGTCCTGGTGGCGCATCCTGTGGCGCAAACCGCGCCGCTGGTTTTCGCTTCTCCGCATTCGGGCCACTTTTATCCGGCTGAGTTCCTTGCCGCCTCACGTCTCGATCCACCTGGCCTACGCCGCAGCGAGGACAGCTTTGTCGACGAACTGTTCGCCGCCGCCACCAGCTTCGGTGCGCCCCTGGTCCGCGCCACTTTTCCGCGCGCCTGGTGCGATCCCAATCGTGAGCCGTGGGAACTCGACCCGGGCATGTTCGCCGATGCACTGCCGTCCTGGGTGAACACTACCAGCGCCCGGGTCAATGCCGGACTGGGCACGATCGCCCGAGTGGTTGCCTCGGGCGAGACCATTTATCGTGGAAAACTCACCTTCGCCGAGGCTGAGCGCCGGATTGAGACCTGCTGGAAGCCGTTCCACGACACCGTCGTATCGCTGATCGAAGCGACCCGAGCGAGGTTCGGACAGTGTGTGCTGATCGACTGCCACTCGATGCCGTCCCACGTTCCGATTTCGGGGCGCGGCGACCGTTTGGCGGACATTGTGTTAGGGGATGCGCACGGCACAACTTGTACTGCCCATCTCACTCGGTTCGTCGAGCGCCGGCTGATTGATCTTGGCTACCGGGTGCGGCGTAACGACCCTTATGCGGGAGGGTTCATCACCCGGCATTACGGCCGGCCACGGGACCACGTGCACGCTCTGCAAATCGAAATTGCCCGCGATCTTTATATGGATGAGACTCGATACGAGCGGTCTTCAGGTTTCGCCGCGGTGCAACGTGATCTGCGTCTGTTGATCGAGTCGCTGTCGGTTGAACTCGCGAGGACAGTCAAAAGCTGATTGCTGGCAGTGACCTGGGGGACGGAATTACGTTTGGGATTCCAATTGGTTGGCCAAAAAAGATGGCGGTGCCGAAGCACCGCCAAGTTTAGGGAGGAAACGTCCAAGAAAGCAGACAGCTCGGTCAGTGACCGTGTTGCTGCGGTGCACAATCTAGCCGGGGGCTACATTCGGTGCAAGCAATTTTTTGCATTGCACCAATGCTTTTTTGTTGGGCAGATTCAATTGCAGAAAAATCTTGCCTGTTTACGCCGCATTTACCTTTCCAACGTAGCTTGGGCAGCATGCCTCGCTGGCTCCTCGCTGCCCTGATTTTTTGCCTCCTGACAGAACGTGCAGGCGCGCTGCCAATGAGCCTGACTGCAGCCTCACCGGGGGAGCAGTGCCGGGTCGCGATCGCTGCCGCGGAACGCGGCCATGGGGTGCCTCCGCAATTGCTCGCCTCGATTGGGCGGGTCGAGAGCGGCCGGCGCGATCCGGACACCGGGGCCTGGGGTGCCTGGCCGTGGACCATCAACGCCGAGGGCGTGGGTTCCTATTTCGACACGAAGGCAGAGGCCATTTTGGCAGTCCAGGCACTCCAGGCTCGCGGCGTGCGCTCGATCGATGTCGGCTGCATGCAGGTTAACCTGATGCACCACCCTGACGCATTCCCCAATCTCGAAATGGCGTTCGAGCCTGCGGTCAATGCGGACTATGCGGCGCGATTTCTGATTGAACTGCATGACCAGACCGGAGATTGGACCAAGGCCACGGCGGATTATCATTCCGCCAATCCGGAGGAAGGCGGGCCCTACGCCGCCAAAGTGATCTCGGTGTGGCCGGAGGAGCAGCGCAAAGCCGGCGGCGCTCCGTCCGTGCAGTTTGGCCAAAGCCGGATTGCCCCATTCCCAAGCCCAGCCCTGTCGTTCCCGGCCCGTCCGACGCCGCGATTATTCGCGATGGCCGGAATCCCGCCAATGATGGTGCAGCCGGGCACAGCCCCGCCTGAGTTAATGGCGTCCGGGACCGCGCCGCCTGGAATTGGCTTTGGCCAACGCCTGGCCACGCCAGGGCGGGGCCTGGAGTCTTATCGGGCCACGCCGATCAGGACCGTCATGCCGATCCGAACAGCGATGCGGCTGCCAAACCTGGTAACGCGGTAATGTCCGCGCGTTGCGCGGAGTGACCCCGGGTGCTGGAAACGCCATTTTCCATCCGACCCAGGTCTGCCGATTGTGATCGCCCAGGTATTCGTCGGATCGCCAGGACATGCCGTGAGCCGCGGTCACCACGTGATCGGCGACCGTTGCCCGCTCGGATCCCCGTTCCTCGATTGACCTGAGATCGTCCAGAGGTCATCTCATGTGCTGTTCGCGGCATGAGGATCCCATGACCACTCTGCCTCCTTTGCCATCCGAGGCGCTACCGGCCGGCATTCGATCTCGCTTCATTGACGGGATCAATGGCCTCTCGATGCAGGTGCTGGAGGCCGGGTTTCAGGCCGAGGAGCGACCGTTGGTGTTGCTGCTGCACGGATTTCCCGAAATCGCTTACTCCTGGCGCAAGATCATGCCCGCGTTGGCCGAGGCGGGATATTGCGTGGTGGCACCCGATCAGCGGGGGTACGGGCGGACCACGGGATGGGACCCGTCCTATAACGGCGATCTCGCTTCATTCCGCGTGTTGAACCTGGTCCGCGACACCATGGGCCTGCTTGCTGCCCTGCGCCGATCGTCGGTGGCGGCCGTCGTGGGACATGATTTTGGCGCCTGGGTTGCGTCATGGTGCGCGCTGCTGCGGCCGGACGTGTTCCGCTCGGTTGTACTGATGAGTGCACCCTTCGCCGGACCGCCGGCGCTCACGCCGTCCGCGACTCCGCCGGTCGATCCAGTACACAAGGCGCTGGCGTCTCTGCCGCGGCCACGCAAGCATTACGTGATGTATTACGGAACCCGAGAGGCAAATGAGAACATGTGGCATTGCCCGCAGGGCGTGAGCGCGTTCCTGCGTGCGTACTATCATTACAAGGGCGCCGATTGGACTGGAAACAAACCGTTCCGGCTGGCCTCCTGGTCGGCGCCCGAACTGGCGAAAATGCCGACTTATTACATAATGGATGCCGCCAACGGCATGGCCGAAACCGTCGCGGCGGAAATGCCGTCGCCCGCCGAAATCGCCGCATGCCACTGGCTGACTGAGGCCGAGTTGGCCGTCTACGGCGACGAATATTCCCGAACCGGGTTTCAGGGCGGCTTGCAATGGTATCGCTGCCGCACCGAGGGTATTGGTCTGTGCGAACTGCAGGTGTTTTCCGGCCGCAGCATCGACGTGCCCGCATTGTTCATCGCCGGACGAAGCGATTGGGGCATCTATCAATCCCCCGGCGCGATCGAGCGGATGCAAGGCACGGGTTGCTCTGCCATGCGCGGCGTCCACCTGATCGACGGCGCCGGGCATTGGGTGCAGCAGGAAAACCCAGACGAAGTCAACAGATTGCTGCTGGCGTTCCTGGAGAATGCACGAAAATAGGGGGTCCGGAACGCTGCGGCCACGATGCTGTGCCTTGTCCACCGCTTTACCGCTCACAGTACCAACCAGGATCATCGACAGGAGTGTGACAATGTCCACCGTTTCAACAGACCTCGACGCCCTACATGGTCTCAATCACGACTACATCACCTCGGTGCAGAAAGGTGATGTGCGGCGGTTCGATGAAATCCTGGCGGCGGAGTTCCATTGCTCCAACCCGGACGGCAGCCTGATCAACCGCGAGGGCTTCCTGGCACAGACGGCGCGCCCGGTGACAATCAGCAACTTGCAGGCGCATGACGTGCTGATCCGCCTGTTCGGCGACGTCGCCATCATTCACGCCCGCACCACTTATACGCTGCAAGATGGTGGCCATGGCGCCGGCCGCTACACTGACGTCTGGGCGCGGCAAAACGATTCCTGGCGCTGTGTGTCAGCACACGTTACGCGCCTGTAACTCACCCAGGTTTCTGATCTTCCCTCTCGGGCTTGCGACAAGGAGCGGGATATGATCGTCGTCACGACTGAAAATCTGCCCGGCTATCGCGTGCGCGAGGTCAAAGGCCAATGCTTTGGTGTCGTGGTACGTAGTCGCGGCCTCGGCGGCAACATCATGGCAGGCCTGCGATCCGTCGTCGGCGGTGAAATCACCGAGTACACGGCCCTGCTTGAAGAAGCACGCCGTCACGCGGTCGACCGCCTCGTGCAGAACGCGACACAAATGGGCGGCAATGCGGTGGTCATGATGCGGTTCGATAGCGCTGAGATCGGTCAAACCATGAGTGAGATTGTCGCTTATGGCACCGCAGTCGTGGTGGAACCCGACAAGAGCTGACGCGTATGCTCCGCGCGGTACTGTTTGCGATCGGTGTTGTGTTACTGATTGCCGCCTTGGTCGCAACCGTCGCGGGCTGGCCGGCGACTCCGTTGGCGGCATTCGGAGCCATCCTGACATTGGCTCTGCTGTTTGAGCGATACGTTTACAAACCAATCCGGCCGGAGCCGCCGGGCCCAGGATGGGAGCGAACGACGGAACAGTTTGTCGATCCGCAGTCGGGACAGAGCGTCACGGTATATTTCAATCCGCGCACCGGCGAGCGACGCTATGTCGGCAAAAGAAACGTCTGAAACCGCGGGCTGATATCACAAACAACAGACCCGGCTGGTCATCTTGACAGCGAACCGATCAGTGCCTCGATCGCATCCCAGGCGGCGCGACCAAGCGCCAGGTCGGCTGCATCGTTGCCACCGTGTGCATGCCGCGTTGAGCGTGGTGTCGTCTCGCTGGGCAGCAAAACACGGTGACCGGCCTCTGGATGGAAAACCAGAACTGCTGACTTGTCGACTGCTGCGAGTCGCGCGGCGATCGACCGCGCAAATAACTCCGACGGCCAAAGGGCGTCGTCGCCACCGGCGACAAGAATGATCCTGGCCTGCGTGGCTTCCACCGGGATCGTTGCGGCGTCAACTTCCGAAGCGAACCGCCGCAGGCTTCGCTCGAACAGGCCGCGGTAAGTCAACAGGCCATCGCGGAACTCCCGCTTCCAGTATGGATCGCTGGCGACGAAAGGAAGCGGGTCACCGCCCCATGTCCATGACGAACGCTGTGGCCATTCCTCACCGTCCCGCCCAGGGCCAATATTGCCCCAGACGACGGAAGACGGGCTGATCGCAACCACGCCATCCACACGGCTGTCGTGAATGGCGGTCAATAATGCCGCCTCGGCACCTTTGGATGTCCCAACCAGAACGATCCGCTCGCAGCCTTGTTGCACAAGCCTTGTGATTGCGGTGGTGAAGGATTCCAGTGGTATTTCACAAATTCCAGGAACCTGGCCCGCGCCTCCGAACCAGCGCAGCGCGAGCGCCGTGCAGTTCAGGGCGGCGAACACCCTTGCGCGGGTGACGTCGACCCGCCCGCTCGATCCTGCCAGGACAAGGACACCGACGCCATTTTCGCGTACCGGAAGCAGCAGGGAGCCTTGCAGTTCGCCGTTGAGCTCAATTTCAGCAGACTTGGTCACCGGTTCCTCCATGGCCGGACGTCACGATAACGATAAACGACAATCGAGCAGCGGGCATGCGACTATTCCTTGCGACGTGGCAGGAAAGGACCGACGGCACGCCTGGTTCGGCTCAATTTGGTTGCGGCTCAATGTCGATTGGGCCGCCGTGAGGCATAAAAACGGTTACGGGGCCACAATCCGTCCCCCTCTGGTCGGAACAGGCACACCCGTCGTCCCCGGGAAGCTCAATGGCAGGCCGCGCGCCACCCGCGTCGCGAGGAAACCAAAACACTGGGCCTCCAGGGCGTCGCCATTCCAGCCCACTGTTTCCACCGGCTCGACCGGCACGCCAAGCGCTGAGCGCAGTGCGAGCATGATTGACGGATTGTGTCGTCCACCGCCGGTGACCAGCCATCGCCTTGGCTGTGCCGGAAACGTTGCCGTCGCAATCGAGGTCGCGGTGAACGCCACCAACGTTGCTGCCCCGTCCGCGGACGCCAATGTGTCCAGTCCACTCGCCGCCAAAGCGCGGGAGAAGTCCAACCGGTCGAGCGATTTGGGGGCGGGCCGGCTGAAATAGGCATGGGCCATCAACCGGCCCAGTACCGCCGTATCGACTGTCCCGCTGCGGGCCAGCACGCCGTCGCGATCGAACGCCTGCCCGGTATTCCGGATCATCCAGTCATCCAGAGGCCCATTGCCGGGTCCGGTGTCGAACGCGACCAGTGCCTCCTCGTGGCCGATCCCGTTCTCGCCAATCCAGGTCACGTTCGCGACGCCACCGATATTCAGCACCGCCAGCGGCCGGTCGAAATCGCGCGCCAGTGCCGCATGAAAAACCGGCGCCAAAGGCGCCCCCTCCCCGCCTGCCACGACATCGGCGGAGCGGAAGTCGTAAGCTACCGGAACTCCGGTTTCGTGTGCCAGAAGTGTCGCATCGCCGACCTGCCAGGTCCGGCGCCGATCTGGTTGATGCAGGATGGTCTGGCCGTGAAACCCAATCAGGTCGGCTGGGCGTTCCAATGCCTTCACTGCCTGGATGTGGTATTCGGTCAGCCGCGCCTCTACACTTGCAAGGCGGACATCGCCTTGCGCCAGTCCAGGGGCGAGGTCGAGGATCATCCGCAGGTCGCGGCGCAACGCGTCATCGTACGGGATTGTCAGGGCGGGACCGAACGCTGTCACCGTCTCACCGTTGGTTTCCAGCCAGGCGGCGTCCACGCCGTCCAGGGACGTCCCGCTCATTAGGCCGATCGTGCGCGGCATGTTTCTCTCCTGGCCGTCCCCTGGTAATCAGCGGGCGTTTCACTCCAGCACGGGTTCCGTATCATGACCACGGCCGAGTCCACCGTTGCTCCCGACGACTTTTTATCCGAGGCCGCCGCGCGCGGTTTCATCTTTCAGTGCACTGACTACGAGGCGCTGGCCGAGGCGATGAAGGCCGGCCCGATCAGCGCCTATATCGGCTTCGACTGCACGGCCGATAGTTTGCATGTGGGCAGCCTCGTGCAGATCATGATCCTCCGGCTGCTGCAGAAATACGGCCACAAGCCGGTGGTGCTGATGGGCGGCGGGACGACCCGCATCGGTGATCCATCCGGCAAGGACGAGTCCCGGCAAATGCTGACCGACGCAGCGATCGCCGCCAACATGACCGGCATTCGCCGCGTCTTCGCGCCGTTCCTGCGGTTCGGCGATGGCACCTCGGATGCAATGATGGTCAACAACGCCGACTGGCTGGACGCGTTGTCCTATATTGCCCTGCTGCGCGATGTCGGCACGCATTTCACGATCAACCGCATGCTGACGTTCGACTCGGTGAAGCTGCGGCTGGACCGCGAGCAGCCTATGACGTTCCTTGAATTCAATTACATGATCCTGCAAAGTTATGACTTTCGGGAGCTGCATCGCCGGCATGGCGTCGTGCTGCAGATCGGCGGCTCCGACCAGTGGGGCAACATCGTTTCTGGGATGGAGCTGACCCGGCGCAGCGACGGCGAACACGTGTTCGGGTTGACCACGCCGCTGATTGCCACCGCCTCGGGCGCCAAGATGGGCAAGACGGCGGCGGGCGCAGTGTGGCTGACCAGCGACCGGGTATCTGCGTACGATTACTGGCAGTTCTGGCGCAATACCGAGGACGCCGATGTCGGCCGCTTCCTGCGGCTGTTCACCGACATTCCACTCCCGGAAATCGCACGGCTGGAAGCGTTGCAAGGCGCCGACATCAACGAGGCGAAGAAAATTCTTGCCACGGCGGCCACTGCTCTCGCGCACGGCCAGGCCAGCGCCGAAGCGGCAGCGGAAACCGCCCGGCTTGCGTTCGAGGAGGGCGAGGCGGCTGACACGCTGCCCAGTGTGGCGTTGCCTCGGGACGAGCTGGAGACAGGGATCGCCGCGTTCCGGTTGTTTACTCTGGCGGGCCTCGCGGCGAGCAACGGAGAGGCGCGGCGACTGATCCGGGGCGGTGGGGCGCGGGTCAACGATACTCCAGTGACCGAGGAAGGCTACCTCATTTCGTTGCGTGATGCGAAAGAGGGTGCCATCAAGCTATCCGCCGGACGTAAGCAGCATCGCCTGGTGCGGGCGGCGTAACCGACTGCCCTGATCAGCTGTATCACGCCAAGTACCCCAGCCACCACCACCACAGATAATCCAGCGGACACAGCACGACCACCGTCACCGCTGCCTGTATCAGACAGAACCTTGTCCCGGCCTTCAGACTGACGCCACCGTACTGCATCCCGATCACCATCAGAAAATTCTGGTATGGCAGAAATACCGTCGAGAAAATGACGACCTGCAACATCAGAACCGTCAGCACCGGTAACCCGCTCGCATGAGCGAAATCTCCCGCCAGTGGCGCCAGCACGACCGGCATTCCGACCAATGTCGTAACAAACCCGATGACCGCCCCAATCCCGGCGATCAGCGTCAGATTGAGCGCGTCATGCCCCGGCGCCATCCCCGACACACGCAACAACGCGCCACTGAGCGCCGAGCCCAGACCGGTTGTTGCGATGACCGCACCAACGCCGAATATTCCCGCCATGTAAATCAGCATGCCGAGATTCATTTCGGACAGGCTGTTTGCCGGCAACACGCCGATCCCCGGCAGCAAACAAACAATCCCGGCGCCGAGAGCAACCCAGGCCGGCGAGACGCCGTGCAGCCAGTCAGTCATGAACAGCACCAGGGACCCCAGCAAAATCCACGCAACCGTACGCTCGTTTGCCGACCACGGCGCCGCGATTTCAGGGGCGGAACGCGGCAGCGGTCCATGCTCGGGAAACAGACGATAGCTGACCTCGATCAGCATCAGCGTCTTCAACACGCCCAACACGGGGAAATGCAGCAGAGAATATGCGCCATAGGTGACCTTGATCCCGTAAAGCGTATCGGCCGCCCCAACCAACACCAGGTTGGAAATATTGGCTGGCAGAATTGCAACTGCCGCCAACACCGTTACCGAAACTGCCGTCATCACCAGCCCGCTGCGTCCTGGGCGGCCCGGCGCAAAACCCAGGCGGTCGGCAAAACCCAGCACCACCGGCAGCAGAAATATCACCCGCGTCGTTGAGGACGGCAGAAAAAACGCCAGCCCCAACGCCAGCATCGCGGTGGCGGTAAGCGCCCGCCGATAAGATCCAACTAGACTGCCATGCAAAAGGGCCGACAAATGCCGCGTCAATGATGTTCGTTCAACCGCCATCGTCGTGATGGCACCGCCGAATACCAGCCACCACGCCGGCGTCATGAATCCCGAAAAGATCACCGGTGTCGGAGCGATCTCAAACGCCGCGGCCAGCATGAAGAACACCAGACTGGTGATCGGTTCGGCCAGAAATCCGGTCGCCCAGGCGGCGATGCAGCAGGCCACGAGGATGCCGGCTCGCACGAAAGTTGGCGAGCCGCCGAATAGCCACGGCGCAAGCCCGAGCAGGGGAATGATCGCCGCAATTGCCGTCAAACGTAGAATCTGGGCTGGCGCCGGGCGGGCGGTTCGATCCGTCATATCGGTCAGTATCTCAGACGCGCGACCCTGGGGCATCCCCGAGCACGGGATCCGATCAGTTTCATCGCACGGAATTCGGGACGGCGCACAATCCCCCTCTTGCCAAGCGGCGCATCCGGGACGATGTAGCGGCAGAAGTTCCCGGACCGCTGCGGTCCGGTTTCCCCGCCACAGGTCACAGGACCCGAGCCCCATGTTCATCGAAACCGAAGGTACTCCCAACCCCGCAACCCTGAAATTCCTTCCCGGCCGGGAAGTGATGGGTCTGGCGACGGCAGACTTTGCCTCCGCCGCATCCGCCGCACGCTCTCCGCTGGCGACCGCATTGTTCGGCCTCAACGGCGTGGCGCGGGTATTTCTGGGAGGCGACTTCGTCACGGTGACCAAGACCGATGCGGTTCCATGGGAGACGCTGAAAGCCCAGGTACTCGGTGCGATCATGGACCACTTTGTCATGGAGCGACCGGTGATCGATCCAACGATGGCGGAGGACGACCTGTTCGACGAGGAGGACGTCGACCCGGCGGATGTCGAGATCGTCGAACAAATCAAAGAGTTGCTGGACACGCGGGTGCGCCCGGCGGTCGCCGGCGACGGTGGCGACATCGTCTTCCGCGGCTTCCGCGACGGCGTCGTGCGGCTCCATATGCAAGGGTCCTGCTCCGGTTGCCCTTCCTCCCGGGCCACGCTGAAGCACGGTATCGAGAACATGCTGCGCCACTACGTGCCCGAGGTAGTGGCCGTCGAGCAGGTGGAGTACTGAGGCCTCCCCGCGCCGCTTATGCAAGGCCCCGTCGGAAACGCGGCGCACGAGCCCCGCCATAATGCTTGGCAGAGGCGAACGCCGGGTAGGCCGCGCCAGAATGAAACGACAAGAAGGCTTGCGGCGGCATTTGTGCAGGCACCTCTTGTCGGTCGCTTATCGGCACCGCACCATGGACACATCGTTCTCCTCTCGCCGGAGTTATTTCCATGACGCTCGAGGCCGCCGCACATGAACTGCTGTTTCGCGAGGCGCGCAGCCATAACAAATGGCAAGACAAGCCCGTCACCGACGAACAGATTCATCAACTTTACGAACTGTTGAAATATGGCCCGACTTCGGCCAACTCGTCCCCTGCCCGATTCGTGTTCATCCGCACGCCGGAAGGCAAGGAGAAGCTGAAACCGGCCCTCTCTTCAGGCAACCTGGACAAGACGATGGCGGCCCCGGTGACCGCGATCGTTGCCTATGATCCAAAGTTCTATGAGACGCTGCCGCAGTTGTTCCCGCACAATCAGGATGCGCGATCCTGGTTCACCAGCAATGACGCCCTGGCCGCTACCACAGCGTTCCGTAACGGCACGCTGCAGGGTGGTTATCTGATAGTGGCCGCGCGCGCCCTCGGCCTCGACATCGGGGCGATGTCGGGGTTCGACAACGATGTGGTCGACCGCGCATTCTTCGCCGACAACGGCTGGCGCTCAAACTTCCTTTGCAACATTGGCTATGGCGACTGGAGCGGGGTGTTCAACCGTTCGCCGCGGCTCAGCTTCGACGAGGCATGCGTTCTCGCCTGAGCCGTAGTCCCCGCGGATGCGCGTTCTTGTCCTGGACTCCGCGTTGACACGCTGCTCTGCGGCACTCGTAGTCGATGATACGGTGGTGATTGCCCGCTCCGAGGTGCACAGGCAAGGGCAGGAGGCCGTCCTGCCAGTGATGGCACGGGATGTTTTCGCTCAGGCACTCGATGCGGCGAAGGAGACGTCGCCATGCATCGATCTCGTCGCGGTGACTGTTGGGCCGGGTTCATTCACCGGAATCCGCGCGGGACTTGCCCTCGCGCACGGTATTGGCCTGGCACTGGGCGTTCCGGTCATTGGCGTAACGATCGGTGAGGCAATTGGTGACGCCTTCCCGCACCTGGGCGATCGCGTTCTCTGGACAGTAACGGACAGCAGACGCGGCCAGATTTTCCTCGAGCGTGAGGGCGAGACTGTTTCGCTCGCCCAGGAAGCATTGCCGTCACCCCCAGGCAAGGTGGCTGTCGCCGGTGGGGCAGCGCTGCACATCGCCGCGCGACTCGCCGCAAGCGGCGCCAATGTCATGCTGACCGATGCGCGGTATGCTTTGCCGCGCCATATCGCTCTGGTCGCCAGGCGGCGCCACGCCGGAGCCTTGCCGCCCCGGGCGGCGCAGCCGCTCTATGTCGACCCGCCTGAGGCAAGGCTACCGACCGGTGGTCTTCGTCCGCCACCCGAAGCCTCCCCGCGGTAGGAAGCGCCAAATGGCGCCCGAGCCGCTCACCGGAGAGATCGAAAACGCGACCTGGGGCCATGCCGGCATCATGGCTGAAATCCACAGAACTGCGTTCCCCGCAACTGAGGCGTGGTCGCGCGATGTCATGCTTCTGCAACTTGGGCTGCCTGCAGCATTCGGGCTGGTTTATTCTTGTACCGGCATGATCCTCGGCCGCGTGGCAGCGGATGAGGCAGAAATTCTCACTCTGGCCGTTGAGCCTGGGCAACGCCGCCGAGGCGTCGGATCTGCGCTGCTGAGAGCGGCGATGGCTCGCGCCGCCAGCCTTGGTGCGGCCTCCATATTTCTGGAAGTTGCCGTGACCAACGACGCGGCGCGAGCCCTGTATGCCGCGCACGGCTTTACCGAGGCGGGTCTGCGACGTCATTACTACACAGATGGAACGGATGCTCTGATCTTGCGCTCTACTTTGTCCACACGGGCCGCGGACTCGTAACATTCCTAAACCAATCAGGCATCCTCTTAATGATCCGTGCAGTAATTAATTGAACAGAATTTAATTAGTGACCCTTGCGTATAAGCAGCAACACGGTTCCATCCGCCTCCTGACGCTGTTCCAGCACCGTGTGGCCTTGTTCAGCCGCAGTGCGGGGAACGTTGCGCGTCGGCTCTTCGCCGCGCAGTCGGACCAGCAAAGTCTGCCCGGGTGAGAGACGGTCGAGAGCGATCCGTGTCTTAACGAAAGTCATCGGACAGACGTCACGTGTGATATCGATGTCTCGGTCAGCGGTCAAAATGGAGTTCATGATACTCGTCCACCCTGATTAAACAAGAAAAACCATTGCGAAATTGCGTCACCGACACTTATATGATTAAAATCACCCGCGATAAAGGGCCACTCGATGCCAGATAGTACGTCTTCGCATGGTTCCCTGACGCTTGGTTCGTCGCCTGGTTCGTCCACCTTGGGCATTTTGGGTCTGACCGCTCAAATCGTCTCGGCCCACGTCGGCAACAATAAGGTCGCGACGGCGGAACTGCCAGGGCTGATCCAGCAGGTTTACCTCGCCCTCAACGGCTCAACCGCAAGTCCTTCGCCGGCGCAGATGCGCCCCGCTCCGCCAGCCGAGCGTCCCAGGCCCGCCGTGCCGATTTCAAAGTCTGTGTTCAGCGACTACATCGTCTGCCTGGAAGACGGCAAAAAGCTGAAAATGCTCAAACGGCATTTACAGACGGCATACGGCATGAGCCCGGAACAATACCGCGCGAAATGGGGGCTCGACTCGAACTATCCAATGGTCGCGCCAGAATATGCAATGAAGCGATCGTCGCTTGCCAAGGCGATCGGCCTCGGTACGCGACCGAGGGAAGCCAGGCGAAACTGACCGGTGGTTGTCTTCTCCGGTTCATCCCGAGGGCGGCCTGCGTAGCCAACCGATCCGATGCGCGGGCCCGGAGAGGCGCACGCACCGCTCATTCACCGGGTTCCAGTCGCTATCCGGGGTCCCCGCACTGATAATTTTCGCACTCCCCATTGGACAGGCATGCGGGACTTCGGCTACCGGTTCGTCCTGGAAGTGCCGTCCGCCGGAACTGACATTCGGGATATTCACCAGGAGGCCGATGGAATCGCGCATCGAGCGCTTGTGCGTCGAACGCGGCGTAAAGATGACCGGGCAGCGCCGCGTCATCGCGCGCGTGCTTTCTGACGCCGATGATCATCCCGATGTCGAGGAGTTGTACCGGCGTGCCACCCGACTGGATCAACATATTTCCATTGCCACGGTCTATCGAACGGTCCGTCTGTTCGAGGAGAAGGGCATCCTGGAACGACACGACTTCGGCGGCGGCCGTGCTCGTTACGAGCCGACTGAGGAAAGCCACCATCACCATCTGATCGATATCGAAACCGGCAAGGTGATCGAATTTCAGGACGCCGAGCATGAGGAGCTGATGCGCGTAATCGCAGCCCGGCTTGGCTTCGACCTCGTATCATTGCGTCTGGAACTGTTCGGCCGCAAGCGAAAGACTGCCACAGCTCAGCGTGCATCGCACCAGACGGAGGAACCAGTGAAGTGATTGCTGAGGCGCCTTTCCCCGAATTGCGCGCAGGCAACCTCGGGGTACGCATCGCCGTCGACCCAGCTGAAGTCGATGCTGTGCAAGCCCTGCGCTACCGGGTTTTCTACAGTGAAATGGGAGCCAACGCTAACCCGGTCACCAATCGGGATAAGCGCGATCGAGATGCATACGATGCGGTCGCCGATCACTTGCTGGTCGTGGATCACGAGATTGGACCGGGCCCGGAAGGCGTCGTCGGCACCTACCGCCTGATCCGCCGTGTGGCGGCCAACAGAATTGGCCAATTCTATTCGGCCGACGAGTACGACCTCGCCGTGATCGAACGGACCCCAGGGGGGCTTATGGAATTGGGCCGATCCTGCGTCGACGCCCACTACCGCAACCGCGCTGTGATGCAATTGCTCTGGGGCGGGATTGCCGCTTACGTCTTTCACTACAAGATTGACCTGATGTTTGGCTGCGCCAGCCTGCACGGAACGGATCCCGATGCGCTCGCGGCCGAGCTCTCTTATCTTTATTACTACCATCTGGCGCCGCCCGCGTTGCGGCCGCGCGCCCTGCCGCATCGCTATGTCGAGATGCGACGCCTCGACCGCGATGAGATCGACCCCAAACGCGCGCTGGCCGCGCTGCCACCGCTGATCAAGGGATATCTACGTCTGGGCGGTTTCGTGGGCGACGGCGCGGTGATCGACGCACAGTTCAATACCACCGACGTTGCGGTCGTGGTGAAGACAGACATGGTGACCGAATCCTATTACCGACACTATGAACGGCAGGTTCGCGACGCGCCGGAGTGAGCAGCCGCGTAAGGGGTGACGCAGCATTTTTCCCATCATCGCCCTCCCGGACCCGATCGACCGATTGTTCTCCTTGGCGTTCGGATGGGAGTCCGTCCTGCTGCGCCATATCGTGGCTCGACCCGAGGGTCAGTGCATGCGAGTACCGGGCATGAGCGCCAATGCTGGGTCGCCGGCATATGGCCGGGGTCAGGTGCTCGATTGAGCTCGGCGGCCCAGATCTGATGCCGGGGCAAGTCCAATTCGCGACAGGCGTGGCAGAGATTTGGTCTTCAAGGCGATCGGGCTAAGCCGCCTATGTCCCTCCCGAGATGGCTGACCGAGGCTCGAGGATTCCGCGCGGACCTGATCGCCCTCCTGGCAGGAGCACTTGCGGCTCTCGCTCTCCCGCCGTTGGCCTTACTGCCGGCGCTGCTGCTGGCCTTTCCCATTTTACTCGTGCTGATCAATGCTGCCGACCGAGGCATCGCGGCGGCCAGGCGAGGCTGGTGGTTCGGTTTCGGCTACCACCTGATCGGCCTGTATTGGATCACCGAAGCGATCCTGTTTGAGGCGGCGCGGTTCTGGTGGCTTGTCCCGCTTGCGGTGCCGGCGCTCGCGGCAGTGCTCGCGGTTTTCATAGCGGTCCCCGTCTGGGTTACCTGGTTCGCCGCACCCAGAAGTTCCGCGGCTGGTCGGCCCTGGCCCGGTCTGGACCAATCGATGCAAATTCAGTGCAGCCCGGCGCAGGTGATGGCGCTGGCGGGTGGTTGGGTGTTGGGGGATCTGGCGCGGCAATTCTTCGCTACCGGGTTTCCCTGGAACCCTCTGGGCAGCGTCTGGGCTATTCCTGGACGGTTCGGCGACGTCATGCTGCAACCCGCCGCGCTGGTGTCGGTGCACGGTCTGACGTTGGCGACCGTAGCCCTGGCCTGTGCGCCGGTGCTGCGTTGGCGAGGTCGGGCGGTCTGCCTTGCTCTTTCGCTGGCCTGGATCGGCTATGGCCTGAACCGCATTGCGGCGCCGTCGCCACCGGATCAACCGCTGCATGTTGTGTTGGTACAAGGCAATGTGGCGCAGGGTCAAAAATGGGATCCGGCGATGCGAAACGCTGTGTTCGACCGATACCTTCACCTTACCGATGACGGTGTGCGAGCGGCTGGCCTCGGTCCAAGCGTCGTAGTTTGGCCAGAGACCGCGAGCCCGTTCCTGCTGGATGATACTGCGCTGCAGGCGATCTCGGCCGCCAGCCACGACGAGCCGGTATTGGCAGGTGCCGTGAGGTTCGACAAGGACGACCGTCCACGCAATACCTTATTTGCGGTGACTGGCGTGGGCTCGGTCAGCGCGCTCTACGACAAGTGGCATTTGGTGCCTTTCGGTGAATATCAGCCCAGTTGGGCGCAGGTCGGTATCCAGCTCGTGCCCGGCGGCGGCTTCGCGCCGGGTCCCGGCCCACGGACTTTGCGCATTCCCGGGGTGCCGCCGGTCGGACCGCTGATTTGTTATGAGGCAATTTTCCCAGGTCAGGTCATTGACGAGGCAGACCGGCCGGATTGGATGGTGAATGTGACAAACGATGCCTGGTTTGGCACCTCCGCAGGACCGCGGCAGCACCTTGCCGCGGCACGAATGCGTGCAGTCGAAGAAGGCCTACCACTTTTACGTGCGGCAAATACGGGAATTTCAGCTGGATTTGACGGAAAGGGTCACGAAATCACACGTCTCGGTATGGAACTCACCGGTTTTCGCACGGTAGTTTTGCCAGGCCCCTTGCCACGCACGCTTTTCGCGCAGTTCGGGCTGGTTCTGCCAGGCGGCCTGGCATTGGGTTCGCTTATCGCGGGTATGGTGGCGAGTCGCTGGCGGCGAGATCGCTGATCCGGAATGGCGCGACACAAAAAAAAGACCGTGATCCCGTGTTGTGAAACGGAAAGCCGCATTTAAACCAGATGCTTGACAATTATCGGTTGTGGCGTTAAATGTCTGCTAATGAAAGCGCGAGAAGCATGACCTGTCCAGTACAATCCGTGTGGTTGTATGCGACCGTGGTTGTATGGTCCGGCTCTCGCGAACTGTGAAAGGGATGCACGAATGGCTATCGCCGATCAGGCCGTTGGGGTTGACCGGGAAGGGCGCCCCAGTCCGATTGATGTGCACGTTGGGTCACGGGTTCGGTTGCGCCGGACCTTGCTTGGCATGTCACAGGAACGACTGGGTGAGGCTCTGGGCCTGACATTTCAGCAAGTTCAGAAATACGAGCGCGGGGTCAATCGGGTTGGCGCCTCACGACTGTTCGATTTGTCGCGGGTGCTGGATGTGCCGATTAGTTTCTTTTTTGACGATATGCCCGACAGCCTGACCGCAACTTTTGGCTCGCCCGCAGCGCGCCGTGCAACTGGTTTCACCGAACCGTCGGACTCCTTTGCCGACGATACATTGAACCGGCGAGAGACGCTGGAGCTGGTTCGCGCCTATTACCGCATCACCGATCCGGCGATCCGCAAGCGCGTCTTCGACCTGATCAAGTCGATGGGTCCCACCGAAGCGACAGCGTGATCCGCGGGTTCTGCCTCCGCTGCCTTGATCGATGCAAGCCGACGAACAGCTGGATGTTCTGAACGCGCGAGCGGCGGATCTGCGACTGCTCTCGCGCAACCGGGCTGTTGCGATCACTGAACGGATAATTCGTTGCGTACCTTATACCAGCGCGCTTAAACATTGACACTCGCCCAGTCTCAGTGCCGCCAGGCTCGCGAGGCAGATAGCCAGACTCGGCTTCACATGCAGAATCACGCCGACAGCCTCAGAGGAAGTAGCTTCTGTTTAGATGAGCCGGACTGGCGCCTCACCCCCGCAATTGCGGGTTGTCGAACACCGGATTGCGGGCACGGTGCAAAGCGCGTGTCAGGCAGGCGGCCAGGTCCCGCTTCTCCGTCTCTCCCAAGGCCTGTGCGATCTCCTCGCTCACCCCATAACGGCTCAGCATCAGCCTTCGCACTCGCCCGTCGCGCTCTTCCAGCCACACAGTCAGCCAACCGGAGGGCAGGACTTTCTCCCGCCGCTGTCCCGACGGTTCGGTGCGCACAATCCGGAGTTCGGTTTCGCTCAGCAGGATCAGTTCGCTGCCGCGCGCCTGCCGCGCATTCACGCGCAACATCACCACGACGAGCCCAATCTCGAGCGCGCCGAATGGCAGCACGGGCCAGGCGCCCAACATCCAGAACCGCACACCGATCAGCAGCGCGAGACCAGTAAGCGCGCCAATGACCCAACACAATCCGCGCCGCGTGAGGCTGCGATGCGGAACAATCAGCGCCTCGAACAGGGCGGGCGCGTTGCTCAGCCGAGGGCTCCGTTACCTCGCAACTGGCCGACATCGTCCGCGGTCAGTCCCAGCCAGTCGGACAATACGGTTTCGGTGTGCTGGCCCAGTACCGGCGATGGTTTCAAAGTCGAAGGTTTGCCGTCGACGCGCACCGGCCATCCCGGCATTTTGAACGGGCGATGGACCTGATGGTGCATGGTCTGCATGATGCCGCGCCGTTCGAAGCTCTCATCGTTCTGCAACTCCATGGTATCGAGCACCGCGCCAGCAGGAATGCCTGCCTCGCCAACCAGTTTCATTGCTTCGTGCTTGGTCCGTTGGCGAGTCCACGCCGCGATGATTTCATCCACCTCGGGCTCACGTGCGACACGGTCAGCGGGCGTGAGGTAACGTTTGTCGCCAATCAGGTCCTCGCGCCCGATCAGTTTCAGCAGCCGGTCCCAGTGGTCAGGGTTGGCTCGGCTGGTCATGATATAAACGTAATCGTTCGGCCCGCCTGGCGCGCACGGATACAGGCCCATCGGCGCGTTGTTGACGCCCACGACCTTGGAACCGCCTCGCTGCGCTGGTTTGCCGGTCAGACCCTGGGTCGCGAAGTTGATGCGCATGTAGTGCATGATGGCGTCCTGCATCGCGACCTGCAGGTGATGGCCCTCGCCGGTTTCGCGCCGCTTGAACAGAGCGCCCAAAATGGTGATGGCCATGAGCATGCCGGTGCCGGTGTCACCGAGGGAAATGCCAGGCCGGGTCGGCGGGCCGTCCGCATCGCCGGTGACGCTGAATGTACCGCCGCAGGCCTGCGCGATCATATCGAAGGCGAGATTTTTCTCAAATGGGCTGCCTTCGCCGAACCCTTTCACCTGGGCGTAAATGATCGACGGATTGAGCGCCTTCACGACATCGTAACCAAGGCCCAGTCGCTCGATGGCGCCAGGAGCAAAGTTCTCGACACAAACGTCCGCCTTCTTCAACATCTCCTTGACAAGGTTCAGGCCGTGTTCTGATTTCAGATTGACGGTGATCGACTTCTTGTTGGCATTGAACACGTGGAAATAATATGGATCGGTATCCGGTTGGCCGGGGCGCAGACGGCGGCCGGGATCGCCCATTTTTGGGTTCTCGATCTTCACCACGTCGGCGCCGAGCCACGCCAATGCTTCGGTGCAAGACGGTCCGGCTTCGAACTGAGTGAAGTCGACGATTTTGATGCCGGAGAGGAATTTGAACTCGGTGGTGACGCCCTCAGGGGCAATGGAATGCGCGGTGCTGTCGTTCATGGACCTGGCTCCTCTCCTCGTGCGACCTTCGGTTAGGGACAAGACTGCCATATTGGCGCGTTCGGGGCCAGCGGGTGGCTGACATGCCGTTTGTCTGCGGCGACCGAGTTCCCGTCTTATCGACGATGGCGTCGGCCGAACTGGTCACGTGAAATTCCGGTGCCTGCGGGTCAGCCATGCGCAGACAAAGCGCTTTAACTGGCTGACGGGGTAGGTGGTTCTTCTATACTCGCCGCCCCGAGGAGAAGGTATCTTTCATGACGCCGACCTGGCTCGCCCGGATGTGCGCGGGGCGCCTGCATTACGCCTGGCTTGTACTGGGCCTCGTATTCGTCTCGATGCTGGCGGGCGTGAGTGTGCGGGCCGCTCCTGGTGTCATGATCGGGCCATTGCGGCGCGCCTTCGGCTGGGATGTCAGCACAATCTCGGGCGCCATCTCGGTCAACATCATGCTGATGGGCCTGATTGGGCCGTTCATGGCCGGCCTGATGCAAAGTCTCGGTCTGAAGCGTACCATGCTGCTGGCTCTGCTGGTGTTGATGGGTGGCACCGGGCTGTCGCTGTTCATGACGTCGCCGTGGCAATTGTTTCTGACCTGGGGTGTGATGGTCGGTATCGGCGCCGGAGCAGGCGCGGTCGGGTTCGCCGGCGCCGTGGCGAACCGTTGGTTTCTCAAGCGAACTGGTTTCGCAGCCGGTCTGCTGTTCGCAGCCAACGCCGCTGGGCAACTGATATTTCTTCCGTTGCTGGCCTGGCTGGCAAACCGTTACGGTTGGCAAGGTGTGGCAATCGGCACCACCACGGCGATCGCCTGCGTCATCCCGTTGCTGTTCTTCCTGTTGCCGGAATCTCCGGAACAAATCGGTCTGGCGCCCTACGGCGGCAGCGCGATCGTTCCGGTTGGTGACAACCATTCGCCAGGTGGCAACATGTTCTCGGTGGCGATCCGGGCACTGATGCGAGCCTCGCGGTCGGCAGATTTCTGGTTGCTGTGCGTGACATTCGGGATCTGCGGATTGTCGACCAATGGACTGATTAATACGCATCTGATCGCGTATTGCCTGGATGAGGGCATTCCCGAAATGCGCGGCGCCTCGATTCTGGCCGGGATTGGACTGTTCAGTTTGTTCGGCTCGATGGCGTCCGGTTGGTTGTGCGACCGATACAGTCCGCGGGTCCTGCTGTTCTGGTATTACAGCCTGCGAGGACTGTCCTTGGTGCTGATCCCATTCAGCCCATTCGATGCCCCGAGCCTGTCGGTGTTCGCCGTGTTCTATGGACTGGACTGGGTGGCAACCGGCCCGGCGACGTTCGCATTGACCAACGAAGTGTTTGGGCGTCGGGATGCGCCGGTGATCGTGTCGTGGATTTTCCTGGCGCATCAGATCGGCGGCTCGATCGCCGCGTTCGGCGCAGGCGCGGTGCGCACCGCATCCGGCAGCTACCTGTTGGCGTTTCTGGCGAGTGGGCTCGCATGCCTGGCAGCATCGATGCTGGTGCTGCGAATCGCGCCACGCGGCAAGCTGGTCGCGGCGGCGGAGTAACGGTTCGCCCACCCGGCCACCGTGGGAAATCCTGAACTCCTTTAGAAAAGTTACTCCGACCACTCAGTGCGTCCGGGCCTGGGCCAGCGCCCCCGACCGGGACGAGAATTTCATATTAGCGTGATTGACATCAAATTCTATTTGGTGTTAATCGCATTCCTATGAAATTGACCCGCCCCTACGACATGACCATCCGTTCCGCCAAGGCCGAGGCCACGCGGGACCGGATCCGGCACGCCGCGGGGGCGCTTTACCTTGACCACCCCATCGATGACTTCACGTTAGAGGAGATCGCAGCGCGCGCCGAAACTACCGTGCAAACCGTATTGCGCGCGTTTGGCAGCCGGGACCGGTTGATGGTCGCCGTACTCGACGACCTTGCGAAAGCCGGCCTTTCTGGTCGGCCTACGCCACCGGGTGACGCTGCCCAATTTGTCGAGGCAATATTCGATATCTACGAAACAATGGGTGATTTCCTGATCCGCAGCCTCGCGGATCAGCATCGAAATCCGGAGCTCAAGGTCAGCCTCGATCGCGGCCGTGCCAGCCACCGTGCCTGGGTTCGCCACATATTCGCGCCACAACTCGAGCGCCACACGGGGAAGGCACGCGTGCAAATGTTCCTCGCATTGGCGACAGCGTCCGATCTTTTTGTTTGGCAAATCCTGCGGCGTGACGAGGGGCTGGACCGGCCAGCCGCGCAAGCCGTCGTCCTTAAAATCATTCTCGACATCACAGGAGAGGAGAACGCCAATGACAAAGATACTGTGGTTGAACTGGTCGGGCGGCGGAAACCTTCCGCCCAGTCTGGGCGTCGCAAGGGCGCTGACGGAGCGCGGTCATGAGCTGGTGTTCGCCGGACGGCCGGAGATGGTGCCGCGTGTCCATGCCGCGAACCTCCGTGCGATCGAGATAACCCGCGCCTACGAGCAGGTCGATCGTTATCCGCAAGGCAGTTTTCTCACCCGAATGAGTTGCTACCTGACGTCGCCCCCAGTGGAACAGCAGGTGCGAGATATCGTCACCGCCGAAGCTCCGGATTTGATCCTGACTGACTGCATGTTTCCCGCTGCGCTTGCACAACTGCCAGGTTTTGCATGCAGGTCGGCCATCTTTTGTCACACCTTCGTATTTCGTCAGTTGGATATGTGGCGCGGCATGCTCGCGACACTCGACGGCATGCGGCAGAAGGCCGGATTCCCCGGCCTGCCTCCACTCGACCTTTTGTGGCGCGGCGCCAGCCGGCTGATCACCACCAGCTTTGCCGAGTTCGACGCGCCACCCAGCCCTAATTGGACGCACGTCCGCCATGTCGGGCCGGTGCTTGAGGACGAGGCAATCGCTGCACCCGCCAGACTACCCTGGGCGAGCGACGATCCGACCCCTCTGCTGCTGGTAAGTTTCAGCACCGGCTTCGAACAACGGAACGTCGCGAAGTTGCAACGTGCGCTGGATGGCCTGGCGGACCTGCCTGTGCACGTGATTGCCACCACAGGCGGTATCGTCGAGCCGGACGAACTCGCCGCACCAGCCAATGCCGTCGTGCTGCGCTACGCGGCACATGAACCGATCCTGGCGCGCGCGTCCCTGGCGGTGATGCACGGCGGGCACGGCACCGCGATGCGGGCAATGCGCGCCGGCGTTCCTGGCATCGTCATTCCTGGGCTTGCCGGCGATCAACCATTCGTTGCTGCAGCCATTCAGGAATGGGGCGCGGGCCGGGCACTGTCAGGAGACGCCGACGCTGCCGCTATCCGCGATGCTGCGCGCGAGGTGCTGGCGACACCTTATTTCCGAAGAAACGCACGGCTGCGATCGCACGCGTTCGCGGGTCATTACGGCGCTGAATGCGCCGCGGATGAGGTTGAGGCATTGCTGCTGCGCGCCGCCGCCTGAGCGCCGGCGATCGCATGCGAACTGTTTGGTTGCCGGCCGTCATCGCGTGGGCCGGCGTTCCTTGGCATCTTACCAGCGGACTCGCGTGACAAATGGAGCCGATGCTGGTGTGGCGAATCGCGCCGCGTGATAATTTGGTGGTGGTGGCGTAGGCACCGGAGTCAATCTGCAAAAAGATGTTCCGGATGCCGGAAGCCCGCCGCAGGCAGAACGTCGTTCGCATCGGAAGGCTGACCGCATGAAATCTCCAGCTGCGCAATCCAAGGCCGACAGCAACAACGAGGTTTGCACGATTCGGATGGAACTTCTCGACAGCGACCCGTTGATCTGGCGCGAGGTTGAGGTGCCGACATCCGTCACGCTCAAGGTCCTGCACGATATCATCCAGATCGTCATGGACTGGTTCGATTATCATCTCTGGGAATTTACTGTCGGCGAACAGCGATTTGGCCCACCGATGGATGAGGACTGGGGGACTGAGCCTCGGAAGGTGGCAGTCAAAGTTCGCCTCCGCGATGTGCTGAAACCACACAAAACCGTCATCGAATATACCTATGATTTCGGAGACAACTGGGAGGTTCGCCTGACCGTCGGCAATATCCGGCAAGGCGACGCAAATCAGTTCTACCCCCGTCTGGTGCGCGGCGAATGGGCCGCACCACCTGAAGATTGCGGCGGAATTCCAGGGTTCTATGAACTGCTCGACACACTTGCCGATCCCACACACCCCGATCATGCGCAGCTCAGCGAGCACTTTGACGGCTATGTTCCCGACCTCGTTGATATTCCCAGGATGAATTTCCAACTCGGCCGCATAGCGAACCGCCGGAGGGCGGCTCAGGCAACGGCTGCAAAGCGGAAGGCGCAGACGGCTGTCGGAACGCAGGACGCGTGAGGCCAGGGATTGGTAACGGCAAATGACGATGCGTTGTATCGGCGTCCGTTTACGGCGCCCGCCTTGTGAAAGGCGCGTGATGATCCTGCGCTCGCGCCGGCATCCCCAGCCGCGCCTGGCGCGCCAGCCTGGGACCTCGGGCCACACCGAACGTCGCCTCAATATCATAGAGCAACGTCGCAACAGCCGTGTCATCCGCGGCATATTTCCCTGCGTGACCGCGCATCAGGCGCAAGATCTCGGCAGCGAGCAGGCGCAGCCCGACCAGCGTCGCCGAGCCCATATCCACGATCCCTTTGTCCAGCGGTGCAACGACCGATTCAGCTCCAGCCTCGTACACTGCGGTCAGCGCAACAAGACCGCCAAGCCACAGCGCCCGCTCATTGTCCGTATCGGTCTCCGGCCGTAATCGTTTCAACAGAAACCGAAACGCGCCCAGCGTGCCGAATGTTCCGACGGCGTCTTCAACGTCGCGGAATGGGAGGGCCATGTAGTCATACGCCCATCCGGCGCGGCCCAACAGCGCGTCGGCCGGCACCTCGCAGCCATCCAGCACGACCTGGCAATGCCGAGAAGGACGCAACGCGTGAAAGCCCGGCATGTCCTTCAACGTCAGGCCCGGCGTATCGCGTGGTATCAGGAACATACTATAGCGTTTCCGCCCGGCCTCTTCCGCGGTAATCGCCAGCACAATCAGGACGTCGGCGATCGGCCCATTACTGGTCCAAGCCTTTTCGCCAGTGATTCGCCACGCAGTGCCAATCGGCTCCGCTCGTGTGGTCAGTTTTTTCGGGTGCGCGCCAACCCCAGGTTCCGAGATTGATACGGCAGCGGTCCTCCCCAACCACGCTGCCTTTTGCGCCTCGGTCCCGAAGCCTTCGATGAACCAACGCCCGACCAGTTGCCGCCCACCCCAAATGCCGCCAACACCCAACAGTCCTGTGCGTTCGACCAGCAGCGCCTTGGTCCAGGCGATTTCGTGGTACGACCCACGGGGCAGGAGCAATCCCGCCTCCGCCATGCCGAGCATCGGATCGACCGCCGGGTCCGGACATCGCGTGAGCCAGGCGTTGATCGGATCCATCGCTCAGGCGGTCACCCGCTCCGGCGACACGATCTGTCCATCAGGAGCAAACAGCGCCTCGATATCATCCACGGTCAGTTTCAACGCACCACCACCTTCGGCTTCCATCACGGCAGCCACCAGAGCGCGCTTCTTTTGTTTCAGTTGCTCCATCTTTTCCTCGATGGTGCCGAGCGTGACCAGACGATGCACGAACACGTTCTTGTCCTGGCCAATACGGTGCGCACGGTCGGTCGCCTGATCCTCAGCCGCTGGATTCCACCAGGGATCGTAATGAATAACTGTATCAGCGGCGGTCAGATTTAACCCAACGCCACCGGCCTTTAGGCTGATCAGAAACACCGGCACCTTGCCCGCCTGGAAATTCTTCACCGGCGTTTTACGATCTTTGGTATCGCCGGTTAGCATCACATACTCGATCTTCTCATCCCACAACCGCTGCTCGATCAATGCCAGCATCTCGGTGAACTGTGAAAACAGCAAAATCCGCCGGCCTTCCGAGATCATGATCGGTAACATCTCCGCCAACCGATCCAACTTTGCCGAGCCGGCCTTCGCCTTCTCCACCGCCTTCAATTTCAACAGGCGCGGATCGCAACACGCCTGACGCATCTTTAACAGCGCATCCAAAATGATGATCCCCGACCGCGCCAGTCCCTTGTCCGCGATTGCCGCCCGCACCCGCGAGTGCATCGCCAGCCGAATGCCGTCATAAATTGCCCGTTGCGCCTGTTCCATCTCCACAACGTCGAAAATCTCGGTTTTTGGCGGCAGCTCAGTCGCGACCTCCGCCTTGGTTCGACGCAGCATGAAGGGACGTACGCGTTTGTTCAGCAAGATCTGCCGGTCGGTATCACCATGTTTCTCGATCGGGTTGCGGTACCGCGCACGGAACCCACGTTGCGAGCCCAGGAAACCGGGGGCCAGGAAGTCAAACAGCGACCACAGCTCACCGAGATGATTTTGCAGCGGCGTGCCCGACAAACACAGACGTTGACCAGCTTTCAATCGCAATGCCTGCCGCGTCGTTTCGGCATTTGGGTTCTTGATCGTCTGTGCCTCATCCAGAATCACCGCGTGCCATTCTCGTGCCACCAGCACCTCGTGATCGCGGGCTAACAACGGATATGTTGTCAGCACGAGATCGTAATCTTTGATGTGTCGGAACCGTTCCTTGCGGGTCGGTCCATGCAGCGCCAACACACGCAATGATGGCGCGAAGCGTTCTGCCTCCATCGACCAGTTCGGAATCAGACTGGTCGGACACACGATCAGCGCAGGTTGATTTAATCGTCCCGCCGCTTGCTCAATCAGCAAATGTGCAAGGGTTTGTACGGTCTTACCCAGCCCCATGTCGTCGGCGAGAATGCCGCCAAGATCGGCACCGCGCAGGAATTGCAGCCAGTCGACGCCGCGCGCCTGATATTCGCGCAACGAACCATGAAACGTGTCCGGAACAATCGCATGCGGGATCGTACCGCCTGCCTCACGCAATTGCCGGCCAAGCGCACGCAGGGTCTCGCCGCCTTTCAGCTCAAGACCAGCGCGTGCCTCCAGTTCCGCGAGATTGGCAGCATCCAGACGGGAGAACCCGATCCGTTCGCCATCCACCCCGAGCCCGCCACCCGCATAAAGCTCCATCAGTGCACGCAAGGTCGGACGGATACGGCCGAGCGGCAGCGACAACAGGCGACCATCCGGCAGCGTGAGCAGGAACGGGCGATCGTCATCGCCCTCGAGCGTCACCGTCGCATCCGTATCGGTTATCAGGCGCACCAGCGCAGGCACCAAATCCACGCGCTCGCCACCGATCGAAACACCAAGGTGCAGTTCCAACCAATCGATTCCGGCGCTCTCTTGCAATTCGCCGGAAAAATCACTGTCTGCGGTCACCACATGGATGGGGAAGTCGTCGTCGATCTCGACGTCCCAGCCCTCGGCCCGCAATTCCGGCACAATTTGCAAAACTATCGCCAGCCAGGTTCCCTCGCCGGCTGCTTCATTCAGCGCGAAGTCGTCGGTATGGGCATGCTGATAATACACTGGAGCCATTTGCGCGACGCGGCCCAGACCCATCAGCGTCAATGCTTCAATGGCTTTCTGCTCGCCGACACGATCTCGTACCAGGTCGAACAGCTTGCCGTCATGGGAAACCCGGCGCGGCGGCGGCCGGATTGTGCTTGGGACGATCAACGGGCCGTAGCGAAACGCCAGCCTGGCCAGCGGCACCTCATACAGCCCGCCGCCGACATGCCGCGCCGAGCCACGGCCATGTGCCGGATCGACCGGCAACGTGCCATTGATCAACCGCAGATAGGGTTGCGCCCGTCCGGAGACCTTCTCCGCTGGCGGCAGCATTTGTGGCACAGGCACCGACAGCGTGGGCAACCGCTGCCGCAATTCGGCTGTCACACGCTCCGCCAGTTCCGGCGGCACCGGCGGCGAACGCAGCAGCCGTGCTGCCGCTCGTGCTGGAATATCCAGCGTGATCGGACCTACCGTACCGGTCCGCGGTTCCACGTACCACAGCATTGTAACGTCGAGCGGCTGCAGCCCCTCCTCCAGCGCCAACACCGTTTGCTGTGTCCCGTCCTGGGCCAGCCTCCAGACCACGCTTCCGTTGCGCGGCTTGCCCTCGGTCACTCGCGGCCCATCGACCGAGCCCCAGAATGCCCGCCCCGTGGCGATGACCCGGCGCAGGGTGTCGACCGGATCCTCGTCGGTCGCCCGGTTCATCTGATCGGCAGCGTAGCGCCGCAATCGTGCCAGAATAAGTCGGTCGGACGGCCGCAAATACCGGGCCGGTGTCCCGACCTGGTGCAGCGCGAATTGCTTCGGGTGACTGACCTTGCCGGTGAGCAACAGCCGCACCGTGAACGGCCGCACGACCAAACCAGGGGCGCCGCGCGAAGCCTCCGTAGTCGAAATCACGTAATGCAGCCGCTGATGGACCGACGGCGGGAAATCTTCGGTTTCCTGAGAATCATCGGCGTGCAGCGTCGAGAGCCAGCCGGCCAGATCATAGGGCAGCAGCGGATCGTGCGACGTATCTGGCCGTGACGAGGTCATCGGCGGCACATCGCTACCACCTGCCGCAAGTTCCTCGCGGTGCGCAGCGACCAGCACGGCGGCGACATGCTTGCAGTCGCGTCCGACCGGGCAGGAGCACATGCCGCTGATCCCGATGCCTCCGTTGCGACCACGCACAACCGTGATGCGCTGCAGATAGGGATCCGGCGCGGTACCCTGGGTTTCGGCGAAAATAAGCGCACCTTGGTTGGAGATGCGCAAATTTCGCACTCGGCCACGCAGCTCATAGATTCGCCCAGCTTCCAGGGTTGCCGGAGCGAAGGTGGCGCGGATGGCACCATCAGTCAGAACGAGCGTGGGATCGATGTCTGGGGCAACTGTCACAACATGCATCGGATTAGCATGGACTACTGCTTCGAGTCGCCGCCAGCTTGCATGGCAGCCCTCGAAAATGTTCTTTTCCGGCCGAATGGTTCCTGAGGAGACCGACAATGACGGAAATTTCACGCAATGAGCAGGAACTGGCCCTGGTTGCGTTGGCTCGGCGTGTACTGCCGGGCGGAAGTTTCGGAAATCTTTCATCGGATATCGTGATCGGCGAAGGTCGCGCCGGCCGGGTCTGGGACGTCTCCGGAAACGAATATGTCGATTTTCTGTTGGGATCCGGTCCGATGTTCATTGGTCATGCGCATCCGGATGTCGTGGCTGCCGTACAAGCACAAATCCCGCGCGGCGTGACATTCTTCGCCAATAGTGAGCCGGGGATTCGCCTCGCCGCCGCCATTGTCGATGCCGTGCCATGCGCCGACAAGGTGCGATTCACCAGCACCGGTACTGAGGCAGATGTTTACGCGATGCGAGTCGCGCGCGCGTTCCGCGGCCGTGACAAGGTGATGAAATTCGAGGGCGGCTTTCACGGCATGAGCGAATACAGCCTGCAAAGCCTGGCACCGAAGCGGCCAGGGAATTTTCCCCAGGCGGTGCCAGACGGGCCGGGAATTCCTCGGTCAGTGTCGGGCGATATGCTGATTGCGCCGTTCAACGACGCCGACCTTGCAGCCAGTTTGATTCGCGAGCATCGTGAGGAGTTGGCGGCCGTGATCGTGGAGCCGTTCCAGCGTTTATTGAGGCCGCGTCCGGGGTTCCTGGAAGCGTTGCGCGCGGTAACGGCAGAATGCGGCATCCCGCTGATCTTCGATGAGATCGTGACCGGGTTCCGCTTTGCCTATGGTGGTGCGCAAGAATATTATGGGGTTATTCCAGACATTTGCACACTGGGGAAGATCGTCGCGGGCGGCTTTCCTTTGGCGGCCCTTTGTGGACGCGCCGACATCATGCGTCACTTCGATCGCAGCGAGGTCGGCGACAACGTATTGCCGCAGATCGGCACACTCTCAGGCAATCCAATTGCTTCAGTCGCGGGCCTCGCGACGTTGGAGGTGTTGCGCGAGGCAGGGACTTATGATCGCGTTTTCGCCACCGGGCGACGTTTAATGGATGGGTTGGCCGGAATGATCGGTGAGCGCGGATTGCCGGCGCAGGTGATCGGCGAGCCGGTGCTGTTTGATATCATCTTCGCGGAAGGTGAGATCTTCGACTACCGATCTGGCCTGCAGCAGGATTCTGAAGCATTGCGGCGCTTCAATGCGGCGTTGCGTAGCCAGGGCGTGCTGAAAGGCGACACCAAGTTCTACGTCTCCACCGTGCACGATGCGGACGATGTGAAGCACACGCTGGAGGCGTTTGCAGCGGCGTTGGATGCGGAGGTGGCGTTCCGGAAACGCTGACCCTTGCGGTCTGGCGCCATATCGGGTGCATTCGATCTGGGCCGGTACAAGGGAGAGGAACGATCGCCGATGAGCAAGGAAATCCGTTTGCTGTCGACCAGCGCCATTCTCGGCTACGGTTTCCCGGAGGCGTCATTGCAAGCTGGCCTCGCCCGCAATCCCCACGTCATCGGCGTCGATGGCGGGTCCGTCGATCCTGGGCCGCATTATCTTGGATCCGGCAAACCATTTTGCTCGCCGATCGCGATCCGGCGGGACCTGCGGCTGATGTTGCTAGCGGCGATCGAACGCAAAATTCCGATGGTCATTGGCACCTGCGGCGGTGCGGGTGGCGAACCACATTTGGCGCTGGTGGTGTCGATGGTACGCGAGATCGCCCGTGAAGAAGGCCTGCACTTCAAAATGGCTACCATCCACGCCGAACAGGACAAAGCAGACCTGAAGCGGCGCGTCGCCGCCGGCACGATCCACGGGCTGGCGCATCAGG
>Ga0187867_10000459_pt1 | contig 36661 bp, 47 predicted proteins | sample June2016WEW_13_1_FD_132976 | JGI IMG/M metagenome (GOLD analysis project Ga0187867, IMG submission 132976) | Peatland microbial communities from SPRUCE experiment site at the Marcell Experimental Forest, Minnesota, USA - June2016WEW_13_10 | ecosystem: Environmental > Terrestrial > Soil >... | reverse complement strand
TAAAGTGTTTGAACAGGTTTGATTAGGAGAAGCAATGGGACAAAAAGTCCATCCTTATGGTTTCCGGCTCGGCTATACCAAGCCGTGGAAGTCGCGCTGGTTTGTCGAGCGGGACTACGACAAGCTGTTGCTCGAGGACGTCAAGCTGAAAACTGAGCTGAAGGAAAAGCTCAAGTCGGCGGGCGTGAGCTCGATCGAGATCGAGCGCCCGGGCAACAAGTTGCGGATCATTATCAAGACGGCGCGTCCCGGAATCATTATTGGCCGCAAGGGCGCGGAAATCGACAAGCTGAAAGCGGATTTGCAGAAGCGCACGTCGCGGGAGATGTTTGTCGATATCCAGGAAGTCCACAAGCCGGAACTGGATGCGCAGCTGGTTTCGGAGGCGATCGCGCTTCAGCTGGAAAAGCGCGTGGGATTCCGGCGGGCGATGCGTAAGGCGGTGGACTCGGCGCTGCGGTTCGGCTGCAAAGGAATCAAGGTCCGGGTAAGCGGTCGATTGAATGGAAATGAAATCGCCCGATCGGAGTGGTATCTGCAGGGGCGTTTGCCGCTGCACACGTTGCGCGCCGATATCGAGTACGGCTTCTCGGAGGCGAGGACGACCTACGGAGTGATTGGCGTGAAGTGCTGGGTGTACAAAGGCGAGATCTTGCCGACCAAGAAGAAGGAACAGCAGCAGGGCGTCGGCGCGTTCTAGGGGGCTGCACGCAGGGACGTTGCAAGCAACGTCGATACAAGGGAAATCGCTATGTTGATGCCAAAGAAAGTGAAGTACCGCAAGCAGCAGCGCGGCCGCATGACCGGCAAAGCGTGGCGCGGAAGTACGCTTGCGTTCGGCGACTTCGGGTTGAAGGTCCTGGAGCCAGGCTGGATTACCGACCGGCAGATCGAAGCCAGCCGGGTGGCCATGACCCGCTTCGTGAAGCGCGGCGGGAAAATCTGGATCCGAGTGTTTCCTGACAAGCCAGTCACTAAGAAGCCGGCGGAGACTCGTATGGGTAAGGGCAAGGGGGCGCCTGATCACTGGGTTGCGGTGGTGCGGCCCGGCAAGATCCTCTTTGAAATGGAAGGCGTGGCGCTGGCGGACGCGACCGAAGCTATGCGCCTGGCGTCGCACAAGTTGCCGCTGCGCACCACCTTGGTCAAGCGCGACACGGCACATTAAAGAATTGGAAACGGAAAACCAGGAACTGGAAACTGATTTATGAAATCCGACAAGATTCGCAATTTAACGGACGACGAGCTCCAACATCAGGGACGTGATCTCGCGGACCAGTTGTTCAAGCTGAAGTTCCAGTTGAACATGGGACAGACCGAGAGTCTGAAAAAGATGCGCGGCCTGCGCAAGGATATTGCGCGCGTCAACACGATTCTGGGTGAGCGCACGCGCGCCGCGGCAACGGAGAAACGATAATGGCGGAAAGCGGAACGGGGAAGGCTACACCAGAGACCGAGCACGTGCAGGGCCGGCGCAAGGAAGTCGTTGGAGAAGTTGTCGCCAACCGCATGCAGAAGACAATTGTCGTCAAGGTGACGCGCAAGAAAGCGCATCCGTTCTACGGACGCGTGGTGGCGCGCAACAAGAAATTTTATGCGCACGACGAGAAGAACGAGGCGCACGTGGGCGACGTGGTGCGAATCGAAGAAACGCGTCCGCTATCGAAGCTGAAGCGCTGGAAGCTGAAGGATATTGTGCGCAAGACGGCGCTGGTGCCAGAGGTCGTGCTGGACCGCGAAGTCAAGTAGTCGATCGAGAGCGAGGGAGATGGAAGCCATGGCCGTGATGATGAGGAGCATGCTGGAGGTCGCCGACAATTCCGGCGCGCGCAAGCTGCAGATGATTCTGCCGCTCGGCGGCTCGACCGGCCTGAACGCCGGCCTCGGCGACATAATCACAGCCGCCGTGAAGGAAGCTTCACCGGACGGACAGGTGCAGAAGGGCAAAGTGGTGAAGGCGGTGATTGTGCGTACGCGCAAGGAGCATCGGCGCCGCGACGGTACTTACATCCGCTTCGACCAGAACGCCGCCGTGCTGATCAATGATGCGGGCGAGCCGGTGGGAACGCGCGTTTTTGGCCCGGTGGCGCGAGAGTTGCGCGATAAGAGATTTTTGAAGATTGTTTCGCTGGCGCCGGAAGTTATTTGAGGAAGGTTTCACGTTTCAAGGTTCGTCGAACCTTGAAATCTTGAAACCTTGAAACGCTGAAACTTTATGAGAACCGTTAGCACATTACAGAAGCGAGTCGACATCCGCCGCAACGATAACGTGAAAGTTATCACGGGGCGGGACAAAGGCAAGCAAGGGCGCGTGCTGCGCGTGTTTCCCAACGACAACAAGCTGCTGGTTGAGCACGTGATGATGGTGAAAAAGCATGTGCGTCCGAATCCGCAGCGCAACATCAAGGGCGGCATCGCGGAGCAGGAAAGCAGGATTGCTCTTTCCAACGTGCAACTGGTTTGCCCGACCTGCGGGCCCGTGCGTATCGGCCACGAAGTGCGTGGCGACCGCAAGGTTCGGGTGTGCAAGAAGTGCGGAACGACTTTGGATAAATAGCGGCTGGCTTCGGGCCACTCGCTTCGGGCTGGTAGTTGCGATGCAAGGCGGCGGCTGCAAGGAATTTTGGTCTTACGCAGCGGTACACGTAGAAAGGCTGGTAGCCAGAAGCAAGAGCTGGAAGCGATTTTCTACCATCCGAAACCGTGAGAAGGAAGTTGAAGAAACGAAATGGCAAAAGAAAAGGAAAAGAAAGGTTCGAAGGATTCGTCGCAGGCGCAGAAGGCTCCGGCGCAGGAGCAACATAGCGCCAAGGAGCGTCCACGGCTGCGCTCGAAGTTCGAGAAGGAAGTGGCGCCGGCTCTGTTGAAGGAATTGGAACTCAAGAACTCGATGGCGGTTCCGAGGTTGAACAAGATTGTCGTCAACATGGGCATGGGCGAGGCCACGCAGAATTCGAAGGTCCTGGATCCGGCGGTGAACGAGTTAGGTCAGATCACAGGTCAGAAGCCGATCATTACGAAAGCCAAGAAATCGATTGCGGCTTTTAAGGTGCGCGAAGGTCAGGCGATCGGAACGATGGTGACTCTGCGCGGCGACCGCATGTACGAATTTTTTGACCGGCTGGTGAACATTGTTCTACCGCGCGTGCGCGACTTTCGGGGAGTCTCCACGAAGTCGTTCGACGGCCGAGGGAACTATACGCTGGGTCTGCACGACCAGTTGATCTTTCCGGAGATCTCTTACGAGAAAGTCGACAAGATGAAGGGCATGAACGTCACCATTGTGACCACGGCGGCGAACGACAACCAGGCGCGCTCGCTGTTGAAACATCTGGGCATGCCGTTCCGCACGCAATAAGCTTTCAGAACTTTCAGGTTTGCAGGATTTGGAACACAGATTCTCTTTAAGGAATGCATGACTACAGCAAAACGGGTTAAAGACGCGAAGATTGAAAAGAAGTTTGAACTGGCGCGCGAGAAGAAGGAGAAGACGCCAAAATTCTCCACGCGCCGGCACAATCGCTGCAAACTTTGCGGACGGCCGCGCGCTTATCTGCGCAAGTTCGGCGTGTGCCGCCTGTGCTTCCGCGGTCTGGCGTTGCGGGGGGAGATTCCCGGAGTTTCGAAGTCGTCGTGGTAGGGCGTCGTTGATCGTTTTTCGTCGGCAACGAAAGGCAGTAGCGACGCTGGCAGTAGGTGTCAGAGGCAAGATGGCCGTTGGTGGAATCGTTGGCGAACGACCAACGACTCACGACTCACGACCGAAGCAAGCCGTCGCAGGTTCTCCGCAAAACGCGGAGCGAACGGGCAGCTAGAGGAGAAGCAAACGATGAGGTTGACCGATCCGGTCGCAGATATGCTGACGAGGGTGCGCAATGCGCTCCAGGCGCGGCACCAGAAAGTTGACATTCCGGCTTCGCGGCTGAAGCTGGAGATTGCCCGCATTTTGAAAGAAGAGGGCTACGTCTCGAATTTCAAGGCCACCGAGGAAGAAGGTCATAAGGTCATCCGGATTTATCTGAAATATGGCGCGCACAATGAGGCCGCGATTTCAAAGGCGGAACGCGTGTCGCGTCCCGGGTGCCGCGTCTATGTGCGACGCAGTGAGATTCCGCGCGTGCTCGGTGGTATGGGAATCAACATCCTGACCACGCCCCGAGGCGTGATGACTGGTCGCCAGGCGCGCAAGGAAGGCGTTGGCGGGGAATTGCTGTGCGAGATTTGGTAGAGCGCAGCTATCAGCGATCGGCCGTCAGCCTTCCGCAAAGGCGCGGTTGTGAAGAAGCTGAGAGCTGAGAGCTGAGAGCTGAAAACCTATGTCACGAATTGGAAAAAAGCCGATCCCGATCCCTAAAGGGGTGACGGTCAAAATTGAAGGCAACACGGTGCTGGTGCAGGGGCCGAAGGGTAAGCTGGACACGGCTCTGCCGGCGGGAATCGTGGTCGAACAGAAAGACGGGCATCTGGTCGCTCTACGCGAGAACGATTCGCAAGCGGCGGTGCACGGACTGGCGCGAGCCCTGGTGAACAATGCTGTGGAAGGCGTCACCAAGGGCTGGACGCGCGAACTGGAAATTGTAGGCATCGGGTATCGCGCCGAGATGAAGGGGAAAGGGATGGTCGTGTTCAGTCTCGGCTACTCGCATCCGATCGAGTATCCGCTGCCGACGGGCGTTGACGCATCCGTCGATCCTAAGCAGACCAGGATTGCGCTTACTGGAATTGATCGGCAACAAGTGGGCCAGGTTGCCGCTGAAATGCGGTCGCTGCGTCCCCCCGATCCCTACAAGAACAAGGGCGTGCGTTATGCCGGCGAAAGATTGAAGAAGAAGGTCGGTAAGACTGGAGCCAAGTAGCGGCGCTTTTGCGGGCGTGAGCGCAGCGGGAGCCCGCAGCCGCGATCCTGAACGTAGTGAAGGACTTTCGAGTGGTTGGTGAGGGATAACGAGCAATGCTGACTAGAATTTCGAAAAATCAGAAGCGCGGGCACGTGCACGACCGCATCCGGAAAAAGATGCAGGGTACGGCGGAGCGTCCGCGGTTGAATGTCTATCGTTCCTTGAATCATATCTACGTGCAAGTGATTGACGATCTGCACGGCGCCACGCTGGTTTCGGCGAGTTCGGCAGAAGGCAAAAAGGAAGGCCGGCGCACGGGCGGCAATGTGGCAGCCGCGAAGGATGTCGGCAAGATGATTGCCGAGCGCGCCAAAGCCAAGGGCGTAAGCAGGGTGGTGTTTGACCGCGGTGGATACATCTATCACGGGCGCGTGAAGGCCCTGGCGGATGCGGCTCGCGAAGCGGGATTGCAGTTCTAGAAAAAGCGATTCGCTTCTGGCTGCTAGCTTACCCCCTCGCAAGCGGGAAGCCAGGAGCAAGAAGCCAGTCGCTAGAAGCTCAGGACAAAAATGCCAACAGTGATCAAGAAGCTCGATGCGAATTCATTTCAGTTGAAAGACCAGGTTGTGGCCATCAACCGCGTGACCAAAGTAGTGAAGGGCGGCAAGAATCTTTCGTTCGCTGCGCTCGTGGTGGTCGGCGATCCCTCGGCGGCGGTGGTGGGGCACGGCGCGGGCAAGGCCAAGGAAGTCCCGCAGGCCATTCGCAAGGCGATTGAATCGGCGAAGAAAAATTTGATCAAGGTCAATCTGACGCAGACCAGCATTCCGCACTTGGTGCTCGGGCGCTACGGCGCCGGCAAGGTCTTGCTGAAGCCGGCCCCGGAAGGCACGGGAGTGATTGCGGGCGGTGCGGTGCGGGCAGTGATGACGTCCGTGGGGATCCAGAACGTGCTGACCAAGTCGATCGGCACCACCAATCCTCACAATGTGATTAAGGCGACATTCGCAGCGCTGAGAAGCTTGAAGAGTCGGGAGAGCGTCGCTGCCATGCGCGGCAAGTCGATGCAGGAGATTTAGCTGCAGAAGGATGAGGGATGACAGCGAAGAAAACAGACACGGGCAGCGGAAAGATTCACCTGAAGTGGGTGCGTTCCGCTATTTGTGCTCCAGTGAAGCACAAACGGGTGGTAAAGGGACTGGGATTTACGCGCTTGAACCAGGTGATCGAGCGTCCTGACAATGCGGCGATTCGGGGCATGGTGGCCAAGATCCCGCATCTGGTTGAGATTGTGGAGTAACGCCCTCAGCTTTCAGCTGTCAGGCCTCAAAGCAAGACCTGGTTGAAAGCTGAAAGGTGAAAGCTGACGGCTGCGAGCTTATTTATGAATTTATCTAACATTCGAGCACCGAAGAAGGCGACGGAGAAGCGCAAGCGCGTGGGGCGCGGCATGGGCTCCGGCATGGGCAAGACGTCCACTCGCGGACACAAGGGCCAGCGCTCGCGCACTGGTATGCGCCTGATCCGCGGTTTTGAGGGCGGCCAGATGCCGCTGCATCGCCGCATGCCGAAGCGCGGCTTCACCAACATTTTTCGCAAGGAATTCAATATCGTGAGTCTTGAGCGGCTGGTCGCCCTGGGCGACGAACTGCACGCTGCGCCAATTACGCCGGAGGTCCTTCGCAAGGCAGGCGTGATCAAGCAGAAACTCCCGGTGAAGGTGCTCGGCGACGGTGAGTTGAAGATTGCCATCACGGTACACGCGCACAAGTTTTCCAAGGCGGCGCAGGAAAAAATCACCAAGGCAGGCGGCAAGGTTGAGGTCTTGCAGTAATGTTTGAGAAGCTGGCGAATATTTTCCGCATCCCGGACCTGCGCAAGCGGGTTCTATTTACGCTGGCCATGCTTGCGATCTACCGTCTGGGCGGACATCTTCCCACGCCTGGCGTGAACTTCCTCAAACTGGAGGAGGCTTTCAAGCAGAACGCGGGGTCGCTTCTGGGATTCGTGGATCTGTTTTCCGGCGGCAACCTGCGCCGCATGACCATCTTTGCCTTGGGCATCATGCCGTATATCACGGCGTCGATCATCCTGCAGCTTTTGACCGTGGTGTATGAGCCGCTGGCCAAACTGCAAAAAGAGGGCGAACTGGGACGCAAGAAGATTACCCAGTGGACGCGCTACATCACCGTCATCCTCAGCGCGGTGCAATCCTTCGGCATCGCGATCGGTCTGGAAAAAGCCGGCGACTTCGTGCTTCATCCCGGTCCCAGGTTTATCTTGATGACCATGCTGACGCTGACCACAGGCAGCGCGTTCGTGATGTGGCTGGGCGAACAGATTACGGACCGCGGAATCGGCAATGGCATGTCGCTGCTGATCTTCGCGGGAATCGTGGTGGGGCTGCCGCGTGGGGTGCAGGATCTTCTGGAAAAAGCCAAGAACGGCACCTGGGGAGCGATTACACCGGTGTTGATGGCCGGTCTGATCATTTTCATGATCGCGGTTGTGGCCTTCATCGTTTACGTGGAGCGCTGCGAACGGCGAATTCCGGTGCAATACGCGAAACGTGTCGTGGGACGCAAGGTGATGGGCGGGCAGTCGACCCATCTTCCCTTACGGGTCAACGCGGGTGGCGTCATGCCGGTCATCTTCGCGTCTTCGATCCTTACCTTGCCGCAGACCATCGGCTACGGCTTGCGAAACAGCCGCTACTTTGGGGATCTGATCCGCATGTTGGGATGGGGCGAGCCGCTCTACACTTTGCTGTATGCCCTCGGAATTATTTTCTTTGCTTACTTTTATGTTTCGATCGTATTCAACCCCAGCGAAGTTGCCGATAACATGCGGAAATATGGCGGCTTTATTCCCGGCATTCGTCCGGGGAAGCGGACGGCCGATTACATTAACGAAGTTCTGACCCGCATCACGCTGGTGGGCGCGCTGTATTTGATCATCATTTCCTTCATTCCCGAATGGATGATCACCGGTATTCACTTGAACCATCTACCGTTCTGGCTGGGAGGGACTCTGTTTGAAAGGCTACCAGTTTGGGTGACCAATGGCTTAGGTGTGAATTTCTATTTTGGCGGAACCTCGCTCTTGATCGTGGTGGGCGTCGCCATGGATACGGTTACACAGGTGGAAGCGCAGCTCATCATGCGCCATTACGACGGGTTTACGCCGCGCAGCGGACGCATCCGCGGCCGTCGGAACTGGTCGTAGAAAGGCGGTTCGGGGTCAGGTCTTAGGACCCGGGTGCGTTTCCCGGGACCTAAGACCCGAGACCGTGAGTAGTGCGCCGTGTGGGAGAAACTTGGGGTTGCTGCACCTGGCTGGCTTATTCGAGGCCACCGGGAACACTGTTCGGGAGGCTTTGGCCAACTCGATGGCGCAGGAAACCTCACGTAATCTAGGTCCCGTGGTATTGCTCGGTCCACCGGGAGCAGGGAAGGGAACCCAGGCCAAGCGAATCAAGGAGCGCTACCATGTGCCGCAGGTTTCCACCGGAGACATTCTGCGGTACAACGTGGAGCAGCGCACGGAACTCGGACGGGCGGCCAAGGCTGGGATGGCTCGAGGCGAATTGGTTTCCGACGATCTGGTTTGCGAGATGGTTCGGCTAAGGTTGAAAGAACCGGATTGCAAACGTGGTTATATCCTGGATGGTTTTCCGAGGACTGCAGCACAAGCCGGATGGCTTGATGCTTTGCTCGAAGACAAGCTCTTTGACAACCCGCGCGCCACCCGGGCTTGGCCAATTGTGATCCGGCTGGATGTGGATTATAATGAACTTTTGCTCCGGATCACTGGACGCCGTTCTTGTCCCACCTGTGGGCGGATCTATAACGTCCACTTTCAGCCAGCTCTGGTCGATGAAGTATGCGACTTGGATGGATCGAAGCTGGTGACCCGCAATGACGACCGGTTGGAGGTAATTCAGCCTCGTTTGGCGGCCTACCAGGAGCAGACTCGTCCTGTGGCTGATTATTATCAGCGAACCGGAAGGCTCATTTCGCTGAATGGTGATCAGCCAATGGATGTCGTAACCGCGCAAATTTTTCGGGTGCTTGAGGATCATCAGGCTTAGAAATGGCGATTGTTTGCAAATCGGCGGCTGAGATTGAGCGAATGCGGCAGAGCGGCCACATTGTGCGTCAGGTTCTCGATCATGTACGCACGATCGTGAAGCCGGGCATCACGACCATGGACCTGGAACTCTCGGCCGAAAAGAAGATTGCCGAACTCGGAGCGAAGCCGGCCTTCAAGGGTTACTACGATTATCCTTGCGTGCTATGCACGTCGGTGAATGAGGAGATTGTCCATGGCATCCCTTCAGAAAAGCGGATGCTCAAGGAAGGCGACATTGTTTCGATCGACTGCGGAGTCGTGTTGGATGGTTATTATGGAGACGCTGCGATTACGGTGCCGGTTAGCGACACGGTGAAGCCGGAGGTGCGCAAGCTGTTGACGGTGACTGAGGAGTCGCTTTATCGCGGCATTGAGCAGGCGCGAATCGGCAATTCGGTGGGCGATGTGGGAGCGGCTGTGCAGGAGCATGTGGAAGCTGCCGGATTCAGTGTGGTGCGCGAGTTTGTAGGGCATGGCATTGGCACGCACTTGCACGAAGAGCCACAGGTGCCGAACTACGGCGCGCGTGGTCACGGTGCGAAGCTGCGCGAGGGCATGGTGATCGCCATCGAGCCGATGGTGAATTTTGGGAAGCCGGAAGCCCGCGTGCTGGGCGACAAGTGGACGGCGGTTACGGCGGATGGGAGTTTCAGCGCGCACTTCGAACACTGTGTAGCGGTGACGAAAGGCGGGCCGGTGATTTTGACGAAGTAAGGCTTCTAGCTGCTGGCTGCTAGCTTCGAGCCGGGGCGAGGCAGGGTGGCTGGAAGCGTAGAAGCCCGGAGCTCATCAGTAAGCAGGACGCGATTGAAGTTGAGGCGTCGAGCGGGCGTGAGCGAAACGGGAGTTCGCTCGACGGAATCCTGAGCGGAGCGAAGGATCTCTCGCTCGGAGGAATCTAAGGAGTCGATGAGTAAAGAGGACGCGATTGAAGTGATGGCCGTGGTTCTGGAACCGCTGCCCAATGCCATGTTCAAAGTAGAACTGGAGAACAAGCATCAAGTGCTGGCGCACGTGTCTGGCAAGATGCGCAAGAATTTTATTCGCATCCTGCCGGGCGACAAGGTTGCGGTGGAGCTTTCGCCGTACGACCTGAATCGCGGACGGATTGTTTATCGTTATAAATGAATGGTTGCCTTTTTGGGGATTTGCTGGCGGCTGAAAGCTGACCAGCTGAGGGCTGGTTTATGAAAGTACGAGCATCGGTTAAGAAAATCTGCGACAAGTGCAAGGTGATTCATCGCAAGGGTGTGGTGCGGGTGATCTGCGTCAACACGAAACATAAACAGCGCCAGGGATAATCGGCCCGGCGCCGGAGTGAAGGACTAACTATGGCACGTATCGCAGGCGTTGACCTACCGCGCCAGAAGCACATCAATATCGCGCTGACTTACATTTACGGCATCGGACATCCGCGTGCCGGAGCGATTCTTGATGAGGCCAAAGTGGACCCCATGAAGAAGGTCCAGGACCTCAGTGAAGAAGAGGTCAACCGCATCCGGACCGTGATTGAAGCGCAAGGGATGGTGGAGGGCGATCTGCGCAAGGAGGTTTCGATGAACATTAAGCGGCTCATCGAAATCGGATCCTATCGCGGATTCCGGCACCGCCGCAACTTGCCGGTCCGCGGACAGCGTACGCACACCAACGCGCGCACCCGCAAAGGTCCGCGTAAGGGGACGGTATCGACCAAGAAGAAGGCGACGTCGAAAACATAAGAGCAGTGTTCAGGGTGCAGTGATCCGGGGCCAGCAGAGCTCCTGATCGACTGGCCACTGACCACGGGACACTAATTATGGCAAAACCAGCAGCAGCGGGCGGCGCAGCCGCAACCGACAAAAAAGGCAAAAAGAAAACCTTCAAGAAGAAGGAGCGCAAGCATGTTCCGCACGGACTGTGCTACGTGCAGGCTTCTTTCAACAACACGATCGTGACCATTACCGACATGAACGGAAACGTGCTGTCGTGGAAGAGTTCGGGATCGCTGGGCTTTCGCGGATCGCGCAAAGGGACTCCATTCGCCGCGCAGCAGGCGGCATCGAACGCGGCCAACATGGCTCGGGATCACGGTGTGCGCAGTGTGGACGTTCGCGTCAGCGGCCCCGGTTCAGGCCGCGAATCAGCAGTGCGCGCTCTGGCCTCGTCCGGTATTGAAGTCCGCTCGATTCGCGACGTGACGCCGATTCCGCACAACGGATGCCGTCCGCCGAAAAGACGCAGAGTCTAGGAACAGGTGGTCAGTGGCCAGCGGTCAGTGACCCGTAAAGGCAAGGCGGGGATTTTACTGGCCACCGATCCCCGATCACTGGCCACTGATTGTCGTCCGGGACGAAGGGTGAAGCCAAACCCGTAAACCGGTCATCCAAAGGAGAATAACTTGGCCCGTTATACCGATGCAGTTTGCCGTCTATGTCGCCGCGAGGGCATGAAGCTGTTCCTCAAAGGCGCAAAGTGTTTTAGTGATAAGTGTCCCATCGAGAAGCGCAACTTCGCTCCCGGGCAACATGGGAAAGACCGCAAGGCCAAGATTGTTGGCTACGGCCTGCAGCTGCGCGAGAAGCAGAAAGCCAAGCGCATCTACTTCACGCTCGAAGGCCAGTTCCGCAATTATTTCGAGAAGGCTGCACGCACCCGGGGCGTGACCGGCGAACTGCTTCTGCAGCAACTCGAGCGGCGTCTGGATAACGTGGTTTTCCGTCTGGGATTCGCGCAGTCGCGACGACAGGCGCGGCAGTTGGTGCGGCACGGACATGTTGCCGTCAACCATCGCAAGGTCAATATTCCTTCGTACGAAGTGAGTGCGGGCGAGGAAATTTCCATCCGTGAGAACAGCAAGAAGCTCGCGGTCCTGGAACTGGCAAAGGAATTTGCCAGCCACGGTACTCTGCCCAACTGGCTGGAAGTGAATCGCGATAATTACACAGCGCGGGTGCTCTCGTTGCCTAAGCGTGAAGATATTCAGTTACCGGTCAATGAGCAGTTGATCGTGGAACTTTACAGTAAATGACGCAGTTTCGCGAGGCGTCTGAGCCTCGCGGGCGTCATCCTGGGCGCAGCGAAGAATCTTGCGCGCGTCGTTCGAATTTTGTTTCTCGGTCCACATTTTCGAGCCAGATCAGCCTGTCCTGGCGCTTGACCTGAATCCAGCTTTCGCAACCGGTTTTGCGAAACATGGACCGATTCAGGGAGCCAGAACTGAGCCAAACGGCCGAAGGAGAAAGCAATGCTTTGGAGAGGTTTTCAAAAACCAAAACGTCTTGCAGTTGACACTTCCACCCTCACCGACAAGTACGGAATTTTCTGGGCACAGCCGTTTGAGCGCGGCTTTGGCACTACCGTGGGCAACGCTCTGCGGCGCGTGCTGCTCAGCTCGATTGAAGGGGCGGCCGTTACCGCCGTCAAGATGGAAGGCGTGCTTCACGAATTCCAGTCCATCCCCGGCGTGGTGGAAGATGCCACCGACATCATCCTCAACCTGAAACAGGTTCCCTTCAAGCTCAGCGGGGATGCGCCGAAGGCGATTTATCTTCGTGCTGATCAGCCGGGCGTAGTCACCAGCGGCATGATTGAGGCCGACGGCGATGTCGAAGTGCTCGACAAGGACGTTTACATTGCCACCGTGAGCGAAGGCGGCAAGCTCGATATGGAAATGCGGCTGAAGCGCGGTCGCGGCTACACTTCCGCCGACAAGAATTTCGACGAGGATCTCGGCATCGGATTCATTCCCATCGATTCCGTGCACTCCCCGGTGCGGAAATGCAACTACACGGTGGAGGCCGCGCGTCTTGGCCAGATCACCGATTACGACAAACTGACTCTGGAGGTTTGGACCAACGGTTCGATCACGCCTGCCGATTCCATCGGCCTGGCTGCGAAGTTGATGAAGGACCACATGAACATCTTCATCAACTTCGAGGAAGAGATCGAAACCGGCACTTCTTCGTCGGACGATCGGAAGCCCGAAATTCACAACGAGAATCTGAACCGTTCCGTCGAGGAGCTTGAGCTTTCCGTGCGAAGCTATAACTGTCTCAAGAACGCGAACATTCAGACCATCGGCGAACTGGTGCAGAAGACTGAGTCCGAGATGCTCAAGACCAAGAATTTCGGTCGAAAGTCGCTGAACGAAATCAAGGAAATTCTCTCCACGATGGGGCTGAGCCTCGGCATGAAGATCGACGAGCACGGGAATGCCGTGCCCGGGCCAACTTCGAATATGGTTCTGCCGGCTTCGGCCTACGGACCGGACGACCAGCTGTAGGAAACGAGTGGTCAGTGGCTAGCGGTCCGTGGTCGGGAAAACAAACGAGGACCAGCTAGCCGCTGACTTCAATATCAAGATGCTGGCCACCGGCCACTGGCCACTGACCACCGAGGTTCACCATGCGTCACAAAGTAGCAGGATACAAACTTGGACGGAACACATCGCACCGGCGCTCCCTGCTTCGGAACCTGGTCACGTCGGTGATCGTCGAGGAGCGCGTCGAAACGACCGTTCCCAAGGCGAAGGCGGCGCGCCCGCTGGTCGAGAAGATGATCACCCTTGGCAAGCGCGGCGACCTTGCGGCTCGACGTCTGGCTGCGGCCTATCTCATGACCGATGCTGCGGTGGTGAAGTTGTTTGACACCATCGGTCCCCGCTTCGGTGATCGCAACGGCGGATACCTGCGCATCGTCCGCACCGGATGGAACAAGGGTGATGGCGCGGACAAAGCGTTCCTGGAATTGCTCGGTAGCGAAAAGGTGCTGGACGAAAAGCGCGAGAAGCGCGCCGAAGCCCGGACCAAGAAGGCTGCCGAAACCAGGAAGGCGATGGAAGACGCCGAGGCGCAGGCTGCTCACGATGGCGGCGTCGAGCCGATCAAGGAAGAGAAGGAAACAGAGAAATAACACTGCTCCTCCCCGTCGTTAGCGCGCGGTCCTGGACCGCGCCTTTCTTTTTGCAGCGTGGTCTTTACGCGCGGCGGTACATGTCCGCTCGCGTCTGCCGGCGGTAATCTTGCGGGAAGTTGCCATCCCTATAAACTTTCTCTCACAATGGGTTTTACCCGCACACAGATCGGCATTGCTGTCGGCGCTGGCGCGTTGCTGGTCTTCGGTTTCCTTGGCTACATTGGGTGGCTCAGCAATCAGGGACCGGTGCTGGCGCGTTCCGAGGATCACGATCCGCTTAGCGGTCTGCCCGTCAGTATCCGGATGAATCCGCTCCGCGATCGCACCATCGAGCACCGCGCCAACAAATTTCTGCATGAGCTACGCGAGGGCCATTGCGACCAGCTGCTCTCTCAGTGGGAGCACGACTACCGCAAGAAATATGCTCACTTCATCTGCGACTCCGAAGCGCAGCACCCATTGCTTTCCTGGGAACTGGCGGAGTGGGAGAGCGCGCCGCCCTTGACCATCCTGCACTACCGCGGCAAGCGCCGTTACGGCAATGGCCAGCCGGGGACGTATCAGGAGCTTTTCACCGTCACCACGGAGAATAAAGAGGGGCACTGGGTGGTGACGAAGTACGACGCGATGTACTGAGAAGCGGTCCTCAGTTCTCAGCGTAGCGGCGCGATGCACGCAATCCGTTTCTCAGATTCCTTGACTTTCTTGCCGGTCTGCGTGTCTGCGTGTCTCCGTGGTAAAAGTTAAGCATGCCCGAACGCCCCGCCGAGGGTGAGCCCTCCGCTTCCCGTAATATCTATGCCTTCGGCCTCACTTCGTTTCTGAACGACACCGCCACGGAAATGGCGTACTGGGTGTTGCCGGCGTTTCTGGCGACGCTGGGCGCGGGTCCGGCACAGTTGGGATTGATTGAGGGCATTGCAGAAAGCGTGGCATCGTTCGCCAAGTTGTTCTCCGGATATCTTACCGACCACATGAACCGCCGCAAGCCGGTTGTCGTAGCTGGATACGCTGTCGCGAATGCAGTGAAGCCGCTGCTGGCGATCGTTACGGCATGGCCGCAAATTTTACTGATTCGCTTCACCGACCGCTTGGCCAAAGGAGTGCGCGGAGCGCCCCGTGACGTGATGGTCGCGGAGTCGGTACCGAAGAATCGGCTGGGATCGGCCTACGGATTGATTCAATCGATGGATTCTGCCGGGGCCATCGCTGGCCCGCTGGCTGCGCTCGCCCTGCTTTCACGTTTCGGAATGCGCAGCGTTTTCTGGGCGGCTGCGATCCCCGGAGCACTGTGCGTGCTGGTTGCACTGCTCGGGATTCACGAGACCAAACGCCGACACCAAGATTCAGATCGTGCGAATGCCGAAGGATCAGGCGCCATCAAGAAGCGGACATCTGCTTCGCCTTCCGCCAAAGCAAGGCGGGAAGATCAAAGCATAAAGCTTCCTGCGAGCTTCTACTTGGTTCTCGTTGCCGTAACTCTTTTCTCTCTCGGCAACTCAAGTGATATGTTTCTGGTTCTGCGGGCGCAGAACGTCGGGATCCGCGTGGCGCTTGCGCCACTGCTTGGGTTGGTCTTCAACATCACATACACACTCGCCTCCTGGCCCGCCGGTCGGTTCAGCGATCAAGTTTCACGTCGACTCGTAGCCTCCGTCGGCTACGTGATCTTTGCCGCGGTCTATTTCATTTTTGGGCGTGCGCCCTCTACGTTGGCGATCTGGACTGCGATGGCCGTATACGGGTTTTACTATGCGCTGACGCAGCCCGTGCTGAAAGCTCTGGTGGTGGAGACCGTCGGCGTGCCGGTGCGTGGCCGGGCGCTCGGCATTTATTTTTTCGTGACCAGCGGCGCAACGCTCGCGGCGAGCTTGATAACCGGCGAATTGTGGAAGCACTACGGAGCGGCGATTCCGTTTTACGTCTCGGCGGTCCTGGCGCTGTTGGCCGCAGCATGGTTGCAATGTACCCGGGGAGAAAGTAAAGCTCTCCTCAGCGGCTAACGCTTAATTATTGGGTTTAAGCGCTACGGCTCGAAGCCGTGTCCTTCCCAAAACTCTGCAGCCATAACAACACCAGCAACTGAGCTGCAATGCCAGCGCACGTATCGAGAGCGACATCTCGGGGCGTGCCTGTGCGGGATGGGATGAAGCTCTGGTGCCATTCGTCAAGGCTGGCGACGAAAGCGGTCATCAATACTGCAATGCTGGCCCATCGTATGGACCACAGCGGGTTTCCCCGCGCCGGGAAGGTTTCCCGCCATGCCCGAAATGCCAGGATGCTCAGGATGCCATAACCGACAACGTGTCCGCCTTTGCGAATGTAAAAATGCCAGTGCTCAAAGTGCATCCAATCCAGCCCGAACAGGTAATGCAACAGGGGATAAAGAATCCGGCTGGTGTTGCTGGAAGAGAGCATGGCCGTGGATTCAACAGCAATGACGACGAGCCATAGAATCTCGGCGATCCATGCCTTCAGGAGATTGTGACGGTGCGAGTTCAAACGCGCGCGCTACTCGATGGCATAGTTAGGAGCCTCGCGGGTGATCATGACATCGTGCACGTGACTCTCGCGGAGTCCAGCGCCGCTGATGCGCACGAAGCGCGTTTTCTGAAGGAGTTCAGCGATGGTGGCGCAACCGCAATATCCCATGCCTGATTTCAATCCGCCCACCATCTGATAGACGATCATGGCGACCGAACCGCGATAGGGCACGCGTCCCTCGATACCTTCCGGAACAAGTTTGCCCAGGCGGTTGGATTCCCCATCGTTCGCTGACACTGCCGCAGACGAATCACCTTCCATGTTCTGAAAATAACGTTCGCTGGAACCTTGTGCCATGGCGCCGATCGATCCCATGCCGCGATAGGACTTGAAGGAACGACCTTGATACAGAATCAACTCGCCCGGACTTTCATCGGTGCCGGCGAAAAGTGAGCCGATCATCACGGCACTCGCGCCGGCTGCCAGCGCCTTGGTGATGTCGCCGGAGTATTTGATGCCGCCGTCCGCAATGATGGGCACGCCGGCATCTTTGGTGGCGCGGAAGGCTTCCGCGATCGCTGTGATCTGCGGCACTCCGGCGCCGGTGACCACGCGGGTGGTACAAATGGACCCAGGACCGATCCCCACCTTGATGCCGTCGGCTCCGGCCCGCGCCAGTTCGCAAGCACCGTCGAACGTGGCCACGTTGCCGGCTAGCAATTCCACGTCAGGCAGCTTGGATTTCACCAGTTTCACCGCGTCGAGAACTCTGCTGGAGTGGCCGTGGGCGCTGTCGATGGCGATTACGTCCACTTTGGCCTCCGCCAGTTCCTGTGCGCGCTCGAGAAAATCACCGGTGGCGCCGATCGCCGCGCCTACGCGCAGGCGTCCCTGAGAATCTTTGGCGGCGTTAGGATATTTCAGTTTTTTCTGAATATCTTTTACTGTGATCAATCCCTTAAGGTTGTATTTGTCGTCGACGACGAGAAGTTTTTCGACGCGATGCTCATGGAGAATTTCTTCGGCATCTTCAAGAGTGGTGCCAACCGGCACGGTGATGAGATTTTTCTTGGTCATTACGCGATCGATGGGGATGTCGAAGCGGGTCTCGAAACGGAGGTCGCGGTTGGTAAGAATGCCGACCAGACGTCCATGCTCGGTGATGGGCACGCCGGAAATTTTGTACTTGCGCATCACTTCGAGCGCGTCGCTCACCTTGTCGGTAGGCGACATGGTCACCGGGTCAACGATCATGCCGCTTTCCGAACGCTTCACTTTGTCGACTTCATTGGCTTGCTGCTCGATGGTGAGATTACGATGAATGATGCCCAGCCCGCCCTGCTGCGCCAGCGCAATGGCCATGTGCGATTCGGTGACTGTGTCCATGGCGGAACTGACGATGGGAATGTTCAGGCGGATGTTACGAGTGAGCTGCGTCTGAGTGTTAGCGGTCGTCGGAATTACATCGGAGCGTGCGGGTAGAAGAAGAATGTCGTCGAAGGTGAGAGCTTCGGGTACTGGAAAATGAATCATAGATTATCGGGAATTCTCCCAGCCTCGCTTGAACCTCCATTCTAGAGAGGACGTGGCGATTCAGGCAAATCGTGGCTTTGGCGCCCGGGCAATCAAAAGGCTTGATATGATCGCTATTCTTGACCGGACAACTATGCGCAGACTGATTTGTTATTTCTGTCTCCTTGTTTTCTCAACCATCCCCGCAGCGGCACAGCAATACGACTTGGTGATTGAGGGTGGAAGAGTCATGGATCCGGAGACGGGCCTGGATGCGGTACGCAATGTGGGCATTCAAGACGGGAAGATTGTCCGCATCTCGTCGGAGGCGATGAGCGGACGGCGCGTGGCTCGCGCTGGAGGACTGGTGGTCGCTCCCGGGTTTATTGATCTTCACCAGCATGGGCAGGACTTGGCGAGCCAGCGGGTTAAGGCGCTCGATGGAGTCACTACGGCGCTGGAGCTGGAAATCGGAGTGCCCGACGTGGCGCAGTTTTTGAAATCCAAAGACGGTCATTCGCTGATTCACTACGGCACTTCGGCCAGCCAGGTTGCGGCGCGGGCTCAGGTATTCGGTGCTCCGTTGCCGGCCGGGACCATCCTGCCGCAGAGCGGAGCTGCGACGGACCGCGCCGCCACGCCCGAACAGATCGAGGCGATCCGGCAGCGTCTGCGGGCGGAGCTTGATGCCGGTGGCTTGGCCATTGGGATGGGAATTCAATACACGCCTGGCGCGACGCGGCTGGAGGTGATTGACATGTTCCGTCTCGCCGCGGAGAGAAGACTGCCAGTCTACACTCACATGCGCAGCGCGGGGCGCGTGGAACCGGGCTCTGCGATCGAAGCGGTGAGTGAGGTGATCGGAGCGGCCGCGATCACAGGCGCTTCGTTACATATCGTTCACATCAATAGCACCTGTTTGCGCGATTCGCTGGAATGTCTGACCATGGTGGAGGGCGCGCGCGCGCGCGGCCTGGATGTGACGACCGAAGCGTATCCCTACATCGCGGGCATGACTGGCATCAACTCGGCTCTGTTCAATCCGGGCTGGCGCGAAAAACTTGGAATCGATTATGGCGATCTCGTGCTTCCCGATACTGGCGAACATCTCACCAAGGAGCGTTTTGAGGAGCTGCATAATTCGAGCACGACGCGCTGGGTGCTGATTTTTGCCAACACTCAGGAGATCGTGGATAAGGTGATTCCTCATCCTCTGGTGATGATCGCCAGTGACGGCGCCGAAGGCCATCCGCGCAACGCCGGAACTTATTCGCGCGTGCTGGCACAATATGTACGCGAGAAGAGCACCATCACCTTGATGGACGCTCTGCGCAAGATGAGTTTCATGCCCGCTGAGATGTTGCAGCGGTCGACGCCTGAGGCGCGACACAAGGGTAGATTGCAGGAGGGCGCAGACGCTGACATTGTGGTTTTTGATGCAAACACAATCACGGACCGGTCGACCTTCGAGAAGCCGATGGAGCCGAGTGTAGGCGTACGCTATTTGATGGTGGAAGGAACTGTGGTGGTCGACGAAGGGAAGCTTGTTCCAGATGTGTTTCCGGGACGGGCGCTGCTCGGGCCGGGCAAGGTTGGTTCCAGCAAGGACCGATGAACTGGTTCTACTGCTGCCCGGGGTAACAAAAATTCTGCGTGAGAAAGGCAGATTCCGAGATTATTGTCGCTTATCGCATTCACTTCCGCCGTTTGTCTTTTCCCCCCGGGGGAGCGTATATTAGAACACTGAGAACTGTTGTGTAGTACCGGCATTTGGCGAAGCACACCAGTGGGCGCAAGCCCACTTTTTCGTTGCCGAGGACTTGACCATATCATCGAAGACGCAAGTTATTGGTTGCATGGCACTTGAGCTTGATCGCGTACGAGAGATAGCGGAGCGGGTAGCGGCCTCCAGCGGGCTGGAATTGGTCGAAATTGAGTTTCGCGGGAGCGGCAGAGCGCGCATGCTGCGCGTGTTTTTGGACAAGCCTGGCGTGGCCGGAAGCGATCCGCTGGCGGGAGTGACGCACGGAGATTGCGTTAACTTCAGCCGGGAATTCGGCACCATCCTGGACGTCGAGGATGCGGTGCCAGACAGCTATACGCTGGAAGTCTCGTCACCGGGGTTGGATCGGAAGTTGACGAAGCCTTCTGAGTTTGAGCGATTCGTTGGCAGTCGAGTGAAGCTGACCACGAGGCAGCCGCTGAACCATAACCGGCACTTTGAAGGACGGCTGGAAAGTTTTCAAGACGGCCGCTTGACTCTCGACATGACTGCTGCGAGTAAGAAGTCGCGGAAGAAGATGAGTGCGGCGGCTGAGCAGGGGCAGAAGATCGGAATCGAATTCGCCAATGTGGAGAAGGCGAATCTGGTGCCGGAAATCTAAAGGCGGGTCTTGGGTGTTAGGGCTGAGTCATACCTTGGGACACGCGACCTGAGACCTGTAGTGCGGTTCGATTCATAGCGGAATATTTTATGGCGAGTGAGCTCTACAACACGATTGACGCGTTGAGCCGCGAAAAGGGGATTGATCCGCAGATCGTGGTGACTGCGGTGGAAGATGCCATTGTGATGGCGACGCGCAAATACTATAAGACGCAGGAAAACTTGCGCGCGGAATTGGACAAGGAAACGGGCAAGATCAACGCCTATGCGGTAAAGACCGTGGTAGAAACGCCGGAGCAGGTGGAAGATCCGCAGCTGCAGATCACGCTGGATGACGCGCGGAAGTCTAATCCGAACCTGGAAGTCGGTGGCGAGTTGCGGATTCCGAAGGTCACCGAAGGGATCCTGGGACGCATTGCGGCGCAACTGGCGAAGCAGGTGATCTTCCAGAAGGTGCGCGAAGCGGAACGCGATACGGTCTACAACGAGTACATCGGGCGCGTGGGCGAAGTGGTGAATGCGACGGTGAAGCGAGTGGAAGGTCCGGATGTGATCTTCGACATCGGCAAGGCGGAAGCGCGCATGCCGCGCAAGGAGCAGTCGCGCCTGGAATCGTTCGCGATCGGCGAGCGGGTCCGTGTAGTGATCGCGCGAGTGGAGAGGGCTTCCAAAGGCCCGGGTGTGGTGGTGTCGCGCGCGGTGCCGGATCTGGTGCAGCATTTGTTCCAGACCGAGGTGCCTGAGATTTATGACGGCACGGTAGTGATCCGCGCGATTGCGCGCGAAGCGGGTGAGCGCACGAAAATCGCCGTCATGTCCAAAGACAAAGACGTGGATGCCGTGGGCGCCTGCGTGGGGATGAAGGGGATGCGGGTGCAATCGATCATCCGCGAACTGCACGGAGAGAAGATTGACATCATTGAGTATCACGAAGATGCGGTGACCTTCGCCGAAAAGGCTTTGCAGCCGGCAAAGGTCAGCAAAGTCACGGTGGTTGATTCTGGCGGCAAGCATCTGGAAGTGGTGGTAGATGACAGCCAGCTCTCGCTTGCTATCGGCAAGAAGGGTCAGAACGTTCGTCTCGCGGCGAAGTTGCTGGGCTGGAAGATCGACATCAAGAGCGAAGAAGAAAAGCGCCAGGAAGTGGAGCAGCAGATGTCGGCGATGGTGCCGCAAACGGCAACCCCGCTGGAGAGCGTGCCGGGCCTGGGAGATGGGCTGGTCGAGAAGCTGAATGCCGCGGGGGTGAGCACCGTCGAAGCGCTGGCCGATATGACTCCGGAGCAGCTCGAGGCGATTGAGGGGATAGGGCCGAAGACGGTGGAAAAAATCAGTCTGGCAGTGAATAATTACTTTGCCAGCCTGGAGCCGGATACCGCAGCGGAGGGTGAAGCAACGGTAGAAGATGAAGCGGCGACACAAGCTTCCGAGGTAAGCGAGGCAGTTCCTCGAGAAACGGCGGGGACGCAAGAAGAAACCGCCAGCGAAGCTTCTGTGGAAGCCGAGGGCGAAGCGCAGGCGCTGGCACCGACACCGGCACCGGACGAGAACGAGACGCAGGCGGAAAGTTCCGGTGAGCAGCCTGCGACGGAAGCGGAATCCGCTCCCGAAACCAGAGAATAACCATGACGCGTTGGCATGCATTCGACGGCGTGGGAGTGAAGAAATTGACTCCGTGAGGTCGCAATGAAGACCTAACTACAGCACGGAGAAGCGAAAGGCCGGATGAGTAAGGTTCGAATTAACGATCTTGCCAGGGAACTGGAAGTAAAGAGCAGAGCTATTCTGGATACTCTACCGCTGGTCGGGGTGACCGAGAAGAAGACGCATTCCAGTTCACTGGAGGAGCACGAGGCGGAGAAGGTACGTGTGTACATCCGTTCCGCCGCAGAGGGTTCTTCGTCGTCCGGAAAATCAGGTTCTCGCCCAATCCGTGGCGAGGAAGAAATCAAAACCAAGATTGATTTGTCGCACATCTCGCGTCCCGGAGATGTGCTGAAGGCGATTACGCAGCAGAAGGAAACGGTTGTTCCGCCGTCTCCTCCGCGTCCAGTGTCGCCCGTGACACACGGGCCGGGGGTGCGGCCTCCTGCAGAGAAACCAGCAGCGGCACCTCCAGCCGCAGTAAGCCGGGCCAAGCCCGTTGCCCCTCCGGTTGTGAAACCGGCGACGGAGCCTTCGCCGGCCGGCGTGAGCGCAGCCCCGCTAGTTCCTGTTACGACTTCGCGACTGGCAGCGCCTCCAGTTGCATCGGCACCGTCTGCGACTTCGCCCGCGATAACGTCGGCGCCTCCTCCCGTGCGTCCGGCGGCACCGCCCGTAGTACCACCTACTTCTGCGCCAGCGCCGGCGGCGATTTCTGCGAGCGCTCCGCCGGCGGTTTCGACTCCGGCGAAGCCAGCCGCGCCGCAAACGCCGGCCCCGCGCATGATCGTTCCACAAACCGGGCCGCGGCCCGTTTACAAAGCGCCCGTGCGGCCGTCGGCGCCTCCGCCCTCCGTGCAGCCTGGAGTTCCGATTGGTGGTGCGATGCGCGCCGCTCCGGGACGTCCAGTGCCCGGCCAGCCAATTTTCCAGCGACGTCCACCCGCGCAGGGGCCGGGTGGAGGTCCGCCGAGACCGCCGCTTCGTCCGGGCGAGCGTCGTCCTATGCATCCCACCCGGCAGGCGCCTGCGGGTGCTCGTCCTTTGGGCGTTGGGCCCGCGCTTCCGCCTCCGGGAACAACGCGGCCTGGCAGCCGTCCGGGCGGGCCGGCGCGGCGTCCCGGTCAGCGCTATGTTCCGCGCGGGGTGAAAGAAGGCCCGATGAAGGGCTACACTCCGCCGCCGCGCATGGTGGTGTCGAATGAGCCCCAGCCGATCACGCGCAGCATCACGATCACAGAAGGCATCAGCGTAAAGGATCTGGCGGAAAAATTGGACATCCGCGCCAAGGATTTGATTTCCCGTCTGTTGTCGAAAGGCGTATTCGCCACGATCAACCAGACGCTTGACGCGGAACTGGCGAGCGAGATGGCGCGCTTCTTCGGCGCGGATACAAATGTGATCACGTTTGAAGAGCAGACCGCCAAAGAGGTGGATGCGGCTGCCGCAGGCGAGGAGTCGGCTCCTGAAACCGGGATTCGTCCACCTGTCGTGACGATCATGGGCCACGTCGATCACGGCAAGACCACGCTGCTGGACTCGATTCGTCTGACCAATGTGGCGGAAGGCGAAGCCGGAGGTATCACGCAGCATATTGGCGCCTACAAAGTGCGGATCAGTGACAAGGAATCGCCGGCGTTCGGCCGCGAAATCGTGTTTCTCGATACGCCGGGTCACGAGGCTTTCACGCGTATGCGCTCCCGTGGCGCGAAAGCCACCGACATTGTGGTGCTGGTTGTCGCCGCCGACGATGGCGTCATGCCGCAAACGTTGGAAGCCATCGACCACGCCCACGCCGCAGAGGTCCCGATCATCGTAGCGGTGAACAAGATCGACAAGCCGGATGCGTTGCCCGACCGGGTGAAGAAGCAGCTTGCCGACCGCGGCCTGATGCCGGAAGAGTGGGGCGGCAAGACCGTGTTTGTGGATGTTTCGGCGAAGAAGAAAACGAATTTGAATCTGCTGATGGAGATGATTTGCCTGGTAGCCGACCTCGGCGAACTGAAAGCAACTCCGGAGCGCGCGGCGACGGGAGTGGTGTTGGAAGCAAAGCTGGATCGCGGACGCGGTCCGGTAGCCACCGTGCTCGTGCAGAACGGAACGTTGAACGCCGGCGATAATTTTGTTGTCGGCAACGTGTATGGCAAAGTGCGCGCCATGTTCGATGATCGCGGAGCTCAGTTGAAGACCGCTCCCCCCTCCACGCCGGTGGAAATTATCGGAATGGAAGCGCTGCCTCAGGCCGGCGATCAGTTCGTGGTGGTAGCCGATCGCGATAAGGCTCGCGGCATCTCCGAATACCGCGAACAAAAATCGCGCGAGGCCGCACTGGCCAAGAGTTCCCGCGTATCGCTGGAAGGACTGGCGGAGCAGATCAAGGCTGCGGGCACAAAGGAACTGAACGTCATTCTCAAGGGCGACGTGCAAGGCTCGGTGGAAGTGATCACCGACTTGCTCACGAGACTTTCAAACGACAAAGTTCGCCTCAAGCTTCTACGTTCGGGGGTAGGAGCGATCACGGAGACCGACGTTCTCCTGGCTTCGGCATCGAATGCGATCATCATTGGGTTCAACGTTCGGCCGGAACGCAAGGCGCAGGAAATTGCCGAGCAGGAAAAAGTGGACATCCGCCTGCACTCGATCATTTACGAACTGCAGGACGAGATCAAGCGCGCGATGACCGGTCTGCTCGAGCCCACCATCAAAGAAACGTATCAGGGCCGCGCCGAGGTGCTGAACGTTTTCCGCATCCCCAAGGTTGGGACGGTGGCTGGTTGCAGGGTGAACGACGGGTTGATCAAGCGCGATTCCGAAGTTCGTTTGCTCCGCGACAATGTGCAGGTGTTCAAGGGCAAGGTTGGATCGCTGCGGCGATTCAAAGACGATGCCAGCCAAGTCACGAACGGCATGGAGTGCGGCATTTCGATATCGAACTACGGCGACATCAAAGTCGGCGATACGATTGAAGCTTTCGCTACCGAGCGCATTGCCGCGGAAGCAATTGCTTAAGAAGGGTGACCAGTGGTCAGTGGTTCGTTAGTGGCCAGTTGAATCCCTGGCTATCGTGATCATGGTTTCACTGGCCACTGATCACTAGCCACTGACCACTGCATGATCGCCTTTCTCACCCTCGAGCTTCACATCGAAGCGGCGCAATCGCTCAAGGACAAACGCCAGGTGCTGCGCAGCCTGAAAGACCGTCTGCGCGCCAGTTTCAACGTTTCTGTCGCCGAACTCGATGCCAGCGGCCTGTGGAATCGTGCCACCATTGGGGTGGTCAGCGTCTCCGACTCGCGCGCTTATCTCGATGGACTGATGAAGAATGTGGAGCGGCAGGCCACACGCATCGCCAACAACCATGGCGCGGACATTGCGGACTCGTTCGTGGAATATCGATAGATTGAACTCCTCAACCCGCGGCTGCATACGAAACTGGTCGGTGACGAACTGGACCAACTCGACCCGTATTGTTGCGGGGCACCGTCGCTGGCCACCCCCACTGCCGCCATCACATTGTTACCTCTGTACTTAACGGGGGGCCACGATTGTGCGCGACAATAGCACGAGAAGGCCAACACCTACGGTCTATTTTCTGATATTCTCTTGCGTTTTACTTAGGGGTGAACGGTGGAGAAGCGCGGGCTCAAATACCATCGCGGGCGCCTGGGCGAAGCCTTGCGGGAGGAAATCGAAACCTTGGTGGAAGGTGAACTGGCGGATCCGCGCATCGGCCTGGTGGGTGTGACTGCGGTGCATGTGGCCGACGATGGCCGGTCGGCGCAGGTTCTGGTGGATGTGGATGGCGACGACCAGGAGGCGGAGCGAAGTCTTGAGGGCCTGCTCGCCGCCAAAGAATATATCAGACATGAATTGGTGGAGCGCTTGCGGCTCAGACGCGCGCCAGAACTGTACTTTCGTCTGGACCGCTCGGAGCGGGAAAAAGCGAGAGTGGAAGAACTGTTGGCCCGGGCGAAGAAGAGAATGAAACCTCTTATAAAACCGGGTGCGGCAAAGGCTTAGCGGATGTTACGGGACGTGCTTCATCAAATCGAGCAACGCGACCGTTTCGTGCTTACCTCGCACGCGCGGCCGGATGGCGACGCGATCGGATCGGCGCTCGCGTGCTGCCAGGTTTTGCGCGCCATGGGGAAGCAGGCCGACGTGGTGCTGCATGACGGCGTGCCGCGAATCTATCGTGCTCTGCCGTTTGCCGGTCAGGTGCTGCAGGCCGATCGTGTTGGCGGCAATTATGAGGCGGCGATTATTCTGGAGTGTGACAGCATTCACCGTACCCGACTTGAAGGTTTGGAAGACCGTTTTCTGATCAGCATCGATCACCACGTCAGCGGACGGCCTTTCGCCCACGTGAACTGGATCGATCCGCATGCCGTGGCTACGGGAGAAATGGTGTTTCGCCTGGCGCGGGAGGCGGGGGCGCCGTTCTCTCCGGAAATTGCAACTTGCCTCTACACTGCGCTCATGACGGACACAGGATCGTTCATGTTTCAGGGGACCAACGAACATACCTTCGCGTTGGCCCGCGAGCTGGTGCTGGCCGGGGCCGATCCTTCGCATTGCGCTCGCAGTATTTATTTTGCCCATTCCGTAGCCAAAATGAGGTTGCTCGGAGAGGCGTTGCGCACCCTCAACACCGAGGGCAACGTCGGATGGACCTGGGTGACGCGGGCGCAGATGGACCGTTGCGGAGCAAAAGAAGAGGACTGCGAAGGCTTGGTGAATTACGTTCTCTCCATCGGAGAAGTTGAGATCGCGGCATTGTTTCGAGAGCTTCCGGAGGGACATTTTCGCGTCAGTCTGCGCAGCAAGGGCAAGGTTGATGTGGCGCGAGTCGCCGAGGGCTTCGGCGGTGGTGGCCACCCCTGCGCCAGCGGTTGCTCGGTCGACGGGCCGCTGGCCCATGCGGTGCGCCAAGTCCTGGATCATCTGCATCGCGGTCCTTCCGTACAATAACCACTGAGCGTTTCATTCCCGGTGATTCTGGATTGCTGATTTCTGATTGTTGATTGAGCAGCTCTCGGCTGCGGCGCTTTTCAATCAGAGATCAGCAACCAATCCATTAACAATTCACCCACGACGCTGGCGGTTTCGAAAGTCCAAGCACGCATGACGAATCGAACACGCACGGACGCGCTTTTACTTGCGGGCTTCTGCGCCTTCTTGTTTTTTTATGGCCTCGGGCAGTTCGGGCTGATCGGAGCGGACGAGCCGCGATATGCCCAGGTGGCGCACGAAATGCTGGAGCGTCACGACTGGATCACGCCGGTTCTAGGCGGCCAGCCATGGCTGGAAAAACCTCCACTTTACTACTGGCAAGCCATGGTGGCCTACCGCATCCTCGGCGTGAACGATTGGACGGCGCGCTTGCCCTCGGCGATCGATGCCACTCTCCTCGTACTGGCTATGTATTTCTTCCTACGGCGATTCCACCGCGGTTTTGAACTTGACGGCTCGCTGATCGCAGCTTCCTGCGCGGGGATTCTAGGCTACGCTCGTGCTGCTTCTATGGACCTGGCGCTCACAGCGGCTTTTACAATAGGCATGCTGGGCTGGTGGGCATGGCGTGAAAGCGAAAGGAAAATCTACCTTGCGACATTTTATTGCTTCATGGCGTTGGGAATGCTGGCGAAAGGTCCAGTGGCGCCGTTTCTTGCGTTCGTGATTATCGCATTTTACGCGGCTGCCGTTCGCGAACTCCATCTGGTTATGAGAACGCTTTGGCTGCCGGGGGTTGCTCTTTTCTGCGCCGTCGCGCTGCCGTGGTATTTCGCGGTGCAGATGCGCAATCCAGAATTTTTTCGTGCATTCATTGTGCAGCACAATCTGGGACGGTTCTCGCAAAATCTTTATCACCATACCGAGCCGCTTGGGTATTACCTGCCGGTCACGGCGCTCGCCTTGGTTCCGTGGACAGTCTTTACGATCACGGCGTTAAGTGAGTCGGTGAGCACGTGTTGGACTGCGCGAAGAGTGCCCGTGGCGTCGCGAAACGGGCTCGAGAATCAACTCGGTATTTTCGCGTGCTGCTGGTTGGTGGTGCCGGTCGTATTTTTTTCCATCTCGCAATCGAAGCTTCCCGGCTATATTCTTCCCGCGATTCCGGCGGGCGCGCTGCTATTAGCAGAATACCTGAGCGAGCATTTGGAACAAGGCGAGGCGAAGCCATTGCCCACGTGGCTGGTGACCATGCACGCGCTTGTCGCCTCGACTCCGATTGCTCCGGGGTTGCTGATTGCGTACCTAATCACCGAGCGCCGTCTTCCCGGAGGCCAGCCGATCCTGGTAGCTCTCGCCATCGCATTTATACTGTGTGCCGGAATTGCACTGACTCTCGTGCGCAAGACTGGCCTTCGCATGCTGCGATTTGTCACGTTGATTCCGGTCGTGCTCACGGTCGGGGCGGTGCTGAAACTCGGCTCCGGAGCTCTGGACCAAACTCTCTCAGCGCGACCGCTGGCTCATGAAATTGCCAGGGTTGAAACGCGTCCCCTGCTGCTAGCGGTTTACCACGTGCCGCGGGAACTGGAGTACGGTCTCACTTTCTATCGCAACCATTTAACTTTCAACTACGATTGGGGCAGAGTTCCCCGGGAAGAGCATCTGGTGGTCGCCCCGGAAAATTCGCAGGGGGAGATCGCGAAACTGGTAGCCGGCCGGCGCGTGTCGTATCTTGGCCACTATGCTCCGCGGCATGTGGACTATTATTGGGTCGCGTCGGCGCGGGTAAATTCCCCTTAGGAGCACGCGCAGTTTGTGTGTTGCCGCCCGGTGTTCCGCCCGTTTGCCTCCCGTCCTCGGACGCACTAAACTCGGAGTTCTGCCGCCGCGAATGAAGTTCGCAGGAGTCCCGTGGAGATTCTCGACCTTAGACATTTTTCCTCCGTAGATGTGCGCCCCTTGCTTGACGATGAGTCTCGACTGTGGGCCAGCCTGCTCTCGTGGGACTACAGCGGGTCGGCGGAGATGATTCTGCGCTACGTAGATGCAAAAATTCTTCCCGGCTACGCCGCCATCGAACGGGGCCGCATCTTCGGTTACACCTTCTTCGTGTATGAAGGCAGCAAAGGTGTGGTCGGAGACCTGTTTGTGACCAATGGCAACCGTCTTCCGGATGCTCGCGAGGTGGAACTCAAGCTCCTGACTCATGTGATCGAGACGCTACAGCAATCGCCGGGAATTCACCGCGTAGAAGCACAGTTGTTGGCCCACGAATCGGGAAGTGTCGCTCGGCCGTTTCTCGATCAGGGATTCCAGCGGCATCCGCGTCTGTTTATGGTTGTCGAGCTAGGGAAAATCTCTCCCGTTACCGTCCCCATGCATCCGGAGATTGAGATCCGGCGTTGGAGCGAAGCCGATTACCAGCCCGCCGCTGCGGTGATTACAGCTGCATATCGCGGCCACGTCGACGCTCAGATCAATGACCAATATCACACGCTCGGCGGATCGCTGCGCTTTCTGAATAATATTGTGCGCTTTCCGGGATGCGGTCTGTTCGATGTGGAATCGTCATTCGCCGCTTTCGATCGCAAAGCCAAGAACTTGATTGGGCTGATTCTATGTTCGCGCGTGCGTGGCGACGTGGGCCATGTGACGCAAGTGTGCGTGCTTCCGGAATACCGTTCCCGCGGTATTGGCGAGTCGCTTCTGGCCGCGACGGTGGGTAGCTTGAGGAAGCGCGGCTTTTCCATGCTATCGCTGACCGTCACCCAGGCGAATGCCCGCGCGGTTGCTCTTTACCGGCGACTGAATTTTGAATCGAAGAGAGTGTTCGATGCTTTTGTGTGGGAGGGGTAAACCGCTACGAGCTTCCAGCCAACCCTTGCTGAAATCAATGAGTCTTGGAGCAAATCCCGGGCAGCCTAGCAAGAGGCTGGCGGCCAGAAGCGAGTTGCTATCTTCGAACCAACCACATCGCCCAGCCCGCCACAATAAGTCCGCCGAGGAACATCGCGAAACAAAACAGGCCGTAGCGAATCATGTCGCGGGTGGTTTCGCGGTGCGTGATTCCGAAGACGATTGACGCAAAAAGTGCGAACACAAAAGCCGCACTGAAGTGAGTGAGTTGCAGGGTCATTGTTTCTTCCCCATGGCAATGTGGTAGGCGTCCGCCACGGCGATGAAATTCAGGAGCCCGGCGACAATCATAAATTTAGTTCCGTAGTCCGCAATCGCGAACGCAATTGCCCCCTGACCGCCGTTCAACGCCAGAGTCGCGATGTACAATCCGCCCGCGCCCAGGTCGCCGACGAATCCGAGAATATCCAGAATGTCACCGCCGTTAGCCTTGTACACGTGCCCCTGCATCAGCAGCCCAAGCACGAACAAAGTTGCAATGGAGACGAGCAGCAGTAAGCCTCGAATCCACCTGCGCTGGATCAGGTGCCCCGCTCCTGGAATGAGCCAACCCACCGCGGGCGCGATTACGGCCATCATGCTGGTGGGCTGAGCCGGCTCAACCGTTCTTGTTTTAGTTGTGCTGGAATTTGCCATCAGATGATTACGATCTCGCGTTGGATGTTACCGGTCACTTCCGCCGACTTGGGTCGCACGAGCATGTTGACTTCGCTGCGCACGCCAAATTCCGGCAGATAAACGCCGGGCTCGATGGAGAAACAAGAGTTGGGAAGAAGCTGGCGCTCGTCGTGAATTTCCAGATCGTCCATGTTCGCTCCATTCGAATGCACGTCCGTGCCGATGGAATGTCCCGTGCGATGAATAAAATAATCGCCGTAACCCTTTTCCTTGATGTGGTTGCGGGTGGCGCGATCCACTTCCCACCCCGCAATCGGCCGTCCGGTGCCAATCGCCTCCGTCACGGTCTTGATGCCAGCGTCACGCGCGTCGCGCACAATCTCGAAGACCTCGCGCATGCGCGCGGTTGGAGTCAAGCCCACAAAGCCCATCCAGGTGATGTCATAGTAGACGGCGCCCGGAGCATTCTTTTTTCCCCACACATCGAGCAGAATCAGATCCCCTTCGCGAATCGGCACGGGATGATCGGCGCGAGGCTCGTAGTGCGGATTGCCGGCATTGGCGTTGACCGCCACGATCGGCGGATCGTCGGTGAGCAGATTCTCGCGGCGAAAAGCCTCCATGAACCACTGCTGGATTTGATGCTCGGTGGTTCCACCGTTGCGCGTCCGCTGGCCAATTTCCTTGAATGCCGCTGCCACGATGGAGTCCACACTATCGCGCGCGGCAAAGTGCGTCTTGATCTGCTCCTCGCTCCACGTCGCTTCAAACTGCGCCACCAGATCGGCGGCGCTGACTACGTTCTTGCCCAAGCCGCGCAGCAATTCGACCGTTCCGGCGTCGACCAGGGAAATTGTGAAGACAATATTATTCGGTGAGTATTGCATGGCGATGTCGCGGTAGGGAGCGAGCATCGACTTCAGCGTGTCGAATAATTCCTGCCATCCGGAATACTGGCGCTTGCTGCCGGGGAGAGAATCGAGGTGTCCGGCTTCGATCTTGTGGACCAGTTTCACCGGTTCGCCCTGCGCCGGGATCAGATAAAACCAGCGACGGGTGACCATCAAGCTCTCCGGTAGCCCGAGCACGCGATAGGCAATCGGGTCGCGATGGTGGTGGTCGTAAAACAGCCACGCGTCGATGTTACGTTCTCGCAGCGCAGATTGGATGGCAGACAAGTCCATGAGCAAACCTCTATTGTAAACAATGGGCTGGCTTTGAGCGAATCGAACACCACGGCCCTACTTCAATCGCTGGCAAGGCTTGAGCCTTGTTACACTACGCATCCTATGGAGACCACGGTCGAGGTTGTCCCCGCTAGGCGCGTGCGCCTCGAATCGATCGACGTGGTTCGCGGCGTCGTCATGATCCTGATGGCGCTCGATCATACCCGCGACTTCTTCGGCAATCTCGGTTTCAACCCGACCGACCCCGCCACGACCACCATCCCACTGTTTTTCACGCGCTGGATCACGCATTTCTGCGCCCCCGTTTTCTTTCTGCTCACCGGCACGGGAGCCTATCTCTCGCTGCGAAAAAAGTCCAAACGTGAGCTGTCGCGATTTCTTTTTACGCGTGGGCTCTGGCTGATCTTTCTGGAACTCGTAGTGGTGCGCTGTTTCGGTTGGCAGTTTAACTTCGACTACCGCGTGACGATTCTGAATGTCTTGTGGGCGCTGGGCTGGGCGATGATCGTGCTACCGGCTCTGGTTTATCTGCCGGCTTGGGCAGTCGCGGCGTTCGGCGTGGTGATGATCGCGACCCACAATCTGTTCGATTCCGTGGAATCCTCCCGTTGGATTTGGTTCCTACTGCACTCGCCCAACTTCATCGTGAATCAGCCAGAGCACGTCGTCTTCGTAGCGTATGCTCTCGTTCCCTGGGTTGGGGTTACGGCAGCAGGCTATGGCCTCGGCCAGATTTTCCGCGGGGAGTCGGCTCGCAGGAAGATGTTTTTGCTGCGTCTGGGAGCCGGCTTGACCGCGGCTTTTATAGTTCTTCGCTGCGTCAACATCTATGGTGACCCGCTTCCTTGGTCAACCCAGAAATCCGCAGTTTTTACGATGCTCTCGTTTCTGAACACAAACAAATATCCGCCATCGCTGCTGTACCTTTTGATGACGCTCGGTCCGGCGCTGCTTTTTCTGGGGGCGGTCGATGCCGGGACGCCGCGCTGGTTGCGGCCTGCACTTTTCTTCGGCAAAGTGCCGATGTTTTATTACCTGCTGCACATTCCGCTCATCCACCTGATCGCTCTTATCGTCTGCTATGCGCGCTATGGACAGGCGCACTGGATGTTCGAATCAAACACGATCCAGCAGTTTCCCATCAGCCGTCCGCCGGGTTGGGGATCTTCATTGCCGATCGTCTATCTGGTCTGGGCTTTCGTCGTGGTGGCTCTTTATCCGCTATGCCGCTGGTTTGCCGCTTTGAAGCAGAGTCGCAGCGATGCTTGGCTCAGCTACTTCTGATTGCAGAAAGGCTCAGGCCAGGATTTTTCGCTTGGCGTCCTCCTGCAGCGTCTCGCAGGCCGTGCGCAAAACCAGTCGCGGCGCGCGTGCGCGAATTTGCATCAAGTATGGAACCGTCCGTTTGGGGTCAAACTTCGCCGTCTCGCGAAGCAACCAGCCCAACCCTTTGCGCACTATGTCATCTTCGTCCGCCAGAAGCGAGTTGGAGAGCTCTGTGATCTCGGGGAAGAACCGTTTCGCCCGGGCACCGCGAATCAATGCTACACATGCTGCTCGCCGGTGCCAGCGCTTGGGAGACTTTGCCCAGCGAAAAACTATCTTCCGACGCGCGGACTTGGACGCGACCATCGGAGCAATGAGGTAATGCACGAGCGAATCGTGATCGGCCCAACTGCTGATGCGGTCCAGCCACGACTCGAATCGTTTGAATTCTTGGTCGCCAAACTCGGTCTCGAGTTTTTCCAGCAAAAAGACGGCGACCACTTTTTCTTCCAGCACCGAACCGGAAAAAAGCTGATCGGCAACGTCGATCAGGAAATTGAGTCCGTGTTCTTTTCTCACCTCCCGCCGAAAACGAACGGCGGCGCGGCGCAACTCCGCCGTGTACCAGCCATGAGATTTTATTTCATCTTGGAAGAACCACTGCACGTCGGAGGCATGCTCGACGGAACCGCCGTCTTTTAGCGCCCTGCGGATTTGGGCGGCGACATCTGCGGCCTTCATCTTGGATTGCGCCGCCGGAGGTTGGTCGATTGAAGGCTTCGCCATACACAGTTTATTGTGCCGCAATGGCGGCCACTCTGAAATATCGGTCATACACCCAAAGCAATGCGGTCGTAACCAGGCCGATGACCGTCACGCTCCACCAAATCCGCTCGGGCCGGTGCGTGACCTCTCCGAAATGATGCATGAGCGTCCCGCCGAACCAACCGCCGATCAGCGACCCAATCCCGATCGGCAAGAACGCAAAGCCCATGTAAGTACCCTGCTGCCCTGGGGGTGCGAGCAGCGCGATGTATTCGTAGTAGCGTGGCTGCTGCGTGATTTCTCCCAGCGCAAGGACGAACAGCGACAGAATCGCTCCCCAGATCGTCGGGTGAAAAGCCAGGATTGTCCACGAAGCTGAGGTGATCAGAGTTCCCAGAATTACGGCTTGGAAAGCTGGTATTTTTCGGGTCAGCAAATTTACGACGAGCGTGAGACAGATAACGGTCAAGCCATCAGTCACCAGAATAATTTCAACATCCGCAGTTGGGCGGATATAGCCGTGAATGTATCCGGGCAAACTGATGTATTGCTGCCAAAACACAATCCAGTAACCGGTGAAGATCAAAAGGAACCACATGAACCGGCTGATGCCGGAAAGCACCAATACGAGCAGCCCCACCCAAATCCACCAAACTACGTGAAAGGGGGGATAAATCCAGAGACCCATGCGAAGCAGGAAAGCGATCACAAGTACTGGAAGAACCAGGCGGTAATTGCCTACGACCACGCAAAAATTCCGCGCGACGGTGGCAATCGAAGGGGGAGGAGCGTCTCCGGGCTGGCGTGGTTCGCGAAAGAACAGCAGCACGAAAAAGAACATCGCGAAGACACTGAGGGCGGCCACGCGGTACACACTCTCGACGCCCAGATGACGATGTGCCCAAGAGGCGTAATAGGGCCCGGCAGCGCCGCCGATGTTAACCAGAGTGTAGTAAATCGAATATCCGATGGAGCGTACGTTCGGCTTCGAAGCGCGCGCCGTGGTCCCTACCACGCAAGGTTTCACGAGAGAAATGCCGAGTGCGGGTAGGATGAGAATGCATCCGACAAACAGTTCAAGCGGCACAGTATTGCGCACCGGAGCGAGCCAGGTTGCTCCAATGGAGCCAATCAGAAAATACGCGGCGGCGAGAATGAGATAGGCCAGCGAAAGAGCGCGACGGAAGCCTAGTCTGTCAGCTGCTGCCCCGCCGAAGATGGCCAGAAACCACACCATGCCGCCGAAGATTCCAGTCAGCGTTCCGGTTTGCTCTGCGGAAAAATTCAGCTTTTCCTGAAGGTAGAGCGCAAGAGAAGCAAACGCCCCATAGTAAGAGAGGCGCTCAAAGATCTCACTGATGTTGGCGATCCAGAACGGCCGTTCGAACCCGGTACGAATCTCCTGCAGGCGTTCAGAGAAACTCAATGACTGCTCCCTGGTGACTCGATTCGCTGGTAGCGCCAGTGTAAAAGACGCCGAGATGGCGGAGCTACTCTCCCATCCGCCTGCGTACTTCTTCGGCTGAAAGCTTAGCGATCCGAATGATCTTCGTGCGACTGGTCTGGCCGGAGGCAATGGTAACGGAAGATCGCGGCACCTTCAAAAGTTTCGCAAAGAATTCGATGCAGGCTTCGTTGGCTTTGCCGTCGATGGGTGGGGCGGTAAGCGAAACCTTGAGCGCATCGCCGAGTTCGCCGCTGACCGTGTTCTTTTTGGCGCGCGGACGAACCTTCACGGCAAAGGTTGCGCCGCCGTTCGACTCCTGAACTGGAATCACGCGTTCTTCCTCAGCGAGAACGCAGACTCTATCAGAAGAAGAGCGGCCACGAGCGCCACCTGCGGGTTGTGCAACGTGCGGGACTCCCCGATGCTCGCCATCAGAGCAATCGCGAATGCCAGCATCGTTACATTCGCAGTGACCGAAAACAGCCTGAGGCCGTGCACTCCGCAGCCGTTCCGAAGGCGCAACAGATTCAGCATCGCGGTGAACAGCAAGGCGAGGTCCGTTCCGAAGATCCAGATCCTGCCGGTGTAAGTTCTCGGCACGAGCAGGCAATCCGCGATTGCCAGCACAAAAAGGGTGCCCGCGCAAAGCCGGTCAAAAAGCGTCATCGCCCTCTCTGAGCCTCTGGGTCGGGGGTTTACCCCTGAGCTTGGCGAAGGATTTCTAAGCCTTTGTCCTCTCCCCAAAAATCGCCGTACCCACGCGGATGCCGGTCGATCCTTCTTCAATTGCCACTTCGAAATCGTGCGACATGCCCATCGAAAGCTGGTCCATCGCAATGGCTGGAAGTTTGCGCTTTTCAAGCGCATGGCGCAATTCGCCCAGCTTGCGAAAGTAAGGCCGCGCATCCGGAGGATTGCCGGTGAACGGAGGTACGGTCATTAGTCCGCGGAAAGAAAGCGCCTCCAATCGGGGCGCGGCCATCAGCAATTCTTCAAGCGATCGGGAATCCGGCGATGCGCCGCTCTTCGAATATTCGCCTCCGACGTTGATCTCGATGAGCACATCCAGCTTCTTGCCAAGCTTGCGCGCCGCTGTATCCAACTTCTCCGCCAGCTTCAGCGAATCGACGGAATCCACGGCGCGAAATAATTCTATGGTCTTTGCGGCCTTATTCGTCTGCAAGTGTCCGATCATGTGCCACTCGCAATCTTTCAGATTCGCGAGCGCGGCGGCCTTGATGGAAAATTCCTGAACACGATTTTCTCCGAACAAACGCTGTCCCGCCTCGTAAGCCTCTCGGATTCGTTCCGGTGGCTGGGTCTTGGTGACGGCCATGAGTGTAACGTCGTTCAGATCACGTCCGGACAGTCGAGCGGCCGCATGGATACGCTCGCGCACCCCGGCAATATTGTTCGAGATCGACATAGAAACACTAAACCACGAAGGGCATGAAGGGCACGAAGGAAGTCCGGAATTCCTTGGTGTTCCCTCGTGGCCTTCGGGGCGGTAGAAGTCACATGATCGCGGTTGGCGGCGCCGGTTCCTCGGGGCTGCCGGCATTCGCCAGCGGTACCCGCACCATTACTGCGATAAGCACAGCCAGTGCGGCCAGGGCCACCC
>Ga0187867_10000452_pt1 | contig 36976 bp, 27 predicted proteins | sample June2016WEW_13_1_FD_132976 | JGI IMG/M metagenome (GOLD analysis project Ga0187867, IMG submission 132976) | Peatland microbial communities from SPRUCE experiment site at the Marcell Experimental Forest, Minnesota, USA - June2016WEW_13_10 | ecosystem: Environmental > Terrestrial > Soil >... | reverse complement strand
GGTCAATTTGTGTGTCCGGTTGTCCAAAGTCCATGACTCGATTTTGTTTAGAAAACTCTGCCCTAGAAGCGGAAATCCCGCTTTAGGGGTTATCACGGCGGGAACATTGAAAATCCTGTAGCCTCCAATATTCAGCTCCTTGATCATAAACCTGGAACTCAGAACAAGCGACCCGTCGGCCAATTTGGCTTTCCTGCCGGGAAGGAAATCCTTTTTGCTGATCGTGCCCGCCTGCAGGAGGGCCGGCAAGATATTGGAGGGGATGCAGACCTCCGATGCGCCACTGTCAAGGATGAAATTAAGCGTTATCACACCGTTGATCCGGACCGGCAGAGTGTAAACGTCACCCTGTTTTTCCAACTGGATTTCCATGGCGCCGGCCTGACCCGCCGCAAAAGACAAAATACCAAGCAGCACTATTGCGCTAAGAAGAAGTCCGGTTTTCATCTTTTTCCCTTCAATGAGTCCGTGCAGGGCGGGCACGATGAAACCGCGCCCCGCCCCTGTTGCTCACTGCTTAATGTCTTTTTCGCTCACTGCTCACTGTTCACTGACCTGCTACCAGAAGCGCCACTGCGCCGTTAAAAGGACATATATGCCAAGTGCAAGATTTGTAACCGCATGAGAGAGTATGCACTGGGATATGCTCTTTGTGTAGTACAAAAGAAGATTGTAGACGATCCCCGCAACGATCCCCGCGATTATGAGCTGGTGCTCGAACCCGAACAGGATGGAACAAAGGAGAAACGACCCCCAGGTAAATGCTCCGATGGGAATTCTCTCGAAGTCCTTCGAGATTATATAGCGGATAAGAAAGGACCTCCAGAAAAGCTCTTCCATTATGGGAACTATGACAGCAGCCCCCGTAAGCCTGATCGAAATTATCAGCCACATCGTATGGCTGCTTTTGATAATGGTGGGATTGAAACCCTGCCCTTGCGAGCCCAAGGAATAATCCAGGTTGATCCAGGCCACGAAGAGGGCCAGCCCGGCAAGCACGCTGATCGTTGAATCCCGCAGCTTTGAGAGGTCGCGGAGCTTTATCTCGTAGTAATCGGACCTGAAGAACAGCAGGACTGCCGCGGCAGCCAGAGCTTTTAGCGGGTAGAGAACGAACGGAAAATACTCGTCCAGATGAACTATCCCGTACCTGGATAAAAATCCGGCAAGTTCGTCGACCCCGATGAATGCGATAAAGACTGCAAAGGGCAGCGCTCTCGGAAGTATTACACTGCGGCGCTCCACTCCGATTGCATTTTCTTCAGGCGCCCGAATTTCCCCCGAAAAATTATCTGTTTTTTGCACAGCCAACTCCGATGTTTATCTATAATTGTCCTTGCGGGAATCGACAGCCAACATGTATACGATGCTCCCTTTTTCGTCGATTCTGTAAAAGAAACGATAACCACCAATCCTATACCGCCACGTCTCAGGTTGGTAGTTCTTCAGTTTTTTGATGTTTTTCCCAAAATGGGGGCTGTCCCTGAGTTGAGGGTAGACGTAGTCTGGGAGTTTCTTGGCGATCCTTTCGCCCTGTCCCCTGAAATCCCGGGACAGATCCTGCAAAAACTGATCAGTCTCAAATATCTTGAATTTACCCAACCACCCTGCCTTTCTTCATCATTGCATCGCCATGGCCCCTTTCAAGCTTCTTAAGCAGTCGGACATTAGAGAATAGTTCTTGCATTTCAAAATCGTCGGCCAAGTTTTCCTCTTCAAGCTTTCTCAAAGCAAGGGTCTCTATGAGATTAGCAATGCTTCGATTGTCCTCAGTGGCAGCCCGATTGAATTTTTCGTAACTCTCATCACTCAGCCGCAAAGTTATTGTTTTGGGCATTTGCACTCTCCTTCGTTCAGATTAATTCTAAACGATTCTAAGTGATTCAGGCTGGATTTTCAAGTAATTGTCTCCTTCAGCGCCAAAATAAATAAGATCGGTGAGCAGTGAACAGTGAGCAGAAAAAGACTCTACGCGAAGTTGTGCGGCCCCGTGTCTCCCTGCTCACTGTTCACTGCTCCCTCAATCCTGACGCTCGTCATCGCTTGGGATATCCGGATGAGAAGGTGCGAACCCGTTACGCTAATTCATCGATCATCATTACCGGGGAGGATTTCGGGCAGGGTCAAGGGGTGCATGGCGGGCATGGCGGGATGCGGAGATAAAGCAGGAGGATCAAAAAAAACCAGGGGGTACATTGCTGTACCCCCTTTGGTTCAAATCCAACGCATTTCTTGGAGATGTTTTCCAGGTCGTTATGCTCTGAACCGTCTGTACAGGCCAAGACCTGCCAAGCCAGCGCCGAGAAGAAGCAGGGTTGCAGGTTCGGGGACGGGGGGAGTAAGTCCTGAGTCGGTGCTAATAAAAGCTGAACTTCCAGTAGCAGTAGCGGTGAAGTTAAACTCCTCAGTCAAAGAGTAAGGAGAACCACCGGTAATATTGCCGAGGACATCCTGGTGCCAACCGGTAGTAAACGGTCCCACCTCGCCGATCAGGGTTGTTTCGGCGAAAAGAGTGTTAGTGAGGCTATAATATATCGACTGATAGTTCACAGTGATACCGACAAGGGTAGAACCGGATGTGTGAAACGTGGCGGTACCGTTGGGAGTGAAGCCTACGTCCGAGAGCTGTACATCCAGAGTAGCGTTCGTTCCGCTAAGCGAACTCGGGCCGGTTACAAGGACGTTGTCCAAATCCATAAGCACGGCTGGACCCGCAGGGGGGAACGAGGTCGGGGTTACTGTAACCGACCATCCATCTAACAAAGTGTAAGTGCCAGCTACAGCGGGATTTATATTTAAGAGCTGACCACCGCTTGTAAGATCCAACTGCTCAGTCGCAGTCGCACCGACCTGGCCTGCCGCCGCAAAACCCACCAGCGCGACAACCATACCAAAAATAACTGCCAATCTTTTCATGATTCTCACCTCCTTTTAAAATCTAGATGAACTTCCAAAAATATGTAAAACGGACTCTCAAACTGTGTGCTTGGGTTAATCCTTGCACTGGCATTTGGATAGTGCAATAGGGATGCCAAGCAATGAATCCGGAGATGGCACTCCTCTAACTTGCTAATTTAACTAACAATATTTTATCTCATCCCTTCCGGGTCGATGCTTTCTCCGCGTTCGATGGATCCCGAACTGTAAGGTATTCTTTACACACTATTTGCCCGAAAATGCTCCATTGCCCCGGTCTGTTTTTTAATTCAGTCCTGAAATCAACAGGTTAATCACAGAAACCGCCCAATTCTGAATTGTAAAGTTTCCCGACACCGAAGGCCCCGGGGAAAAATATTGGTCGGTTTGTATGGAAATAGGGTGGTTGGAATTATTCTGCCAGATTGATTTGGCCGTTGAAAATATCCGGGAGGGATTGAGCAGTGAGCGAGCAGCGAGCAGTAAAAATAACTCCTCTTGGTTCCATCGCTACGCGAGGAACAGTGAGCGGTGAGCAACAGGGGCGGGCGTGGTAAAGGGTGAATCATAAAGATATCAACCTGGCGGCAGATTATTCGAAGCCGGCACTTCCTTCTTGCTCATACAGGCTAATTATTTACCGGCCAAGGTCTCAAGAGAATTCTCAAACGAGTAAATATTAGCTTCCCAGGGTCTCCAGCCGTCTTCGAAGCTCTTCCCATCGCCCAACTTGACTTGAGTTCGTTCATTGATCAGGTCCTTGACTCCATCGGTGAACTGGAGTCCCAGCTTTACCGATTCCGGCCCTGTCAACTCCTCTTTCCAAAGCGGATCCGTGGCCGAATCCCGAACCGGATTCCTTACGATGCAAAGAACCGTTCGATTGCCTTTTCGCCAGAATAGAGCTTCCGACCCAACAACGGGCCTGCCGTTTTCCTTAAGCATCACCTGAGGTCTTAGCCCTGCCTCACTGAGTACGTTTGAGAGCAACCCGCGCCAGGTGGCGCCTTTAGCCTCGTAACGTTCCAGAAGATATTCAAGTGGAGAAAGGTTAAGAAATACTGTTTTCCCCCTTTGCGTGGATTTACGGACCACGGCCGCCGAACCGGACACTGTTGCATCGGGAACTCCACCATTTGGCGCTACTCCCCGCCCGAACAGGGGCAGCCCCTGGTATCGCAAGGCGTTCCCGGTCGTAAGCCGTTTCCGAAAGTCGTTTTCATTGTATTTTTCACAATCAACCTCAGTAAGCTCCCCGCCGCCAAGAAATCCCTTCTCAGGATGCTGGCCGATCCCGAAAAGCTCATCCAGGACGCCTCCGGCCCTCGCCTTGCCATGCTCGTCAAAGAGCCCCGTCGCCTCATCGGCAAGCACTGTGCCGCCGCTTTTCACGAAGGTCGCTATGGCATCCGCCTCAGATGTACTGAGAGCGAGTGAGTGGTTTAAGATCAACACACGGTAACCACTCTCATACAGATCTCTCTTCAACAAGTCCGCTTCGCGAATGAAGCGGGCCTGGTAGCCCGAGTCTGCCAACAGTTTCAACCACGCAAGGCGGTTGAGTCCCGAGACGGAGTTCTCATCGTCCATGCTGCTGCTGCGACTAATCCAGGACGAGCTGTGTACCGTCGCATCAAGAGCCCAGCTCACCTGAATGCTGGGGTGGGAATAGTAGATTGCTATGGGATCGTTCAGGAACTCTGAATCGATTATGAGTTTGGAGATATCGGACTGGACCTCCTTGAAAGTCTGTGCACACCGGCTTATGTGGTCGGCAATTTTGCCTCCGGCAAACCACCCCTCCGGCCATGCTATAACACCGCGATTCCCATGCGCGAGGTAGTACCATAAAAACCAGGCGTCAACCCTTGGGTTTTTGTTGCTGAAGAAAGTCTGCACGTGAGGCCTCTCCTGGCCCCAAAAGCTCCTCAGGATCTCGTTGGTGCCGTTTATGTCGTATGCTTCCATCCATTGCACGGAATCGGCCAGGCGGGAATAATCGTATCCTCCCCAGGGGCTTGGCTGCTGGGCGCCGACAAAGCCGGCCGGAGTCTCGGGATCGAGAGAGTTTGCATATTTGGTAAGTTCTGCGAGGACTGCGGCGAAGTGCACGTCCATGTATGTGCGCCAATCGATCCATGGAGCGAGGTTCCAGGTTGTCAAAGGCTCTTTTCCGCTCTTCCTGACCTGGTCGAATCCGCTCGGCTGCACCTCCTGAAATGAGGAGAACCGGGAACCCCATTCCAGGTTGAGGCTCCTGATATCTGCATACTGAGCGGCCAGCCATTTTCGAAAGCCCTCGATATTAAGCGGATGGCCATCGACATCACTTGGGCTTGTAAAGCTGTATAAAGAGATCTCATCATCGAACGCATATGATACTACCGGGCCCTGCCTGGCTCGTGTGATGTGATCCAGCAGCAAATCTTTCATGGCGTTCATTGTGGCCGGGTCTATCAGACTATTGGGGCGGACCGGAACTCCGCGCAAGTTGGCAATTTTGTTCTTATCCACGTCTCTCAGGTATAGATAGCCCTTCCCTGCAGCATGATCCACGTAGTATGGCCAGCCATTGGTTTTGGCAAACTCCACCGCGGAAGAAAGAAAATGTTGATCGAGGTGGAAAGCATGCAGGCCTAATGTTTCGTATAGTTCCTTGTCCCTCTGTGCATCCGTTTGATATTGCCAGACGAGTATAAGGAATCTCGACCATTCCTTTTTCGGGGAAATGGCAGGCGCCTGGGCCAGGCACAAGGTAATTTCCAGAGCCCAGAACATCATGCAAAGAAATATTAGGATGATTCGGGTGAGCTTCATTCTGCTGCCGGACGGCATAATCTCTCCGAACCAATGTGAATGTTTTTAGGAAAAATGAGGGCGGATTTTCATTGAGCTGCGCCGCTCGGGGAGCGGAAGCGATGGATGGACCCGGGACAGTGGAAGTGATGCGGGGGTAAAAGCGATTCACCGCAGAGGGCTCGTCATAGACAGGTTATGGAGAGATCGCTGAGAAAACAATATGTTAATTAGAAAAACCGGGCCATTTCCGAATTGTAAAGTTTTACGACATCGAAGGTCCCGGAGCAGAATATCGGTTGTTTTGAATGGAATTAGGGTGGATGGAATTATTTTGCGAGATTAGCCGTTGAAAATATCAGGGAGGGATTGAGCTGGGCAGGCGGGCCCTTAGATATCCTTCGCTCAGGACAGGCCTTTCGATACCATAGGACAGGCATTTCGATACCATAGGGCAGGCCCTTCGATACCATGGCAGGCCAGTTAACCCCGTTCGTGCTGAGGTATCGAAGCATGAACGGAAATGATGATTTCAAACGATCCGGCATAGGATTGCGTGTCCCCCATGAAAGGCGTTGAATCTCTTTCCAGTCCCCTCGAATCAAGGCTTGCTTCTTTTTACGGCTCCAACCATTGATTTGCCATTCAGCGGCAAGGGCCACATCTCGTGTCGGAAAATGCTGATCAAAGACAAGCTCGACAGGTCTTCTGGTTGACGTGTAACTTTCAACGATACCGGTTTGGTGTTCTGCCATGCGGTTTCGGATATTGTCAGTGTGGCCGGTGTAGTAGGAGCCGTCTGAGCATCTGAGAACGTAAACCCAAAAAGCCATGTCCTTGATCCAAATTCCCGGCCCTTCAATACCCTGCACCCTTCGCTACCTCAGGGCGAACGGGTCAAGAATGCCTCAGGGTGAACTGTGACTACGGCCGTTCATGCTTCGATACCCTTCGACAGGCTCAGGTCAGGCCCTTCGATACCTCAGGGCAGGCCTCAGCACGAACGGGTTAAACGGTCGTCAGGGTGAACGGGTCAAAAACACCCTTGATACGGAATGAAAAATGTGTCAGCGATCGTTTGTTTCGCTTCCAAGCGGCAACTTTACCCGAAATGTTGCGCCTTTCCCTTCCGCACTCTCCACCTCGAATGCCCCCTGGTGAGCCTCTACGATCATTTTGCTTTGATAGAGACCGATTCCGAGGCCTTCTGCCTTTGTTGTCTTAAACGGCTGAAAGAGTGAATTTTCCAAGAACTCCTTGGAAATGCCACACCCATCGTCAGTGACCGACAGCACAACCCAATTATTTTCTTGACGGGTTTCCACGCTTATCATACCACCTGCTTCAATCGCGTCATTGGCATTCAAAAGCAGGTTGGTCAATACTTTCTGCATCTGGGCCGCGTCAAGGGCAGGCCGCGGGATTGGGTGAAGGTCCAGTTGCAGAGTTGCTTTCAAAGAGCTGTTCAAGTTCGCTACCGTACCCGTCACCAGTTCATTCAAATCCACTTCAGCGAGGTGCAGCTCGATTCTTTCTCTCAATACCGAAAAGCGCCGGCACATCGTGTTTATCTTATCCACACTCCTGGAAATCACTTTGAGCGCATCCCCACGAAACTCCGCATTATCGAAATAGATCGGTAAATTCTGCAATGTCATGGATAATGTCGATGCGACGTTCTTAAGGTCATGTGCAAAAAAAGACGACACCGTCTGGAATGCCTCCATTTGCTTCGCGGCACGGAGGCGCTCGAAGAGCCTTAAATTGAGCAGATTGCCGGCAGTCTGGTCCGCAATGGTTTTAAGTAGATTAAAATCCTCCTCGGAAAAGGGTACCTCATCAATCCGATCGCTCAGGGTCACGACTCCGAGCAGCTCTTTGCCCGTAGCAAGCGGAGCGCAATATCTAATCCTGATGTTTTTAAGAGCAGCGAAGGAGTCCAGGGTTTCACGCAAGCTCTTTTTGTCCGAGGCATGCAGATCAAGTGGCCCCGAATGGTTACCCATAATCCGAATCAAATCCTGTAAACCTTCACGATTCGAATCAGGACCCTGTGTTTTGGCCGCGGATAAAACTGTGGACCCCCCCAGCGCAAGCTGTTGATGGATCTCGTCCACCAGCCAGATAGTAACGGATGGGACCCCGAAAATATCTGATAACATTTTGGCCACGGTTGCGCACAATTCTCTTATATCGACAAGAGAAGCCGTACTCCGGGTAAAATCCGACCATTCTTTCCGGTAATCGTAACGCGGACGGTTGAAGTGGTGGATCATAAAACTCTTGAAGCCCAGGCGCAGCCTGCCCGACACCAGAAAGACCGCCAAAACCATCATGGAAAAAAATATGAAAAGAAAATCAAAAGGGATGGTGTTAGTGCCAAACGAATTTATGAATCCGGCCAAAATTCCGACTGCCAGAAGATAGATACCGATGATAAGGAAAGTGAGCGAATTGGAAATCATCGCCTGGGAAAGATAGATATTAACGTCGGCCAGCCTGGAGCGGATAAGCGAAATAATGATGAAGACGTCAGCGACAATGATGGCGCCGGCGTTCACTGATTCGAGAGAGGTGTTGAGGGAAGAGTAAAGGATCGCTTGGCTGCAAACATATATCCGCGCGGCAAACAAACCGAACAGGCCCAGTATGATGAATTTAATCTGCCATAACATACTCCCAGTGAAAGCCCGCAGTGTCTTCTCCAGGTTCATCAGAACAAGTGCGATGCCAAGCAGAAAAAGAACGTAAAAAAGGTTCCCCGGCCGTCCAAGGTCAAGCAGCCATTGGGATCCGTCTATAGTGGTGGCGCTTACAAAAATAGAATTTCTGAAAATACCGGCCAAAACCAGAGGAAGCACAAAGGATGCGGCAATTACCCATTTCCATCTCAGGATATGCTCTCTTTGATTTGCGCGCGCGAAGCTCAGGCTGAAGAGCAGCCATATGCCAGGCAAAAGCGCGTCGACAAACAATCTCATCTGGAACCAACCGATTACTTGACTCGGTGATGACACCTGAAAGCTTATGCCGGAGATGAGCTGCTCGATCGAAAGCAGGACCATTCCAACCGCGAAGGTTATGTACGCGAATGAACGGCTGCTAAGGAACAGCGCAAAAAAAGCGATGCCGAAGCTTAAAAAAGCGCCGGCAAAAGCAAGAATGGGATTAAACATCACTTCAGTCCAATAAAAGCGATTCACCGCAGAGGACGCGGAGATCGCTGAGAAAACTACTCCTTAAATTGATTTACCAGGCGCCGTAATCCCTGTTTGAGCTCTTTAACATTAGAATTGATCAACAACCCGACTTGAAGCCCTGAGAGTTTAAGGTACGTAAGGAGCCGTGCTTCATGAATCGGCTCCAATCTATCAACGGCCTTCAATTCTACTATAACCCGGCTCTCCACGAGCAAGTCAATCCGATAACCACAATCCAGGTTTATACCGCGATAGCGCACCGGGAGGGCCTTTTGCCGCTCGATTCTCAGCCCCCGTTCAACCAGTTCATGTGCGAGGCATATCCCATACGTTGATTCGAGCACGCCCGGGCCAAGTTCGCTATGAACCACAATCGCCGCGCACTCCGCACCCCAAAATCATTCACCGGGCGCAGACCGCAGGGCAGCCGCAGGCCGCAGCGAAAAGACTAAAAGCGATTCACCGCAGAGGGCTGGTCATAGACAGGTCATGGAGAGATCGCTGAGAAAAACGCAGAGAAAACCAGTACTTTGATGACATTCTATGCGGTTATGCTCCGCACTGCCAACGCGCGATTTCTTGAAACGGTATTGAATTTCATTTAAGATTTGTTTTTTTCCGCTTTCTCTGCGCTCTCCGCGGTGAATAGGCTTTACCTCAGTTCATCGATCGTACGACGGGCTTCTTCTATGCCTGGAAAGTTCGTGCCCTTTTCAAGCGCCCTGGCAAGGGCCTTCCTTGCACCATCATTATCCTTGAGCTTGTACTGAACCATGCCGAGATGGTAATGAACCTCCGCGTTATCGGGAAGCTTGTCCGCGCTTTCCTGTAAAAGGACGAGCGCCCCCTGGTAGTCGCCCCGCTTGTAGAGAATCCACCCCAATGTGTCGGACACGTTGGGGTCTTCGCTTGCAGTCTCATGCGCTTTCGAGGCCAACTGGAATGCTCTTTCCAGGTCACCGTCGGCTGCATATATGTAGGCCAGGTTGTTGGCTGCCGGTGTGAACTGCGGGTTGAAGGCGACAACTTTTTCGTATGCTTCCCGGGCTTTTGCCGTGTTTCCTTTTTTCTGGGAGATGATACCGTAGAGCATCAGTGCAGTCGCATCATTCGGATTTTTTGCAATGTCCTCTTCGAGTTTTGCCAGGGCCATGTCCTCCCTGCCCGATGCGGCATAGATCCGGCCAAGAGCTGTGTACGAACCGGTCATGCGGGGCTCGATCTCGATGGCTTTGTTGAAAGCGGTCTCGGCCTGTTCCGTTTCCCCTTTTGCAAGATAAACCTGGCCCAGCACATGATAGAGTCCTGCTGATTGAGGCGCGAGCGAAATCTGAAGCTTTGCCCGTTCGATCGCCTGGTCGGGTTTTTTTTCGGCTAAATCCAGCGATGCAAGCCGGGCCAGGGGCTCGACATAACCAGGGGCAAGAAGAATGGCAGCCTCGTACTGCTTCTTCGCCTCAGCGGTCTTACCGGCGGCCTGCAGTGCCTGGCCCAGCAGAAAAGGTCCTCTGGGATCTTTGGGAGCCAGCGTTATGGCACCGCCAAAAGCATCCGCCGCTTTGTCGTACTCTTCTTTGCCAAAATACGCCGAGCCAAGCAAAACTAGGGCCAGGGGACTTTTGGGTTGCTTGTCCACAACCTTTTTCAGAATGTCGATGGCCTGCTGAAAATTCCTCGTCTTTATCTCTAATTCCGCTAGGGCGAGGCTTGCTTGCGTGGAGTTGGGATCGGCGGTAAGAGCCTCCTTCAACTCGCCTTTAGCTTTCAGAACATCCCCGGACTTAACGTATGCCAGCGCCAATTGAATCCTGGCCTGTACCGCGCCGGGATTCAGCTTGATTATTTCCTGAAACTCCTGAACGGCTTCCGGGATTTGACCTTTCGCCAAATAAATACCTCCGCGCAGGAATTTCCCTTCGGGATCAGTCTGGTTCTTTTTGAAGATCGGATCGAGCGCCTTGATGGATTCATCATACTTGCGCTCCGCAAATGTAATTTGCGCCAGGCGGCGCCATCCCGGCAAAAACGCGGGGTCCTTTTCAACGGCTTCGCGCAAAATACTCTCAGCCTGGTCGGGTTTGCCGATAAGGACGTAGAAGTCGGCGAGTTTGATCCGCTCCTGAGAACTGTTGGGAGCTAAATCAGCCGCAGCTTTGAATTCGGCTTCAGCCTGTTCGCGGTCCTTCTTGAGGACATACAAATTCCCAAGAGCCATGTGAACTTCCGCCGACTTGGGATCTTTTGCGGCCGCATCTTTGAAGGCCCGTTCCGCACCGGCAATGTCTCCTTTGCGTGCGTAAAGAGTCCCTAGCGCCAGATGAAATTTCGCCCGGTCATCGAAATCGGGAAGTACCCCCTCGAGGCGCCCAATCGCGTCTCCCACCTCATCAGGCGTATTTGCCGTTCCGGCAAACAAAAGGAGTCCGTCAAAGTTTTTTGCCTCATGCTCCAGGACGAACTTCGCTTCTTCCCTCGCATCTTCGACCTTCTTGGCCAAAAGATAGATGGTCCCAAGCTTCAAACGGACCTGCAAATTATCCGGATCAAGCTCTTTGGCTCTCGATAAAAAACGGAAAGCCTGCTCCATCTCGCCCAAAGAATAATGGGAATAACCAAGGCGCTCGGTAGCGTGAGCATTCTTGGGATCTATCTGGAGCACATTTCTGTACTCGATGATAGCCTCTTTGTACTTCCCATCGTCATAATATTTATCACCATGGCTGAGATACCGAGCTTTTTTGGCTTCCGGGGACCATGAGCAGCCGGCAATGATTGCCACAAAAACTATTAAAATTACAAAACGATATGAACGCAGCATGTTGTAAACTCCTTTTCTAAAAACTCTTTGCCGGCCGGCGCAGAATTATAAACACCGGTCCCCGGGCTGATTTCAAATGTGACTTTAAAATTGGCCAATGCTCCAAACTCGGATTTCACGCATTTGCGACTCGTTCATATACCTTCTCATATGACTTCACCATGGCTTCCACGCTGAAATGTTGGCGCGCCATCGAGCAGCCCGACGTTCCGTGTGAGTGCCTCTGACGATCATCTTTCACGTAACTGAATATGGCGGATGCCACTCCTTGTGTGTCTCCGGGATCAACCAAAATACCATTTACACCATCCTGCACCAACTCCGGGTTCCCTCCCACCTTGGTGGCGACCACTGGCAGCCCGGAGGCCATAGCTTCAAGAATCGTATTGGAAATCCCCTCGTTAAGCGAAGGCAGGACAAAGAGATCGAGACAACGGAGCAATTCGGCAGTATCAGATCTTTGCCCCAGAAAATGTATTCCATCGGTTGAAAGCCTTTCGAGCCTTTTTCTCTCGGGTCCATCGCCGATCACCAATAACCGGAGGCCGGGAGTGGATTTTTTCAGTCCCTTAAAAGCTTTGAAGAGAGTGGGATGATCCTTTATCGGATCCAGACGGCTTACGGTCCCGATAACAAACGTCCGTTCCGGAATTCCCATACGGCGCCGGATTCCAAATCTATCATTATCGGGGGAAAAAACCTCAGTGTCTATTCCATTATATATCTGGGTTACACTCTTTTTCACCCGGACCTCATCGAGCAGCCATTTGCGCATATGCCTGGAAACACAGGTGTACTCTCTGACGAGCGGAGACACCAGCCGTCTGAGCATAACCCTTTTGGGATTTCGGCCGTCGGGATCGCCCATGTCCCAACCGTGCTCCCCATGAACGATTCGCCGGTTGTTCGCAAGCCGGGCCGCCAGTATCCCGTCGACCCCTCCCCAGTTTCGTGTATGAACGATATCGGGTTTCAGATCCCTGAGCACCCTGGCAAGTTTAAGCAGGAAAGGCGGCGAGTTTCCCGGGCGCTTGTGGAGTTCAACTACATGGGTGTCATGCGGCAGCAGGCGCGCGGTTTCCCCTGAGGCGGAAAGGCACAGCACCACATGCTCGAAGTTGTCGGCGGCATGCCGGATTATGGTAGCAACCCCTTTCTCCATGCCGCCTGTTCCAAATGAATGCAATATATGTACAACGCGTATTTTGCTCATGCGGATCGGGTGCTTTGCGTTCATCCGTTACGGCTATAGTGGCAATCGCGCGGTTCCGGCTGGCGCATTACGATTTGCTGGCGAATTTATCGTACCAGAGGTTCAGCATCATTATGGTCCACAACTCCGTTGACCGATTCCGAATCCCGCTTTGGTGTTCATTCCACAGTTTTCTGAGACGATCCGGCTGAAGGTAGGTCTTGCTGGCCGTCCCATTAAGGACAATATCTTTGGCGTAATCCCGCAGGTCCTTTCTCAGCCATTCGAGGATCGGTACCCCGAAGCCCATCTTTTTTCGATATAAGATGTCATCCGGGAGATATTTTCTGAGCGCCTTCTTAAAAATGTGCTTCCCATCTTTCCCCACTAACTTCATTCCCGAAGGGATGCGCGCCACATACTCCATAAACACGTGATCCAAAAGAGGGCATCGAACTTCAAGAGATACGGCCATACTTGCCCTGTCGACTTTGGTCAGAATGTCGTCGCATAAGTATGTCTTTATGTCCAGGTATTGAATTCGGGACAGATGATCGTGGGCCGGGGCGGTTCTATAAATATCATGGAATAGATCTGCCGTCCGGTATTCCCCCAGGAGCTTGAGAGCATCCGCGTTGAGTAATTTTCGCTTTTCATCCTCTTCGATGCCGCTTACCGAAAAAAAGTAGGCCTCCACCGGGTCTCTTGCCACATTCGATATGAAAGCTTTACCGCGAAATACCTGGGGCAGGTAATCAGCCTTCGGATAAAGCCTTCCCAGCGAACCGAAGATCAATCCTCTCAAGCTGCCGGGAACAAGATTTCTGACCGAGTTTTCCCTCATGTCAAAATAGTACCTGCGATAGCCGGCAAAGTTTTCGTCCCCTCCATCTCCCGAGAGTGCAACGGTGACGTTCTGCCTCGCGATTTGAGAGACATAGTAGGTAGGCACTGCAGATGAATCGGCAAAAGGCTCATCATAATGCCAGGCCAGCTTTTCGATTACAGGCACCGCTTCGGGTGTCACCTGGAACTCATGGTGATCGGTAGAAAACCGCTCCGCCATTTTTCGCGCGTATGCCGTTTCATCGTAGCTTGACACGCTGAATGAGATCGAATTGGTTATAACCGGCCCACTGGAGTTGTGCGACATCAAAGCCACTACCGCCGAGGAGTCGATGCCGCCGGATAGAAAAGCTCCAAGCGGGACCTCACTCATCATTCTTATACGCGTTGATTCATCCAGGATCCCCAGAAGCTCATCGATCATTTGAGATTCGCTTGCTTCGTGACACGGCTCGAACTTAAGGTCCCAGTATTCCTTGACTTCAAACGTATTCTGCCCGGCTATCGCGTAATGTCCGGCCGGAAGCTTCCGGATGGATTCGAATATGGTTTTCGGTGAAGGAATGTAGAGCAGTGACAGATAATCCGAAAGGGCTGTCTGATCGATGTCCCGGGAAACTCCGGGAACTTCCAGGATTGATTTGATTTCAGAGCCAAAAACGACTCTGCCGGAGTCCTGCAGGTAATACAATGGTTTTTTCCCAAGACGGTCGCGTGCCAGAAAAAGCTGCCGGCGCTCCTCATCCCATATTGCGAAGGCAAACATGCCCCGCAGCTTTTCCACCGACTTCGGTCCCCACTCCTCATACGCATGAATAATGGTTTCCGTGTCCGAACGGGTCCGGAACTTGTGTCCCCGGGCTTTAAGATCCGACATTAGGCCCTGGTAATTGTAGATTTCACCGTTGAAAGCGATCCAAATCGAACCCGTTTCGTTGCAAAGAGGCTGTTGCCCGCTGCTGAGGTCGATAATGCTCAACCGCCGATGTCCCAGCCCGGCATTGCCTTGTCCATGATACTCGGAACCCTGGAATTTGGCGTTTCGCAAAGCAGGCAAACCCTTTTGGCCTGCTACTTCTGAGCCCTTCCCGTCCAAATTCAGGAAGTATCCCTCCTCGTCGGGACCTCTATGGGCCATAGTTCGAGTCATGCGGGCAAGGAGATCATAAGGAACTTGAGCGCCATTTCTGTTATAAATACCGGCTATTCCACACATTGTCCGTCAATCCCGCTTTTTTTAGTTGAGTATTCTTTTAAGTGCAACCTGTTCATGGCAGTTTTTACCACCTAGTGCATAAAGTGGGAAGGATGATTCTGTCGAAAATGGAACCTCTCAGAAATCAGGGCACACAACATGTCATTCTCGATCAGGCTTTGGCTTATAGCCCTTTTCAGGCAGCCGCCCGATATCTTCGGTTGGTGTGGTGTCAAAGCGCCGCATCTGTCAAGAAGGTGACTCAATACCATTGCCTTTGAGCTTCAAGCTCGCGGTGGTGCGAAAACCAGCCACCTGATTGTTTTTTCATACAGTGCTGTACAAGATTGACTCCGCATCGGAATGTGTCACGGCGCCACAGAGAAGGGACATGGTCCGGACAAAAAGAGAACACAGCGCAGCCTTGGGCCGTAACCATAGGGCGAAAATCATTTCACCGCAGAGAACGCAGAGAACGCAGAGAAAACCAAAATTGAACAAACAAGAAAAACCCGGGAGCAAATAATTTCAAGTCTCTGTTCCCTCTGTGCCCTCTGTGGTGGATTTTTGCGTCTCTAAGCCTCTTCTGAGCCTGTCGCACGGTCTCTGCGGTGAACGCTTGCCTCTCTTATGCGGTGCGAAGGTGAATTTCAGTATAGTAATTGGGATGTCGGATGGGCAATTCTCATGCCGCCTCGTCTGGTTGGGCAATCCGTTTGGACCGGTCCCTCTGCCTGGTTCGGATTTAGCCAATCCGCCCGAAGAGTCTAGATCCCATGGCTGACGCCGACCTTCACGTGAACTGGCCTTGCCTGCCGTTTCCTGCTAGCTCCGTCTGTCGGGGCCGGATTATGGCACCGAACTTGCTTGCTCAGTCCTGAAAACGTTGGCGTAAGATATTTGAAAGTTGATTTTGCGGGCCTCCGAACCGTGCCGCGCAGAAGCAAATGATCTCACCCGGCATGGCTTGACTCCAGCCTGCTCATTGGATTAAAAAGACGACTTGGGAATTAAGAAACAGGGAGCAGAAAATGAAGAGAAACAGCTTATTGACCACACTGACGTTACCTTGCCAAATGGCCGCAATACTGTTGGTCCTGGCGCATTCGGCAATGGCTCAAACTATCCCTTCTGCACCGGGACGGGATGAAATACCTAATACGCATTTAAGAGATCAGTGCCCTGCTAACGACTTCAGAGGAACCGGCTACCCCTTCCACGATGCATGCGGAGGGGTGACTACACCCCAGAACAGCGCCGTTTTCGATACCAAAAGGAATCGGCTGATCTTATGGGGAGGCGGCCACCAGGATTACTCCTGAAATGAGGTCTTGGGATGGAATACGAATATTCGAGGCTGGCAAACAGTTTACACCAGACGCTCAGCTAACCAATGTTTTTTGGTGACTACAAAGATTCGGCGTCACCCCCATCGGGTGGCACACCTGGAACCTGGTGCTAGTTTGACTCTTTTTTTAATGAATGGACGTAGGAGTAGAAAATGCGAACAAAGTATTTCCTGGCTTTCTTTTTATGCCTGATTCATCCGATGATCGCTTTCGCGGCCCTAGATTATACCTCCATACAGCCTAACACATGGGTTGAGATTCAGGTGAACGGCAGCACCGGTAATCAAAGTACTGATTACGCCAATGGTACTATGCCAAATCCTAGGCAGTTTGACTACTCAGGAACCACTTTTGATTCTAACCACAGCACCATCATCTCTTTTGGCGGCGGCCACGCCAACTGGTCTTGCAACGCAGTATGGGCTTTCGATATACTTAACGGCGGCTGGCATAAAATCTCTGTAGAGGATTGTATCGCCAGTACAACTTATTCAGCGGCGACTATTGGTTTCTGTAAGGCTCATGTAAGCGAACCATCATATATAGGGATATGGAGTGCGAGCAGCACTTTCCCTGCTTCCGATAACAGACCAATTTCCAGGCACACTTATAGCAGTGTTCATTTTGACCCCGCGTTGGGTGTGATGGTAGTAGGTGGTGGATCGACATGGAGCCAGGAATCCAGTGGGGATTGCCCGCAGACGACGGCTGATCTTTGGAACGATGTTGGGGATTCTTGCAATGACGGGGGTTGTTACCACAATGGCCCTGCTGACACTTGGCAGTTCACACCGCCATCTTCCCTCTCTGGAACGGGGACTTGGGCATATCAGGGCAGTTCGTACAGTCAACTATCCGCTACATGGCATTATAACTCTAATGCCACAACCTTTAATGAAACGTGGGCAGGATATGACACAACCTATAACAAGGTTATAGCACTCGACGGCTACGGGGCCGGGGTTTATATCTACGATCCATCCAAATCTTTCGCAAGTGCCTGGAGCAAGGAAGGAACAAGCGGCATCCCGACTCTAGCGACTGATGCAAATGCCTTCACTTGGGACTCCAAAAGGAAATTTCTCTATTATTACAATGCTAAAGCGCAACAGCTTTGGGCCTATACACCTTCTTACGTTACTGGTGGTACATATACTGCCAGGACATGGACTCAACTAAATAATAGCTCTAACCAACCGTCAACTTTAGTCGGTGGTTCCGATTATGGCGCCTCAATAAGTTATGATAGTCTGAATGATATAGTGCTGTTCATCGGATATAATGCAGGCATATGGATATACAACCCCAGCACTAATACATGGACGCAACAATCTTCATCTGTGCAGCCCAATACATCTGTTCAGAATCCCATACACGAGCGCCTTCATTACGATCCCGTCCGGAATGTTCATTTCTATGTCGAAGCCAGCGACAGCCAAGGCGTCAATGTCTGGGCGTATCGTTATGGCGGAACCACCCCCAGTCTGGTCCTGACTTCGGTGACCGTAAGCCCAGCCTCTGCCGGCATTACCACCGGGGCAAGCCAGCAGTTGAGCGCCGCTCCCGAAGATCGGAACAGCGCGGCTTTTGCCGGCGCAGCCATTGCCTGGTCATCCTCCAACACCGCAGTGGCTGCAGTTGGTTCGAGTGGTCTGGTCACGGGTGTTGCGGCCGGTTCGGCAACGATCACGGCAACCGCCACTTCCGGCACAACAAGTGTTACGGGAACGTCTGCCATTACAGTGACGGCGTCAGCTCCGCAGCCCGGTCCGGTCCTGACTTCTGTGACCGTGACCCCGAACTCTGCCGGCATTACCACCGGCGCGACCCAGCAGTTGAGCGCCGCTCCCGAAGATCAGAACAGCGCGGCTTTTACCGGCGCAGCCATTGCCTGGTCATCCTCCAACACCGCGGTGGCTACGGTTGGTTCGAGTGGTCTGGTCACGGGTGTTGCGGCCGGTTCGGCAACGATCACGGCAACCGCCACTTCCGGCACAACAAGTGTTACGAGAACGTCTGCCATTACAGTGACGGCGTCAGCTCCGAAGCCCGCTCCGCAACCCGGTCTGGCATCAGTTCCGCTCACCGTCAAGGAGGCATTGCCCTCAGACATAACCGGGATTGCCAGGACCAGCGATCCGGTCACTGTGGGAATCCCACTCCCTGACAGCGCCAGTATCACGAATATAAATCAGCTAGGCTTGTCAGGAGCGTCTAAAGGTCAATTTCGCGCCCTCGGGTATTGGCCGGACGGCAACATAAAATGGGTCCTAGTCGATTTCCAGGATAGCGTCACGGCAGGCGGCTCGGATACATCCTTCTCCCTCACGAAGGGCAGTGGCAGCTTCGGCGGATCGAATCTTGCCATGGACAATGGTTCCTCCATTAGCATCGACACCGGCACGTCGCAGTTCTCTATACAGAAGGCCAATTTCAATCTATTCGATTCAGTCGTAGTTAATGGCGCTTCGGTCGTTTCGCAGGGCAATGCCGGTGGTTTGACGATGCGGGATGCCTCGAACAACGCGTTTACGTCAAATAATGATTCATACTCTACTGCCGTAATAGAAGAAAACGGCCCTGTCCGCTCAGTGGTGAAGGTTACGGGGAGCTTCAGAAACTCCAGCGGCACACGCCTTATGGATTACCTTGTGCGTCTGCACTTCTATGCCGGGAAGTCCTACGTGAAGGGCTTTGTGTCGATGACAAACCAGCAATCGGCATACCTGGCAGATGTATTGTTTAACAGCATGGACGCCACAGTTCAACTCAGCGGCCTTGGCAGCAGCCAGACCGCACTCTTTTCCCGCACCTCGGATACGACCACGCAGACCCTTGCGGCTAACACTACGGCATATCTTTATCAAGGCTACACCTCATATCGGCTTGGGTACGACACCGTGGCGGCGTGTGGTTTCAGCAACGATGGCGATTGGGACCCGCCGATACCCGGTAGCTGTAGCGGTTCTGGCGGTACATACACCCCCACCTCAACTCTGTTGGGCTTCGCCATAAATAACAACGGTACGGCGGTCAATAGCCTCGGGACCGATGCTACCCAGCACACAGGGGACTATGCCCAATTAAGTGACGGTACAAACAGCCTGACAGTCGCCCAGAAATGGATGGCTGCTTATTGGCCTGCGGATTTTCAGTTCACAAGATCGAGTGGGAATACCAATGTGGTAGTCAGTCTGTACTCGAAGTACAATACTAAAACGAGCTTGAAATTTGCTTACGGAGCGCAGGAAACCAGAGAGATCATGTGGGACTTCGAGACAAGCGTTCTCAGCCCCGCTTCCAATATTCTCTACCATCTCGAATACCCGCTCGTGGCCTATGCCCCATATACTCAATATGCAAGCACTGGAGCCATCTACGGCGAGACGGGATTGGTAAGTACTGCCACTGAGGCAACTTACTTAAGCAATCTGAGCTACCTGGATTGGGGAGGCGGCACTACTGCCAACCCCCATACCAACTTCCCATTCTCAAATGTCTATCGGTACAACCCCTGGCCCCAGGGAGGCGGGATAAACGAGACAGACTATGATATGCTCAACATGATAGACTTTCTGCGAACGGGCAACGGGGGCAACTATCTGAGCGGGGAACAATTCACCAGATTCATCGCTGATAGCGCGATATACCATTCGGATGTCTACCCGACATCTACGATCACCGATCCTGCCCCCGGCCAAGACCCCGTGAACAGTGAGCCGTTTGATGAGGAGCACGCGCATTGCCGGGGCGTTCCCTTACTCTATTTTCTGAGTGGGGACGAACGGCTGAAGGATAGTTTTATCGGCTGGGGTCCAGTGGTAAATTGGCAGGCGACCGTGACAAATGGTTCCGGAGATATGAGTTTCAATGACCCATATTTTCGTGCTGTAAACCGCCTCTACCGTAATATGGCCCTGGAATATGAGTTTTCTTGCCAGACAGGAAGCTGCAACAGTGCATATATAACTCCAGTAGCTACTTTTACTAATGCTCTGATGGATTCCCGCACTAATCCAACCTTCGCCTCCGGCTATTCTGGAACGCCAAGGGGCCGCGATATGAGCCGGGGATATATCTATTGGGATTCTAGCCTTGATTCGGTATTCGGGACCGATTCAAACGGAGTTCCCAACGTGTCCCGCGACTTGCACTCGTTTTTTCATACACAAATACACTTTGAGGCTCTATGGACGGTAATGCGGGTCATGCAGGACTGGTATCCATCATATAACCGATTTTTAGATATGTATGATTATATGTATGGCCTGTCACAATTCTTTTTTAATGAGTATTACAGGGAAGTAGCCAACTCACTTTGCATGAGTGGAGGAACTGGAACTGGAACCGATCCATATACATACGGGTATTTCTACGAATATGGTTTGGATATAGCGCAATCTCCAGTAGTCCAAAGTGGTTATACTGAGAGCTGCACTAACGCAACGTATGTTGGATCGTATATTAATGCTCTCAACCCCGAACCAGTATCGCGTGCCGGTGTGTTTCTCTTTCAAAGAACCGGCAATACCACTTATCTTACCGATGCAGGGAAGATGCTCGGCGGGTGGATTTCATGGTCCGGACAGATTCCGCTCTACACAACGGATTTAGACCAGCAGGCTCTTATATACGCATACTTTAACCAGCAGCAGGTGTCCCAGGCTTTACCGCTGACGGTCCAAAACAACGGAGGCGGATCGTATACTTTGACGTGGACCGTTCCATCTAACGCCGCCAGTTATCAGATCAAGTATGCCGGCACGCCGATTGTTGACTGGCTTGGATTTGATCCGGTGGCTAGAACTTTTCAGTACGACCCTTCTCAGTATACTCCGTACTTTGCTGCAACCAACGCATCTTCTGTCCCTCAACCCGGAACTCCCGGCGCTCAGCAGCAGATGACGATCACCGGCCTGGGTTCGCAAATGTATTTCGCTGCAAAGTCCCTGGGCATGTCATCTCCATCGTCCCCTATTAGTCCCCCAACTGGGCTTAGACTAGAATAAGGCACTCACGGCTACCGTGAGCCCCGGTAGGCTTGGTAGTCGCCCACATACGGTGATACCCATAAACGGGAGCGACAGGGCCATGGAAGCCACAGGCCTTGTCACTCCCGTCTTCAATATACCCCGAAAACTTCGCAACTTGATAAAACTAAGCCGTAACGACACCGTTAAAGATTTGCGCCAGCAGCTCGATCTGCCGTTTCCTCTCGAACTGTTCCAAATATGGCGCATCGGGGGCAAATGAAGTGAGGTAGGAGCCGGAGAGGATGTGCTCCAACACCTCCCGCAAGGCTTGAATATCGCCGGGAGGGGTGACCCAGCCCAGACGGCCTCGTTCGATTATGTCCGGTGTTGCGCCCGGCGCCGCAATACACAGGATTGGCCTTTTTGCGGCAACATATTCGAAGAGTTTTCCGGGGATAACGCCATCCGTCGTTTCACCCGTATCTACTATCAGCAACAGGACATCGGCACTCACCTGCTTTTGTTTTGCCTGGGCATACGGCACATCATCAAAGAAATGAATATGATCCTCAAGGCTGTACTTCCGTATGAGCTCTCTCAATCGAGCCATTATTTCGGAAGAAACGCCGCCCCAGTATTCGACACGAAAGGACCCTCTCAATTCAGGACGTTCCTGGTGGAGCTTACCCAACGCCTCGATCAGCTCATAACCGCGGCGATTCTTGAATAGACGGCCGGTATAAACAAATCGGATTGCCGTGGATGTTTCCGGGGGCTTGGACAGTCCATCATACTCTTCCGGGTCATACCCGTTGGTAATAGTGAAGAACCGCCGAGCCGGCAAATGAAATACACGCTCCCTTAGCGATGCAGTTTTTGGCTCGGAGACCGCCACTACTGCATCCGCCTTCGAGACTGCCCAACGCTCGATATTGATTTCCAGGCGGCGCCGCCACTGCGGCACCCAGTCTCTCAACACGTCTCCCGTCCAGAGATCGCGATAATCGGTCACCCACGGCAGCCCTGTAATTCTCTTCAAAAAATATCCGACCAGTAGATCACTAAAGGGAGGCGCCGTCGAAAATATCACATTTATTTCATGCTTCGCGCAAATCTCTTTTCCTTTTAGTACCGCCGGTGGAATCCACAAGAGCCAGTCATCGGGTATGAGAAGATTCTTTCTGACAAATGTGTCGAAAGCCGATTTCATCTCGGAAAGCAATGCTTTGATCGCGCTCTGCCGCAGGTTGGAAGAGGCCGGCGTTGGAGTATCAGAAAGCGATTCATCGCTCGCGGAGGCGACCGCGTTTGTCCGACTGCCAATGAACTTCTTCAGAAAGCGAATCACCTGTTCCTGAGGCTCCGGACAAAATGCCCTGTACACCAGGGTCCCCGGTGGGACCTCGCGCAAAGTCGCGTCATCGTAAGGACCGCTGGTATTTTCGCCGACAGTCAGAACAATCGGCTCCCAGCCGAGATTCAGAAGGTGTTTACAGATCTTTGCGCTACGGATGCGACCGATGGTTTTAAACGGAGGAAACTCCGCGGCGATGATAAGAGCCCTCTTGGACGACTTCATTTCAGTGCAAGCCTTTCACAAAGAGTACGAAATTCTTTCGCCTTTATTGCCCATCCGAAAGTCAGCGCGCGTCTTCTGCCCGCTTCTCCGAGCCGCTCGGCAAGCTCAGGATTCCGTAAAATCCTGGCGGCTGCATCGGCAACAGCCTTTACCGATTTCCCGTCCACGAGAAGCCCGGTTTCGCCGTCCACGACAGCATCCGGAACACCACCTGCATTCCCACCGATTACCGGCTTGCCACATGCATTCGCTTCGAGGAAAACCAGTCCAAATCCTTCGGTATCGCCGTCCTCAAGAGTTCTATTCGGCATAATGAAAAGGTCGACTGTGCGGTAATATCCAATGAGTTCATCATTTGGCACTCGGCCGGCAAAAATCACTTTATCCTTGACGTCCACTGCTTCCGCCAGTCCTCTCAGCCGCTTGTCGTCGCTTCCGGCGCCCACAATGACGTATACTAATTCAGGGACCTCCTTCAGGATCTCGGGAAGCGCCTTAATAACCGTATCATGTCCTTTCCGCGGCTCCAGCCTTCCCACCGTAAGCATGACGGTTTTTCCTTCCAGGCAGTGCTTCGACATTATGGCCGGATCTCTTGGACCTGGAGAAAATAGTTCCAGGTCCACCCCATTCGAGATGAGGTGAACGTGGTCCGCGGGTACACCTCGGCGAATCACCTCCCTGCGAGTGAACTCGCTGACGACCACAACCGCTTCAGCTTTTCTCAGAGCGCTCAACGCTCCTCGTCCGTAAAGGCGCGAGCTGACACCCGCGGTAATTTCCTCACCATGAATGTAATGGATGCATGGAACCCCCTTCAGCTTTCTGAGCAAGACTCCAAGCCATCCCAGTGAATAAACCTCTCCGAAACAAACCACGTCAACCCTCTCATTGCGAACAATATCAAGCACCGCCCGAAATGCCCCGAACATGATCGGAATGTCTATTGATACAAATCTAAAAACAGCAATAACGAAATTCAGATTGGTGTATCCAGTGTAAGGTGGACGCAAAAATTCAAGGCGATTCACTTTGAAGTTCACTGGTCCTAACGATTCATATTCTATCCGATGGCCATCCACATAGTGTCGCTGTGTCGTAAGCACGCTTGCTTCGCTGCCCAGGTATTTACACATGTTGTAATATACTACCGCAGATCCTCCCGTGAGAGGAGGAAAATAGCTGGTTACAAAAAGGACCTTCATAAAGAATTAGACATTCCGAATTGAAAATGGTATATTGCTATAACACCACAATTATTCCATCGGTCTATATACTAGACTTAGTATTTAGTTATTACAACAGATTGATCCAACTCATATTACGCTTACCAGCGGATGACCGAGTACACTTTTCAGCGAGTGTGCTTTACTTCAAACACAGGCCTGGAGTATTCTGAATTGATAAAATAGTGCTGTGCAACATTTCGAAGCAAAGCCGCCAGTCTGCTGATTAGATACGAGAAGCACAGCGTTAAAATGAATGATACAATAATTCTTATTGAAAGAGAATCCACATTAAGCAAATAAGTTGGATAATAATCATTGATGAAATAAAAATGTAAGATATAAAATTCATAGCTAATACCTGAAAACCATGCCACAATAGCAGTAATATGCTTTGGAAGCTTATGCGCAATAGCAAAGAATACAGGTGTAAAGGCCAAAGGGTATAAGGCATACAGCACCCTGCGTAGCTTCACCGGCATTATTCCGAACTTGGTAGCAATACAGATTGCCAGAAGCGCCGCGCAAAGGAATAATCGCATATATAACTTGTCTGAAGTATCCACAGAATGATTTTTACCGTTAAAACCCATGTAGGCTCCAACACAAAAGGAAACACTTACGTTCCACATTTGCGCAGAAATATACATCAGCATATCACAGATTGTATAACTAATTATAATAATCAATAAGTGAAGCACTCCATGCTTGTGTTTAAAAAGCTTATAAAACAATGGAAACAAAAGGTACATCACAATAATAATTGTAACAAACCATAGACCTTGCCCTAGAGGGGATTTACTGGATATTCCGAATAAAAAGAAAAAGCCGGAGAGCCCCATGACATGCAAGATAGAATGTTGACTGATTATGCTTTGACCAAGTATCGTTACATAAATGGATATTAATATCAAGCATGTGATTAATGGTATATAAATACGGATAAATCGAGCTATAAGGAAGTCGGCATGTCTTGTGTATTCATATTTGGATGAAAGCACAATGCCACTAATAAACCCCAATAAAGACATTGTTAGACCGGGAGACAAAATATCGGAAATCAGCAAACAAAAAGCATTATGACTTTGCCTGTCTATTATGTGGCCGACAAATACAACGATTATGCAGAATGAGCGAATTAAGTCATACCCTATCGATCTATTGTACACTGCAAACCTCGCCACTATACTCTATGTACTTGCAATGACGACACAAATATCGAGGCCTGAAAAGTTGCACTGAGACGCCTGCTTCAGTCCTCGATATCTCTTCAAAATTGAGATGAGTTGCCAGGGTGATCTACCAACTTCGCGCAGGTGCCTATAACGCGATGGTCCCATGTAGTTGACCATACCTTCCCTTCCTATCCGTAGCACTTCTCTGTGAACTCTGCAATATTTAATGCCTGGGTCGGAGAAAAAATACTCCAGTTTATCTGGTGAGGAGTACCACCGGTAGTTTAATTGGTAACCCCAGCACTTTGGGCCTCGTTCGAGTTTATTCCCACTTTGGTAATCTCCCCTTACTATAACGAGACATCCTCCCTCTCTGATTCCATTTTTAATTGATAAAATTGACTCTCGGGGCTCATCAAAATGATCCATGGCATCCCACATAGTCACTATATCCACAGTTATTATTCTCCACGCGAGAGTACCCATAGCCTTTTTAGTAGAAGAGGTCAACTTGTCACATCTCAATATACTGCCAGTCCTTAATTGGCTCAAAAAGTATAGACCTTTCTTTATTCCGGGGATGAGCAAGAATAGACTCGACAGTCACCTCAGGCAAGAGATCTTCACCTATACCTCGCCTTACGTAAATCGTGTTGAAACCGTAAAGATTGGCGCCGACAAGTCTATAGCCTTTTACATTTGCTAACTTAGCCATAGCTACGGGTGAAGCTCCGTGGTAGTCGGGGTGTTTCCCTGGAAAAAAGTAGTCCTTGTCATATGGTACGACAATGCTTCTTAGCCCGAATTCAATATGTGTCTCAATAATGACGACACGTGGTTGAATTACGGTTAATGCGTCCCAAATCCAGTAATCGTTGCCATCAAGATCAATCGAAACTAGATCGACTTCCCCGGCAAGCCCATGTTCTTCGATTATCAAGTTGATATTTTCTCTCTGAACAAAGGCGTGAACGAATTTAGGTGGAAATGCCCAAGTATCTGGATGTTTCTCATAGTAAGACCTGCCTTTGTCGATATTAGACTTATTCCCGTCAATGAAGATCCCATGCCAACCGAAGTTTATCGCAAGGTTTGCACAGTTATTTAATATTCCATCGCCTGACCCAATATCTACAAATAATTAATTGGTTGCTCCGATTGCAGCAAATATGTAAAGAAGTATACCGTCTTCTTCATATTCTGAGTAGTTACGGAAACCAGTATCAGAAAGGTTCCATAGCCTGCCGCTACTAATGTCATGTTGATACTTGTTAAACAATTGCTTTTGGGCTATTTTCATATGAGGGGAAGATTTGTCATCAAGACGATTTTGGACTGCACTAGCTAAAAACATGGACTTGAGTCGGTTTTTTAATCTGTTGATCATTCAGAATCTCCTTTTCAGTTCCCACTCGGGGTGACCGGCGCGAGGTCAAAGGGCCTTCGATGCAATACCTCGTAGCCGAACATGTAGCGCCACAGTATAATCCCAAGACGATGGGACATCCTCTATAGTATACTACTGCAGATCCTCCCGTTAGAGAAGGAACATAACTGGTCACAAAAGATTCCTTCATTAAGAATTAGACACCTCAGATACAACGTGTTGCAGCCTTATAAACATACGGTCATCCCATCGAAGGTATTAGCCTTAGCGTGTGAGCAGACATATTATATCGAAAAGGCAGTATTCAGGCCTGTTTGTTGAATCCTAACCAGGTAGTTGACTATGTGGGAGCCCGCCTTATATTAGCGATGACTATGTTCTCACCTCTTTTTGACCTGTCGTAGTAGTGACCAATTAGGGCCTTGTCCAGAGCTTCAGAACATCCAGGTCGGAATCGATCGTGCAGCTCGATGATCAAGTTTTTAACAGCATCTATCCAAGAATTATGATGATTCAAGACCTCTAACTCCGACCCTTCGATATCGATCTTGAGAACATCAATTTCCTTTACACCAAAGTCTGACATAATGTCTTCAACTCCAAGTGCCGGAATACCTATACCGGATGGGCTCTCCGATACACGGAAGCCCCATGATTTAACGTCTGAGTCCTGAATAAACAGGTGAGTCTTTCGATTCCAAAGTCCGGCCTGTATTGGTTTGATGTTCGTATAGCTTGCTGTGTTCATCAGGAGCATCTTGAAATTGGACGGCTCTGGTTCTATCGCGATAATGGTTGCTGCTGGATACTTATTGGCAAAAAACACTGAGACTAGTCCTATGTGCGCGCCAGCATCAATGATTATCCTAGGATTGATAAAATCAATATCATGCTCTTTTGAAATAAATACGTTATTATAGACATCCTGATCTATCGTTCCCGGGCGGAGGAAAACGTCACCTCGATATAGGATATTAGGAACTAGTCCTATCCCATTGTTAAGGAGAAGATAAAGGTATCCGCGAATAGCTGCCAGAAAGCCAAAATTATTTCGATACCAAGTCAGAAACAACCACTGATCCTCTCGAATAATTTTCTTCACTATCAATTGTACAATATCAGCACTGATAGTCTTTTTTACTATCGATTTAAGTATGTTCATACATTGCCTTGATCATATAGAGAATGATTACACCGTAAATTTAAAAGTGCAACTTTAGACTGTCTCCTGTCCCTCCTGTTCGTTCAAATAACACTTCTCATTTTGGGTTCTTTCGTTAACCGGACAGTTTACAACTAAGCGTCCCATTGCCACGGTGAGGGGAACGCAATTGAATCTGGGCTATTCCTCCCATCGGGTCAAGAAAATCGCCTTAGCTTGGGAACAGGCTCCACGTGGCATCAGTAGGGCACCAAATATCGGCGCACCTTTCTTCGTCCGGCAGTTAGGGTTTACTGCACTCGTGGAAGGTTGATTTCATTACCTTTATATATAACTCTCTATACATGCCATAAACCTCTTCCCAGGTAGGATATCGCTTTGCGGTGTTTAAAGATCCTGCAGAGAGATTTCTACGGTTGTCTGGGTCGGATACTATTCTCCAAAGTTTCTCGGCCAGATCGTCAACATTTTCCGGTTCGAAGAGATAGCCATTTTCGCCCTGGCTTATCAATTCCGCATTGCCCGAAATTGCTGAAGCAACAACAGGACAGCCTACCGACATTGCCTCCAGAATGGCCAACGGGAGCCCTTCACGACGGGAAGGAAGGACCATTACATCGGCATCCTTCATCGCCATGATTGCATCAGTCCGATCAAGAGCCCCCAGGTACTTTACACGACTGCCTATTCCCAGCTTGTTAACCAGGTCGTACAGAGCATCGCGCCCAACACCATCTCCTGCTATGTAAAGCAGATGTTCCGTCGTCTGAGGAAGCCTTGCAAAAGCACGAACCAAAAGCTCCACCGCTTTCCTGTGTATAAGATCGGCGGCAAATAGAATGTATCTTGGGCTCTGCCCTGATTTTTCATGGTTATCATGCACTTCCTTTGATGGCCTGCCGTTCCTAATACGAGTTGACTTACTGCTCAAACCAGGATGAGCGTTAAGGAGCTCAGCAAGAAGCCCTCCAGACACAGTAGTTACGTATGAGGCACGAGAGTTCAGCTTGTAGATAAGGTTGCCGGAGGGCCCATATTGCTGAAGCAAGTCACTGCCATGATAGGTCACAATCACCGGCAGATCCGAAGGAATGAGGCAATTGAATTTAGGCACTGGAAACTGAATATGAATGACATCGACTTTGCGCGAATTAAGCAAATCTACAAATTTTTTCCGAGCGCGCCTACGCAGCACCATACTCCTCAACAACTGCAACACATTGCCTTTTCGAGGCTGCAAATCTGGAACACACAATCTGATTACGTCGCCATTGGATTCTTCACTTATGGACCCAACAGGTGCGACGATACATGCAGAGTCACCTTTCATTAAAGCACACTGATATAATTCCCTGACAACATTGGACACACCTCCAGTAACTGGGAAATAAACAGGTGTCAAGTATATAATATTCATAATATCTACCTTATGTATTATGTTAATTAGCCACAAGTCGGTTCATACATTATATGTTGACTTCTTTGCATAAAGAACATATATTAAGCTGTTATGCATTTTATATTTTTCTTCTGTTAGCATATCTTCGATATATATTTTCAATTGGTACACTGGCACAATCAGGATTTTAAGTATTTTTCCTGGTCTGCCAATTGGATTAATGTACTTATCTACTATCCACTTACATCTCATTAATGTTCCATAGGCAAAATGGCTGACACATGGAATCATATCGACAACTTGAAATCCATTCTTTTCTATCTCATATTTTAGGCCAGACGAGGTCCATCTTCGGAGGTCAAGTGGGTGAGGGTGATATTGCCATGTGCCATGCGTAGTCACAATAAGTTCCCCTTCTGGCCCGAGTATACGGTATGCTTCTTTAAGATACCCATCAACATCTTGCACATGCTCCAACACCGAGAAAGACAAGACAATATCGCACGATTCATCATTAACACTAAGTTTTTCGCCTGACTCAAAAGATATATGGACATTGATATTGTCTTTAAGATCCGCCTTTAAATAATGGGCAGCATAAGGGCCGAATAAGGTCTCATAAGGCGCATCTCCGCAGCCATAATCCAGGAAAGTAAGACCTTCTCTGCCATTCAAGTATCTTTCGGTGAAGCGTAAAATCGCTTTTTTGACTGATTTCAAAACATAATAGTTAGGATCACTAATGAGTGGACATAATCGATCCAGTCCTGGATCTGAATACCCAACGTAACGGCGTAAAGAGTTCATTAAAGTTGCCAATATCATATATACCCCAATGGTCAAATGGCATCGGTCCAATGCTAGCAAATTTCATCAAGTTTCTATTACAATATCATAAATTATGAGAATGGCGATATTGACTAAAGAGATTTCGAATAAATAAGCGTATTTTCCCGAGTTCCGGCGCACTATCAGATAAAACAAGCGGAATATAGACAACCAAACCGACAGTCACCAGAATACACAACTTAAGCAGATTCTGGGATATCATCGTGTTCAACCAGTATTGTACAGCTATAACCGCAGCGACCATTATTAGACTGTATCGAAAAGCAGGAATCAGTGCACTCCAAAACCTGGTTGCCTTAAGTGCAAGAAGCCTGTTGGCAATTCCGTGCTGAATGCCCCACAGCAAGAAAATGACAACCGCATAGCAAAGAGCCACTCCCTCTATTCCCCAATGCGTGCCTGCAATAAAGGCAACCACCAGTAAAGGCGTAGTCGCGATGGCCCATTTTAGCTGGATGTCCGCACGGCCTTGTGACAGGAATACGTCGCCTACAGTGCTCCCGATAGACTGTATGGCGCCCACCAGGCATAATATGCGCAAAACGTTAATTGATGGGGCCCATTTGTCTCCAAGCACACCTTGAATGAACTCAGGAGCAACAACGGCAAGGCCCAGCAGCATGGGGAAGGTTATTAGGGATATGTAGACAACTACGGTTCGATAGGTCTCTCTCGCAAGAACCTTGTCATCCTGAAGTGACGCAAGGGCGGGAAATAATGGTTTTGTTAGCGTCTGCGACACGTTTGACAGAGGTTTGAGCATTATTTGGTAAGCCAGATCGTAATAACCAAGTGCGGTCACGCCAAGAAGCTTACCGATAATTATATTGTCAAGGTTTCGAGCAAAATAGTTGAGAAAATTGAACCCCATCATGTAACCGCCGAATGAAAACAAATCATTGAAGCAGCGCATGTTAAACCTGAACGCAGGAAGCCATCGATTCTGCATGAATAAAATTGGCATTCGGACCACCTGATATACCAGGCTGCCCAGGACAAGGCTCCAGACTCCAAAGCCTGTAAGTGCGGCACAAAGTGTGGTAATTTGAGAGGAAACTGATGCTACCATATCGGTTATCGCTAACTCGCGAAAGGCCATTCGACGCATGAGGAGACTGCTAAGGATAATGTTCAATGGACTGAGCAGGAACGCAATTGACGATATTCTTACGATGCTCACAAGTTGTTTCTCCCCGAAAAAGGAGGCAACCAGGGAGGCGAAGGAAACAGCACCAAGAAACAAAAGACAACTCACGCCCGCTGTTGCCCAAAAAGCGGTCGAGACATGCTCATCCTCTATTTCCTTTCGCTGGACCAGGGCCGGACCAAATCCCAGGTTCGAGAATAGGGATACAAAACCTATGAATACCGCCGACATGCTGACAAGGCCATAGTCTTGGGGACAGAGCAACCGGGCGACAAAGATACTGACCCCGAATTGGGCCAGTTGTATAGCCCACTGCGACCCAGCGGACCAGGCAGCCCCGGATGCGATTCCTTTCAGTACGCTCACGCGCTCTTTCTCCCGTTACCTGGTGCTCTCAGTATGCTCTGCATCATGTGCCTGACCTATTTTCTCTTCCAACTGGCCAATGTTCACGCCGCCAATTTTTCTGGCTATTGACGCTTCCTTCCGAGCACGATCATACTGCTTTGCCTGGCAGTAAAGAAGACCTAAGTGGTAGTGAAGAGTTGCGTCCTCAGGCAGAATTGCAACTGCCCTCTCAAGCAGGACTATTGCTTCGGGTAAACAGTTTATCCTGTTGAGGTAGGTAGCATAATATCCGTACAATGCAGGTACTTTTGGAAAGCTCCGGATAGCAAAGTCAAAAACATTCTTGGCCTGGAGCGTGTTCCCTGTATGGAATGCGGCCTCCGCCAGGCCGTTAGTCAAGCCGATAAGCAATCCCAAATCCCTGTTCGAATGCTCGGTGCTTATATTATGTGTGAGCGTATAGACAAATTCTTTCTCAGCGGCTTTACATAGCTCTGCTTTCTTGTGCTTGTCGGAGTTAAGGCGGGCCATGTAAAGATCGTCCCAGCCAAGCCCCAGATGGTCCACGTCACTTGGCCCGGCGCCAGGATCATACTCCCACCACTGCCTCGGGCGGTTCGACATCCCAAGACCAAAGCCAAGCGCCGCATCGGCCTGCATGAAAAATACAAGTCCTGATACAACAATCAGCCTGACAAAAGCAATCTTAGAGAAAAACCTCACAACATTTCTCCTACTAATATCGTTCCGTCTACACAGTGATCACTCGGTTGCCGGTTCGTCTGTCCGCCTGGTGAGTTTCAGGAGGGGCCCACCATATGGAATCCCCTGCCGGAGAGCACCATATCGTTTACTCCCGCAAGCATGTCACGGGCCCCAGCCAACATTAGCCCGGTACGGCCCACGCGGCCATGCTTCAGAATCCCACGCCGCACGAATTCCTCCTCGAGCAGACTCCTGCGCCTGTACTTCTCAACCTCCTCGCTCAAGACCAGCGTCAAGACCTCATGCCGCTGCCCATTCTTGTCAACTACAATTCCCGTCATGGGCTGAGGAGCGTATAGAGGACACGGGATGTTATCCTGAATAGAATGTTCGAGGTGGTGCTCGAAGGTCATGACATCAAAAGGCACATCTATGAGAAGAACCTTGCCGTCGGCCTCCGCCATGCGGGCAAAAGGGCTGTTGTCCCCAAAAGGGGAGAGATCGAGACCTTGCCCCGAAACCAACCAGTCCGCAAGTCTGCCCCATGCGGCAACGGAATGGGTCGGATGAACGCCCCTGGTCACATCAGGCCGCCGTCTGAACACTTCCGCCACAATTCCCGTCATTGCGACGCTGCGGCGCACATCGAAGGGCTTGCCGCGAAGCAGGTAATCATGGGAACGCATGTTCTGATAGGCCATGGACATCATCGCCAGGGTGCCGGTGGGTCCTATCGCGCCGATGAGAGCTTCGACCAACTCCTGAGGTCCGCCCTTGAATCCGTTGGTTGCCCTGAAACCGGAGTGGACCATGACTAAATCGCCTTCCCGCAAACGCATTCGCCGGAGTTCCTTCGTAAAGTCCCCGGCGTTGTAACTATAAAACGCACGGACGATTACAGGCTTGAACCTTTGCTTCAGACGCTCGATAGGTTTGGCTATCAATGAAAACACCCCGCCTTTCACATTCCCGCCACTATCTCCATGGGCTCGGGATGGCTTAGAAACCCCCTTGGGCTCGCGCTGAATCCATAAGCTCCCGAAGCGAAGATACCGATCAAATCCCCTTCCGCCGCCTCCGGCAGATCAACCCCGGCGCCCAGGATATCGAGGGGAGTGCACAAAGGTCCAACAATGTTGACGCGCTCAACGTCCGGCATTTCCAGTTTCTGAAGCAGGGCAATAGGATAGTTTCGTTGGATGACCTGACCGAAGTTGCCGGTAGCGGCCAAATGATGATGCAACCCTCCGTCCGTCACCAGGAACGTTTCACCTCGCGAAGTCTTCCTGTACCGCACGCGGGCGACGTAAACCCCAGCCTCGCCAATAAGGTATCGGCCGGATTCGACACTAAACCGGGCTTCGGGGAAAACAGGCCGGTACTGTGTCACAAGCTTTCGGAGCCCTTGTCCCACCAGTTCTATATCCAGTTCTTCATCTTTCGCCAGGTACGGGATGCCGAACCCACCCCCAAGGTTGATCAGCTTCGGCGCTTTCGGGCAATAATTCAAGAGTTCCTTGAGAAGCCCGAAAGACAGGGTGAAGAACTCGATGAGCGGTTCGGGTTTCAGGTTCTGAGAACCCGCAAACAGATGAAAACCGGCAAAATTAAGATGCTTCATTCCAGCGATCCTGGTCAGGACCCCTGGAATCTGCTCCTGGTCGATACCAAAGGCATGAGCCCCGCCGCCGATTCGCACACCTGCCCCCCTAAGGTGGAACGCAGGGTTTATGCGCAGGCTGACGTTGGCCTTTGTACCCAGTCGTTCGGCGATCTGGCCGGCCAATTCAAGCTCCCGATAAGACTCAACGTTCAGAGCGCCAATACCCAGTTCGATGGCGTATTCAAGCTCATTAATTCCCTTTCCCGGACCTGCGAAGCCGCACTGCTCAGAGTCAGCCCCAATGCTGACGACGGTTCGAAGCTCTCCCATTGATGCAACATCGAACCCGGCGCCCAGATCAAGGAAGAATTTAACTATTTCAGGATGCGGATTTGCCTTAATGGCGTAGTGGACCTCAATTTCAGGTGGGAGACTCGCCCTGAGGCGTTGGTACTTGGTCCTTGCCACACTCAAATCATACACATAAAGGGGCGTACCGTGCCTTTCCGCCAAGCGGGAAATGGGAGTCCCACCCACCAGGAGTTCACCGTTCCCGGTATCATAATACTTTAATATGCTCCGCAGCGCCTTAGATTCCATGTTGGGCATCCGAGGTAAACCGGCCCAGCACATCCTGGTAAATGGCGGTCCTGTCAATTTTCCCGTTCGAGTTTTTGGGAAGCTCGTGTCGGATCTCTATGGCCTTTGGCACCATAAAGGAAGGCATTTCCCTCGAGACAAGAGAAAGAAGTTCGCAGTCACCGATGGAGCCTGCCTCTCTCAACGATACTACTACACTTATAGTCTCGCCTAATGCGTCATCCGGCACCCCAACAGCAACGGCATCCCTTACCACCCCGGTGCTATAGAAATATTCCTCGATTTCCGTTGGGCTTACACGGAAGCCGGACGTCTTTATCATGTGATCTTTTCTTCCTATAAAATAGAGGTAGCCTTCGTCATCCGTTTTTGCGAGGTCTCCGGAAAAAGCCGCCAACTCCCGGACTTGTATCTCCGAGGCTTGGAGGGGGTTTGGACGGAAACGAATACCCGTTTGTTCTCGATCGTTCCAGTAGCCCAAGGAAACGTGGACCCCGCGATGGACCAACTCTCCGATTTCGCCGGGAGCGCATTGCATTCCCTGTTCGTTAAGAATCATCACTTCGGCATTTGGTATGGCCTTCCCGATGGACGTCGGACGAATGTCGACCTGTCTCGGATCGAGGTAGGTGGAGCGAAATGCTTCGGTAAGACCGTACATGAGATAGATTTGCACCCGTGGCAGACGCCGGCGATATTCTCTAACCTGGAACTCGGGAAAGCGGCCTCCCGAGTTGGTTATGTAACGCAGAGCGGGAAACCGCTCTGTGGACCATTCCAGTAGGAGAAGCTGTGACCAGATGGTTGGAATTCCAGCCAAACCCGTAATTTGTTCGCTTTCCAGGGCCTTGATTATGTCAGCAGGGCCCAGATAGTTCTGCAATACAAGCGTTGCCCCGCATAGGAGAGACGTCGTAAGCTGATTCAACCCATAGTCGAAACTGAAGGGGAGGATGCTAAGTATACGGTCTTGCGGTGAGTTGTGCAGATAAGCGGCAACACTCTCCGCGCCTGCCGTGAGATTGCGGTGCGACACGACAACCCCCTTGGGCATCCCTGTCGACCCGGACGTGTAAATGATCGCCGCTGGATCGCAGTCGATGCGGCAGACGGGGCCCACAAGCGGCATTGCTTTCTCGGCTTCACCATAATCGATCAATATCATCCCCGCTGGCAAGACGTCCTTGAGAGGGAGCCTACTGCCGCAGGCAAATATGGCCTCCAACTTGACGGCTTCCATGAGGGCGCTCGATATACTTTTGAGTCTCCGGTATGAAGTAATCAGAAATCGGGCGCCGCAGTCCCCGAGGATGTGCCCAACCTGTCGAGCCTTGAGCAATGTATTGGTATCTACAAAAATGCCTCCGCATCTGGAAATGGCCAGGATGGAGACAACTTCCTCGATAGACTTTTCAAGGTAGACCACGACGCGTTCGCCTGGTTTCAGGCCGGCTTCCCTCAGTAGTCCGGCCAATTTCGTAACGTGTTCGTCAACCTGTCCATAGGTGAGCATCTTTCCACGATATACCAGGCACTCTTTATCTGTAATTCGATTCGCCGAAGCGCTCAGGAGATCATACAGCAACCCTGCCATGTATCAGGCTCCTAGCTCAAATGAGTTTGAATCAGCTTAACTATGGAATTCAGCGTATCGAAGTTCTCTAAACTGATTTCCTCGGGACCTAACTGAACGTCCCATTGTTCTTCTATAAAACCGACCAGCTTGAGAATGCCGATGGAATCGATGATTCCTCCGGAAATCAGTGACTCGGTTGGATCGAGGCCTTCCAATTCGATCTGGAGGTCCGCTTCCTCCAACAGGAAGTCCGAAATCTTACCGATAAACAAGGTCGTATCCTGCAAGGGCATAATTCACCGTCTCCTTATGTGGCGTTTCGCAGTCGCGTCAGTATCATGATGGCGTCAGCGGCGAACTTGGCGGCCCAACTCGGGAACTGGGAAGGATGATACCCTCCCTTCAAGGGGTATGAACCTCCAATTGCTCCTCGGATACTGTCGTTATTCGTTCTTGTATCCTGGGTCCTCAGCACGAAACTGAGGAGTTTTTCAGCCCCCTCCCTGTAGAGGGTATTACCCGTCAGTTCATGCAGTCTGCAGGCATTTAGCGCCAACTGAGCGCTGCCGGTCAGACAACAATAGCGCACTGTCGGCTTCCACGCCCGGTCGAAGCGTCCCGCAAGGAAACCATCATTCCTGACGCGCACAAGGACAGGGTCGAGCAGTCTCTGGGCTGCTTCCAGGTATCGGCTTTCCCCCGCAAAGGCGTATCCTTCGATGAATCCTCTCATGGCGTAAGCAATGGTGTGCGTATAAGGTTGCCGGTTGTCCAACAGGCAGTTATTCTCCAGCCACCCGTTAGGTTGCTGCTGGGTAAGCGCCCAGTCCAAATTTCTCAAAGCCGAATCGCGGAATCTCGCATCATCGGTTACACGGTACAGATCAAGCAGGGACCACGCCACCCTGGTATTGTACGTGTTTAGCGCATAGCAT
>Ga0187867_10000451_pt1 | contig 36989 bp, 31 predicted proteins | sample June2016WEW_13_1_FD_132976 | JGI IMG/M metagenome (GOLD analysis project Ga0187867, IMG submission 132976) | Peatland microbial communities from SPRUCE experiment site at the Marcell Experimental Forest, Minnesota, USA - June2016WEW_13_10 | ecosystem: Environmental > Terrestrial > Soil >... | reverse complement strand
CAATAGAATTTGGCGGGGGCGTGGATGGCCGTTGAGCGAGCGGAGAAGACTGTCATCCGGTTCGGAACTGGAACGATCGAGGGTTGCCTGGAATCGCCAGCCTGGATCACAACGCAAAAGACCGCCGGAAAACGATGCCGGCAATTCACAGCAGGCTGGTCGAGCCAGACTGCGCTGGGAGCGCTCCGGGCCCATCCATCTCGTTCGCTTGTCCCGGCCGTCCGGGCATTGGTACTGTCGGGGTGATTACCAACGAGGCACTGAACTGGCTCTAAACTGGGATTGGCCTCATTGCGACGAATCCCGCATGATGTTTCCAGATCGCCGCTTTTTCGTCCGGCGGCCTGCTTGGACTCTGTGAGAAAGCTCGCCCATCGATGATCGACACTGTCGCGACCAAATCGGAAAAGGTCGTAATCCGTTTCAGCAACGGGACACTCAAGGGTTACCTTGACTCGCCCGCCGCGGACACGATCGAAGAACTGCTGGGCAACGCTCCCCAAGGCTCGCCTGAAACCTTCCGCTTCCGCCGTCTCGATTCAAATGCCGTCGAGGAGGTTTCATTCAACGATGTCAAGGCCGTCTTCTACGTCAACAGCTTCGATGGAGACTCGGAACACAACCATCTCAACTTCCACACCAGGGCACCCATCGTCCATGGCATCTGGATGCGTCTCCAGTTCCTCGATGGCGAAGTCATGGAGGGAATCGTATACAACTCCATTCGCTACCTGATCGATCCCGGATTCTTCCTGCTGCCGACCGACCCCGGCAGCAACAACAAGCTCGTCTACGTGCTCAAGAGCTGGCTGGTCGACCATCGCATCCTTGGAATGCGTAAGCTCTAAGCGCCAGCCGCCGGCTCCCTGACAATCGAATAATTGAGAATCTCCGCGGCAACCCCGTCAAATCCCTCAAACCGGTCTCCATGCGGACCGTCCGGCCCCGGCACTGGATCAGGCAACAGGTTGAAAGGGTGATCTCCGGAGGCAACTCGAGCGTGAAATCAAAGTCGCGATCAACCAGACCAATGTCGTCCGAGCCCAGATAAAAATAGACTCCCAGGTTGCTCAGGTCCCTGGTATAGGCGGGAATCTCGCGGTCCCCGGCGATCACGAGCAGGGGCGCATTGAGGCTGAAACGCTGCCTTACCCGCCGGTCCTTCGCCCTGGCCAAGTTCTGACGCATACGCTCCATCTCCAAATGCCATCGCCAGCTGTGAAAGGCGATCTGTTGGAAACTTGCCACATCCGCGAGGTTCTGGCAGCCGTCGCCACCATTACCGGAGAGCGCCGCCCATGATTACCATCGCAGCGCCGGCTGTTTGTTACTTAAGCACTATAGCAATCCGATTGCCGAACGAATTCCGCGCTAATTCTTGAGATTATGAGCATTCCGGGATTCGGACGTGCAATCTTCTGCGCACAAAATGGGTAGAAGTTGGACACTTCCGCGTGTATTTCTTACTGCGGGCTTGTGATGTCCCACATTATGAGATTGAATAACGAGGCGAATTGAAGCTCAATCGGCTGCGGAGGCATCCTCGCTGCATCCCCTCGCTGGAGGTCTCCCGGTGGCTTGACCGGCGGCCGGTTGAGCCGGCTGAGGCTGCCGCGGCAAATCTTCCCGGACGGCCGCGACAGACTACTTTGGATGGGCGTTCAGTTCGTCGAGCACTCGCTTCAGATCGTCCAGCTTCTGCCCGGCGTCGCCCAGCTTGCCCTCCGAGGTGAGGCGCTGGTACTCCGAGAAGTCCTTCCCGGCCTGAGCGATGAGCGCGTTTAGATCCTCCGCGGGTTTGGGTGCTCCGCCGGTTTCCGGCGCGGTTCGGGGTGCTTCAGTGGAACTCAAGGTTGAGGTCTCGGAGCCAAAGAGCGAGGCCAGCGCAGCCTCGAAGGTGGGCGCGTAAGCCAGCCGGTCTTGCAGCGCGAGCACGACCAGGCGCAGCTCCGGCATCGGACTGCGTTCGGCCTGCAGGTAGATCGGTTCCGCGTACAGCAGCGCGCGCCCGCAGGGAATGACCAGCAGGCTGCCGCGGCGAACGTGCGAACCCTGCTGATTCCAAAGGGTCAATTGCCCTGAAAGCTGCGCGTTCTGGTCGATGCGCGACTCGATCTGCTGCGGCCCGTCAACCAGCTTGGACTTGGGAAAGTCGTAGACCACCGAAGTGCCGTAGTGCTCGCCGTCGCTGCGTCCGGCAATCCAGCCGATCAGATTGTTGCGGTTGGCGGGCGTAAAGGGCAGAATCTCGACGAACTCCAGGCCCGCCTCTCCGGGCAAATTCATGAGTACAAGGTTGGGCTGCATGGCTTGCGTGGTTTGCCCTCCGCCCTCGGCCATCCCGGTCTCGGTGGCCACGGTCCACAAATCTTCGCGGTTATAGAAGACCTCCGGATTCGTCATGTGATACAGGCCGTACACTTCCGCCTGCACGCTGAGCAGCAGTTCCGGGTAGCGGACGTGCTTGCGCAGCCAGGCGGGCATCGCCGCGCCATCCTTGAACAGGGCCGGGAAGATGCCGCGATAGGCGGCCAGGATCGGGTCTTCGCTGTCGAAGACATAGAAAGTCGTGGTTCCATCGTAAGCGTCGACGACCGCCTTGACGCTGTTGCGCATGTAGTTGACGGGCTGATTGCCGAGGGTGTTATGCGTCGAGTAGGGATAGGTGTCCGATGAGGTGTAGGCATCCATGATCCAGGAGAGGCGGCCATCGTCGCTCACCACAATGTAAGGGTCCTGATCGAAGGTGAGGAACGGCGCCAGGGCGGCAACGCGATCGCGCACGTTGCGGCGCATGAGCAAGCGGCTCTGCGCATTCACATCGTCGCTGAAGGGCAGCTTGGCGATATCGCCGCGGTCGAATGCCAGCAGGATGCGGCGCGGCAAGCCGCCCACCACGATGCCGCCGCTGCCCTCGTACGAGGCGAGGTTGTTGCTCTGGCCCTCGGGGTAGTTGAACTCCGGCTGGCGGGTCTTCACATAGACGTCGGTGTTGGTCATTTCGCCGAAGTAAATCTCGGGGCGCGTGACGCTCAGGCCATGCGCGGCGCTCTGGACGGGCATGTTGCTCAGCAGCAGCATGGGCAACCCTTCCGCCGTGAAGCCGTTCACCGGATTCATGGTGATCCCGTAGCCGTGGGTGTAGATGAGCTTCTCGTTGATCCAGTTGCGGCTGCTCTCGGGCAGTTTTTCCACGTTCAGTTCGCGGGTGGCGAGCATCACCTCGCGCAACGCGCCGTCGATCTGGTAGCGGTCGATGTCGATGCCGGGAAAGTCGTAGTAGGTACGAATCTCCTGTATCTGGCGCAGCGTATCCTTCAGTGCCTGCACGTCCCACAGGCGGATGTTCTGGAGCGTGGGCTGATTGTTGGCAGCATCGGCCGCGCCTGGGGTGGTCTCGGCGGGAAACTCGCGTTGCGCGAACCGGTCCAGCCCGTATGCCTGGCGGGTCATCGCAATGTTGTTGGCGATGTAAGGCTGCTCGCGAACCAGCTCGTTCGGCTTGACCAAAAAGCTGGTGACGTACCAGCCGACGACGCCGACCGCGACGTAGCAAATCGCGGCTGGAACGAAGGCCGCTATCAGCCAGCGGCCGCGCGGCTTGAACGCGGCGCCGGCAAGCGCGATGGCCGCCCCCAGCAGCAGCGCCGCGCACACAATCAGTAGGCCGGTGAGCGTAACGTGCGCGTCGGTGTAGGTGACCCCGTCGAAGATCGTATGATGCTCGAACAGAAGGTCGAACCGGCCAACGTACACATGCAGCGCCATAAGGAACAGAAGGATGCTCACCGCGATGGAGAGGCCGCGCCAGGGCAGTTGGATGGCGCTGCCGAAACGCCCGCCGAGAACGCGGCTTCCGCCCGTAATCAGGATGAACACGACGGCCAGGATGCAACCCATCACGGAGAGCGTAAGCAGCCAGCCGACGAGCAGATGCCATGCGGGCAGCGTGAAGAGGTAGAAGTTCAATGGCCGGCCAAAGATGGGGTCGGCAACGCTGCCCGCGGCGCGCGGGGCATACCAGAAGAGCGCCAGGGTCGGCCACTGCGCCTCCATCGCCGCCCCGGTAGCCAGCGCAATGACCAGCGAGAGACCAGCAGCGATCAGGCGCAGGGCGGAAGCGACGGGGAGCTTTATCTCGTTTCCTGCGATGTAAATCGTGTGATCGGTGGGCAAATCGGCCGCATGAGCCCGCTTGAAAGCCGCAAATGCCCCGTAGAGAATCAGGAATGTGGCGCCGGCGAAGCCGATGAAGACCCCCCATTCCAGGCCCAGCGTCTTACAGAAGACCTCTCCGTAGCCGAGCGATCTGAACCATAGCAGGTCAACCCAGTAGGAAAGCGCGGTCCGGCCTCCAAGGAAGATGAGGGCGACCGCGGCAACAACGAAAAGGAGGGCGCGGCGGCGAGGCCGCGGGGTCTGCGTCTTGAGCGGAAACTGGATGTACTCGGGCACTTCTCTACCTCACCTTGCGAGCTTCGTTTTGCTGAGAGGTCCAGGCGTTGTCGAGCGATTGAGGAGCGGCGGCCGCCTTGCGGTTCCTGAACCCAGGGTTGAGCGATCCCGCCAGTTACACTTTAGTCTTCTTAAGCTGTCTTTGCAGCAGGGTCACTGACCGCGTGATTTCGTGCACTGGGTTCGTGGTTTTCCAGGTCCCAGAATCGGAACCTGGGGCACCCCGTCATTGGTTCAGGAACAAGGGGTCAGAGACCTAGCTACAACGACGACTCAAGAATGTGCCCCATCTTCTCGTGCTTGGTGCGCAGGTAGCGCTCGAAAGATTCCTGCGGCTCGACCTCGGCGGAGACGCGCTCGACGACGGCGATGCCGGCCGCTTCAAGAGCCGCCACCTTGGCCGGGTTGTTGGTGATGAGGCGAACCTGGGCAACGCCGAGCAGCTTGAGGACTTCGGCGGGCAGTTCGTAGGCGCGGCAGTCGGCGGCAAAGCCCAGTTCGACGTTGGCCTCCACCGTGTCCATCCCCCGATCCTGCAACTCATATGCCTTGAGCTTGGCCATCAGGCCGATGCCGCGGCCCTCCTGCTGCTCGTAGAGCAGAATGCCGGCGCCGGCCTCGGCGATCATGCCCATGGCCAGCTCAAGCTGCAGACGGCAGTCGCACCTGAGCGAGCCGAAGACGTCGCCGGTGAGGCACTGGGAATGGATGCGAACCAGCGGCGGCGCGGCGTGAATGTCGCCCATCACCAGCGCGACCAGGCCCTCGACTTCGCCGCTGCCCGGGCTGTCGCCGGCGGCCTTGGAGTCCTGGCGCGGAGCCGGCGCGATGCCCTCGAAGCCCAGGACGCGGAAGGCGCCCCAGCGGGTGGGAAAATCCGCTTCGGCGATCTTCTTCACGCTTGCAAACCCCATGGAGCCATTCTACAGGGGGCAGGGCCGCGAGGCGCGCGGGGCCTTTGCCGTCCTCGACCCGCTCCCAAACCTGCGATGATAGAAGCGAACGCCCGGAAGGCATCGTCGGCTCTGGGCAGCATGGCCCAGGTGAGCCTCGCAATGCGGCGTGTAGCACTGATCTATAACCCGGCTTCTGGACAGTACTCGGCGCGGCGCGCGGCAGCCGTTCAGGATGCGCTGACTGTGCTGCGCGCGGCGGGAGTCTCAGCCGAGGTTTTTGAGAGCGCCACGCCGGGAAGCGCTACGGGTCACGCGGAAGAGGCTGTCCGCCAGGGTTGCGACGCCGTTCTTGCATGCGGCGGCGACGGCACCGTTCATGCGATCCTGCAGACTCTGGTGGGGACGCAGGTCGCGCTGGGCGTGATTCCCCTGGGCACGGCCAACGCCCTGGCCGCCGACCTGGGCCTGGTTGGATCTCCGGCGAAGGTAGCGCGAGCGCTGCTGCAAGCGACGCCGGTGCTGATCCCGGTTGGCCGCATCCACTTCCAGGACAGCGCCGGAAACCCCGCCTCGCGGTACTTCCTCGTCGCTGCCGGCGTCGGCGCGGATGCTCAACTCATGTACCGGATGGATGCGCGGCTGAAGCGGCGCTTTGGCTACGCCCTCTATTTGGTGGAAGCCTTTCGCGTCTGGGCAACCCATCCCTTTCCGTTCTTCGAGGCCACCTTCACCAGCAACGGAAGCGGCGCGCCGCGCATGGTGGAGGCCTCCCAGTTGCTGGCGGTGCGGGTGCGCTCGTTTGGAGGGGTTCTGCGCGAACTGGCTCCCGGCGCCACCCTGCGCACCGGCAGCCTGCAACTGCTGGCGTTCAAGACCCGAAGCCGCTTCCGTTTCCTGCGGTTTCTGCTGGCGGTCCTCTTCAGGCGTCACACATTTTCCGGCGAGATTGAACTGCTGGAAGTCGCATCGGTGGAGTGCCGCGCCCGCAAGGGCTCGACGGCTCGCCTCTTCGTGGAGGCGGATGGTGAAGTCCTGGGCTCTCTGCCCGTCCGCATCGAAATCGTGCCCCAGGCGCTGACCCTTCTGATCCCCCCCAACGCTCAGCCGTGATGGTGCGGGCGGGAGGCAATTGGATTTCGGGTACCGTTTTGGCACACCCTGAACGTAGGAGTTCTCGCGATAGAAGTGCAACTCACATCCGATCAAAGAGCATTCGCCCGCCGGGCCGTGGAGGCGGGACTCCTGCGCAGCGAGAAGGATGCGGTCGAGGAAGCCCTTGCTCTTGAGGAAGAACGCGAGCGCAGACGCGTGGAGTTTCGCGCAACGCTCGATGCCACCCGCGCCGTAGCAATGCGGCGAGCAGGTGGCGCAGTTCGGGTACGCCGAGCCGCACTTGCGCGCCGGGAGTTTTTTTCTCCACGCGCTCGCAGCACGGATAAGACTGCATGGGCCAGCATGGACAGACCGGGGTCCCCAGCGACAGGTCTTCGTCGCTGGGGTGGAGCGTGATATGCCGATACCAACCTGCCAGTGGCGCACCTCGTAGTGATCCAATCCGCATTCGCTATAGCCGTCTCAAAGCAATGCTCGATCTTCCAGCGTTCGCCTGCCACTCGGACCAGCGTTTCAAGCGCATCTTTTCCGGTGGGAGCGTAGCACAGATAGTAAGCGCACTCCGGCTTCTCTTCGATGCTGCGCTGCACCAGAAGAGCAGCGTCCAACCATCCTGCTTCGATAACTCCATCAGCGCCCAGTCATAGAGCCGTTCGCCCTTGCCGCCGAAACCGGCGGAAAGGCGCTTCCATGCGGCTGCCGGCAAACTCCGCGCAATCGCGTCTACCCAATGCTGAATAAAATCCGATTGCCACAAGCGCTGGTCGGAAGCCACGGCCAGCACATAGGCCATCCGCAGCCCACTCCTGCGAAAGGTAGAGTTCGTGGTCCACCAGCGCCGCGCCTCCCCGGTCGCCTTTCCACGGAAGATCGGAGTCTTCCAATTTCTTATTTAGGCACTTGACACTCTTGGCGAAATAAACTACATTGTAGTTGATATGAAGCCGCCAGCCTCTCTCGGTGAGTTTGAACAGGTCGTTTTGCTGGCGATTCTGCGTCTGGACATGGACGCTTATGGCGTGACAATTCGATCCGAGATTGCCAGATGCACGGGCCGCGAGCCTGCTCCGGGGGCGCTCTATACGACGCTGGACCGCATGGAGGAAAAGGGGATCGTGCGTTCCTGGCTGGGAGAGGCCACGCCGCAACGAGGCGGCCGGGCCAAGAGGTATTTCGCGTTGACCAAGGCTGGTCTTGCGGCCGTGGTCAGCGCACAACGTGCATACCAAAGCCTGCTCGACGGGCTGGATCTGCTTGGAGGAGCCCATGCGTACAGCTTCAACTGCTGAATGGATTCTGTGCCGGTTAACGAGTAAAGAGCGGGCCGCTGCCATGGTGGGCGACCTGGTCGAAATCGAGAGGCAGAAGGGAAAACTCTGGTTCTGGCTCTCCGTCGCCGGTGTCGCGCTCTCGCTCTTTTGGCGAAGGCCTATAGCCTTTGTTGTGGCGTTTTTTGCCGCGGCGTGGATGTTCGGCCGGTTTGAGATGGCGATCATTGGAATGAATGCGCAGCATCGGCCGCCTGAATTTTGGATGCCTGTCTTCAATATTCTCTGGTTTGTTGGCAGCATACTGTGGGCTGTTTCTCTCTACGCAGCGATCCGCTACGGCCTTCAGGAGCGGTCAGCTCAACTTGCTCTTGGGTTTGCCGGTTTAGTCACCGCGGTCATTTATCTCTGGTGGCTGCCGGCGGTTTTGGTTGCGTGCATCGCCGCGGCCCTGGTTATCGCCACAGCATCTGTTTTGAACGGCAAACTACGCAAAGAAATGCTGGTTGTTCTTGTAGCTGTTTCGCTTGGCTACGTTGCCCTATATCTGGCAATGTTTCCTGTCTGGGTCTATCAGCATTCCCATTGGATATGGGGAAGTGAAGAAATGCGTGCGCATTCTGTTTTTTGGGGATGGCTGGATTTCTGCGTAATCGTCCTGTCTTTGTGGGCGACCACGACGGCATGGTCGCGTATGCGCGGCTGGCTGATGAGGAGCCAATCGCTCGAATCGCGGAGTGAGATGCTGTAGGCTCAAGAGAGAATCCTTTCTCAGGAAGCTCATCTTGACTCAATCTTCGCTTTCATCGTCGCGCCCTTTCTATCATCCGCAGCCAGGCAGCGCCCTGCACTGCGGCAAGGTCTCGCTCGAATCCCTCGCCAGGCGATATGGCACGCCGCTTTACGTCTACTCGGCGGACCAGATCGTCGAGCGGCTCACGCTTTTTCAGCAGGCGTTCGCGGGCCGGGATCGCCTGGTCTGCTACTCGGTCAAAGTCAACTCGGCGCTGGCGATTCTCAAGCTGCTCGCGGCGCACGGTGCGGGATTCGATATCGTCACCGGCGGCGAACTGGAGCGGGTGCGGGCCGCCGCGCCCGAGGCTATGGATCGGGTGGTCTTCTCCGGCGTGGGCAAGACCGTTGCCGAGATCGATCTGGCGCTCAACGCCGGAATCCTCGAAATCAACGTGGAGAGCGAGGCGGAGCTCGAGTTGCTGGCTGCGCGCGCAGCCAAACTGAAGAAGAAGGCGCGCTTTGCCCTGCGCGTAAACCCCGATGTCTCCGCCGAAACCCATCCCTACATTTCCACCGGGTTGCGCGAGCACAAGTTCGGCATCGATATCCGCCAGGCGAAGAGGATTTACCGGAGCGCGGCCGGCAATCACTGGCTTGAAGCGCACGGCGTGAGCGTCCACATCGGGTCGCAGATTCGCTCGGCGGACCCATTTGGCGCGGCCATGGAGCGGGTCGCCAAGCTGCTCGGGCAACTGCGGCGCGAGGGCATTGCGCTCCAGGCCGTCGATGCCGGCGGGGGCCTCGGTATCGACTACCACGGCGGCGTCTTCGACGCGGCGGCCAAGGTACGGGAGTACGCCGAGGCCATCAACCAGGCTCTGGCCGGCTTCGAGGGGCGGCTGCTCGTGGAGCCGGGGCGGTTCATCGCGGCCCAGGCCGGGGCGCTGGTGGCGCGGGTGCTTTATGTGAAGCGCAACGGCAGGAAGACCTTCGTGGTCACGGACGCGGCCATGAACGACCTGATTCGCCCCGCGCTCTACCAGGCCCACCACGAGATTGTGCCGCTGCGGCCTCGCGAAGGGAAGCCGCGCGCCGTGGACGTGGTGGGACCAGTCTGCGAGTCGGGCGACTTCTTCGCTCACGACCGAAAGCTGGCTCCGGTTGAGCCGGGAGACCTGATCGCTCTGCTCGACGCCGGAGCCTACGGCATGGCGCAAAGCTCGAACTACAATACGCGGCTGCGTCCGGCCGAGGTGCTGGTCGAGGGCGCTCGGGCGCGGCTTATTCGCCGCCGCGAGACCATGGACGACCTGCTTGCGCCGGAGATCCTCTGACAAGCAACGGGAGCTTGCATCTTAGTCTTTGAAACTCGCGCATTGTCCACGCCGCCCTGATAAGGTTTCAATTTGGGGGATATGGCGATGCAATGGGGGATGAAGTTGACCTGTGCTCTGATGGTGGCTGGACTGGCGCTGGGACCCTTCTCCAAGGCTTCTGCCGAGTCGCTGACTGTGGAGACTGCGCAAGGCAAGGTCCACGGCAAGACCATCAATGGCGGCAAGGTCAAGGCGTTTCTGGGGCTGCCTTATGCGGCGGCTCCGGTGGGCGATCGGCGCTGGAAAGCGCCCCAGCCGCCGGCCAAATGGAAGGGCGAGCGCGATGCGACGAAGTTCGGCGCGCACTGTGCCCAGATTCATCTCTTCGACGACATCGCCTTTCAGGACGCCGGGCCGAGCGAGGACTGCCTCTTTCTGAATGTCTATGCACCCGCCGATGCCAGCAGCAAGAGCAAGCTGCCCGTCATGTTCTGGATTCACGGCGGCGGTTATGCGGTCGGCGCCAGTTCTGAGCCGCGCCACAACGGCGACTTCCTGCCCACCAAGGGAGTGGTGCTGGTCACCATCAACTACCGGCTGGGCGTCTTCGGATTTCTGGCGACGGCAGACCTGGCCAAGGAGGCCAACGGAGCGGCCGGCAACTACGGCCTGCTGGATATGGTGGCCGCGCTTGAGTGGGTCAAGGCCAACATCGGGAACTTCGGCGGCGATCCTGGCAATGTGACCATCTTCGGCGAGAGCGCCGGCTCCTTTGCGGTGAGCACGCTGATGGCTTCGCCCGCGGCCAGGGGGCTGTTTCACAAAGCCATCGGCGAAAGCGGCTCGGCCTTTGCCGGCACGCCGCCAACCGGCTCCCTGGAAGCGGAGGAGACGAAAGACGGCCTCTGGGTGGCCTCGCTAGGCGTCAAGTCGATTCAGGAGTTGCGCGCATGGCCCGCCGAGAAGATTCTGGAAGCCACAAAGGGTCAGCTCATAAACGGCTTTCCGCCCTACGTCGACGGCAAGCTGCTCACCGAGCCGGTGGAAGCCGCTTATGCCGCCGGAAGGCAGGCTCATGTGCCGCTGCTGGCCGGATGGAATCGCGATGAGTGGAGTGCGCTGGGCAAGGGAATGACGGTGGAGAAGTGGAAAGCCTATGCGGCTGAGCACTTCGCCGAACGCGCCGAGGCGTTTCTGAAGCTGTATCCGGGCGAGACCGATGTGCAGGCGTCGCGTTCGGCAGCCGATTACAGCGGCGACTCGTTCATCGCCTTCGGAACCTGGAAGTGGATCGAGGCGCACCGGAATTCAGGCGAGTCGCCGGTCTACCGCTATCACTTTGAACTAGCTGCCCTGCCCAGCAAGTACCACCCCGATGCCGCTGCCTTCCACTCCGACGATATCGAGTACATCTTCGGCACCCTCGACACGCGGCCCGGCGAGACCATCCGCCCCGAGGACCGCAAGCTGAGCGAGCAGATGATGAGCTACTGGACCAACTTCGCCCGCAGTGGCGACCCCAACGGAAAGGGGTTGCCTCCATGGCCGAAGTACGGCAATGCCGATGAACTGATCCACCTGGACAGCACCATCACCTCAGGCCCGGATGCGCTGCGCCCGCGGTACGAATTCCTGATGAAGGGGATGCCGGCCTTTCAATTCTGAGCGGCGCATCCCGAACCCACCGATCAGTGGGTTACCTTTGCGGCATCGGCAAAGCCGGCTGCCTGCACGGGGGGAATGCTGCTGGCGGGGGGCGGTTCGCCGAAGGAGGAGTCCTTGGCGTTGATGGCGTTGGAGTAGTCGGGACCGAGGCCCAGCTTCTTGAGGGCGCGGGAGTCGGGCATCAGCTTGGTCTGCCAGCCCTGATCGGCCTGGTACTTCTGCATGGCGGCTTCGGTGGTGGCGTCCCACTTGCCGTTGGCTTCGCCGGTCAGGTAGTGCTCGCGAATCAGCGCTTGCTGAATCTCCATCACGCGCGCCGGTTCGATGGCCTGCTGGCCGTGCAGCTTGTGCGACTTGGCCGCCTTGTGGTGGGGCTTGTGCGTTTGGCTGCTAGCGGAAGTCTTTTGGACGGGCGTGGCGATGGCGGGCGGCGCAATCAGCGCTGCTGAGAAGACGATTGCCGCGCTTGCCCGGAAAAAGAACACGCCGCTTCTCACCTCAGGACAACGAATTCACCGACGATTTACGTTGCAGTTTAGCGGAATCCCCAAACAGAGACAAGAAAAAACCAATCGAAAATCCGGAATCTATCCGCTTGCGGGAAAGGAGCGCCGGCCGTAGGAACTCCGCGGCCGGCGTCTCGCGAGGGCTACTCGAGTGTACCGCCCAGGTAGCTGATTCCATGGTCCGGGCGGCGCGGATCCATGACCTCGAAGACCACGTCGTCGCCGGTCTTGAGCTTGTTCACGATGGCTTCGAACTGATCCTTGGTGGCGGTGGGCTGCTTGTTGACGCGAAGGATGACCAGGCCGGGCTCAAGTCCCTGCAGGTCGCCGAACGAGCCGGCGCGAACCGACTGGACGATCACGCCCTGCGCGTGGAGCTTCTCGGCGGTGGACGCGGGCGCATCGCGAACCACGATGCCCAGCTTGGCTTCGCCGGCGTCGCCCTTCTCTTCGGAATTGGTCTCGGATTGCATGCCGCCTGGTTCGCCAATGACCTTTTCGCGGTCGCCAATGGTGACTGTGGTGTCGCCTTGTTTGCCGTCCCTCAGGTAGCCCAGGCGGATGGTCGAGCCCGGCCTCCGGCTGGCGATCTCATTCACCAGATCGTCGCCGTCCTTGATGGGCCGGCCATCGATGGCTGTGATGATGTCGCGTACCTTGATCCCGGCCTTGTCCGCGGGGCCATTCGGTTCGACCCTCGACACCAGAACGCCGTTCTTGAAGCCGTACTCGCGATTGACGGCGCCCGGAAGTTTCTCGCTGAACTCGATGCCGATGGCGCCGCGCGTAACCTTGTGGCTGGGGCCGATCAGGTCGTTGTAGACCTCGACCACAGTGTTGGACGGCATGGCGAAGCCGAGTCCCTGGTAGCCGCCCGACTCCGTAATGATGGCCGTGTTCACACCGATCACCTCGCCGTTCATATTCAGCAGCGGCCCGCCGGAGTTGCCGGGGTTGATGGCCGCGTCGGTCTGGATGAAGTGCTGGAACTGCCCGGGCGAACCCTGGTCGATGGTGCGGTTCTTGGCGGAGATGATGCCGGCGGTGACGGTTTGCGAGAACGCGAAGGGGCTGCCAATTGCCTCCACCCAGTCGCCCACCGAAGCAGTGTCGGAGTTGCCCAGCTTGACGGTCGGAAGCGGCGCGCTGGTGTCGATCTTGATGACCGCCAGATCGGTGGCCTTGTCGGTGCCGATAACGTGTGCCGGACGACCCTGGTCCTGGCTGTCGGGGTCCGAGGCGAGCTTGACGTAGATCTTGTCGGCCTTCTCGATCACGTGATAGTTGGTGATGATGTACCCCTTGGGATCGACGATGAAGCCCGAGCCGAGAGACTCGCGAACCTGGCCGTCATCGCCGCCTTCCATGTCGGGCATCTGGCCGCCGAAGAAGCGGTTGAAGAAGTCCTGAAAATTCCCCTGCCCCTGGCCCTGCTGCTGGCCGTTGTCCTGGTCGTCGTCGCCGGGATTCTGCGGAACGGGCTGGACGCGACCGTGGAAGTTGCGCCGGCCCCGGTTCTCCGACTGCTTGGGCAGGGTCTGGGTATTGATATTCACCACCGCCGGTCCCACCTGCCGGGCGATCCTGACAAAATCGTTGGGCGGCACGGTGGAATTGACGACCTTGAGGGGAGTGGCGTCGGCGCTGTCGATCTGCTTCTCCTGTCCGCGGACGCCGTGAGCGGCGAAGGAACCGGCCACGATGGCAGCCGAAAGGGTGGCAAGCAAGACAAATGCTGAAGCGAGACGGCGCGAGCGCAGCCGTTCAAAGAGCGATTTCATGGGTTCGATGACCTCGTAACGTGACCAGCCCCGCGGCTGGGTTGTCGATTGGACCAATTATCAGTATAGCCAGTGGCGGGCAAACCCGTCTGGCTGGGAGCGCTTTTGCCGCGGTAGGCAAAAGACCCCTCCCATCGCTATAGACGTGGAGCCTCGGAAAGAGTCGCACGCCGGCGGCGAATCGCTCCACCCGGCCAACTGAAAACTGACAACTGTCAACTGACCACTAGACTACTGTTCCGCGCCCCACTCGATCATGGCCAAAGTCAGCAGCATCACCCGCCTGAGGCCCGCTTCGCGATCCTTGGCGGAGTACCACTCGGCATGGGTATGCGCGCCGCCGCCTTCGCCGCCCGCTCCCATTGACAGCGCCGGAATGCCCAGCGAGAGCGGGATATTGGCGTCGGTCGAGCCCAGGCGAAGGTCGGTCTTCAGCCCCAGATGGCGGTCCACGGCGCGCAGAGTCTCCAGCAGCGGGGAATCAGCGGGTAGCGCAGCGGCGGGACGGTCGCCGATCTTCTCGATCGTGAAGGACAGAAGCCCCCTGCTGTCGGCCCCTGCCGCGGCATTCCTGCGCTCGACGGCGTCTTCGACGGCGCGATGCATCGCAACCTCAAGTCGCAGCAGCTCGTCGGGGCTGGTGGAGCGGAAGTCGATCGAAGCCTGGGCGCTTTCAGGGATGGAGTTCACGCTGGTGCCGCCGCTGATGGTGCCCAGGTTGAGGGTGGTCCGGGGCTCTTCCGGCAAGGGAGTCTCCGCCAGCGCGGCCAGAGCCGAGGCCAGCGCGGCGATGGGGTTGGGCGTGCCGGCGTCGGTAAAGCTGTGGCCGCCGGGGCCGGCGATGGCGACCCGGAAGCGGCGGCTGCCCAGGGCCTGGGTGACGGCCGAGTCCGCGCCGGGGCCATCCAGAACAATGTGGGCGGCGACGCGTCCGGCCAGCGCGTCCTGGCCATAGAAGTGGCGCACGCCGCGCAGATCTCCTTCGCCTTCTTCGCCCACATTGCCGAGAAAGAGGAGCGGGGCGGGCAGTTCGGCCCCGGCCTCAATCAGCGCGTGGGCGATGGCCAGCATGCCCGCCACTCCGGCTCCATTGTCGCAGGCGCCTGGGGCTTGCAGGCGGTCGCCGTCCACCACCGGGTTCAGAGGCGTTCCGGCGGGAAATACAGTATCCAGGTGCGCCGAGAGCACGACCACCGGCCCGGTGCTCTCGGCCGGCAGGTTGGCCGCCAGCAGCATTCCAAAGACGTTGCCGGCGACGTCCGTATGCACTTGGCCGAGACCGGCCTCGGCAAAGCGGGCCGCCAGCCACTCCGAGCGGGCAGCTTCTCCAAAGGGCGGCGCGGGAATCCCCACCAGGCGCGCCTGCCAGTCCATGATCTTGCCGGGATTCCCATGCAGCCAGGCAAAGGAGGCATGAACCGTCCGCTGGGTCGCCAGCGTCGTCACGCGCGAGAAGGCCGAGCTGTGGGCAAGTAAGGACATACAGATGGTTTCAGGGTAGCAGGAGGCGCTAACCCGCCTTTCCGGTCCTGAGAATCATGGATGAATTAGCCGGAAAGTACTGCAACAGATTCAGGATCCAGGCAACCGCCTGCCCAGCAGCAAAGCCATGTTTCGCCGCCCATCCGCAACGATGGCAACGAAAACCGTATTTGCGCGAATCCGGTAGAGGATTCGATACGGCTTGAAGAATATCTGCCGATAGGAACGGTTGCTCCTTGCCAGCATTTCTGGCGGGTGCGCCCCGCGGTTGGGGAAATCTCGCAGCACCAGAGCCACGCGAACGATCTCCCGGGTAACATAGTCGGCGTTCTCCAGCGAGTCATTCTGCGCGATATAGGCATGAATCTCGCGCAGGTCGTTGTGCGCTGCAACGGTGAACCGGACGTTGAAAGACATCAGGCTTGCGCAGCCTCCATGCCAAACTCCGCCATGACCTCTTCGATGGGAACCGTGTCTCCGGCCTCAATCTCCTTGTCGGCGAATGCCAGAATCTTGAGCAGCGCCTGGGTTTCATGCATCATCTCGTCGTAGCTGGCCACATCCATCAGCACCGCCCGCGCCTCGCCGTTCTGGGTGATGATGATTGGCTCGCGCTCCTCGGTGATGCGGTCGAGAAGTTCGGCGGCGTGGGCCTTCACGTAGCTGATGGGCTTGATCTGGGTGGAGTAGCGCATGGGAACCTCCGCAACAATCCCTTTATAGGTCTGAATATAGTCCATATTCAGGATAAATGAAAGTCTTTATTCAGCCTCAACGAGGATTTCCTGCTGGCCATACTCCACCGAATGCAGAAAGAGTCCCCGCGCCGGCGCGGTGTGGCCGGCGGCAGACCGCGCGCGGGCAGCAAGGATTCCCGGAATCTCCTCCACTTGCAGCCGTCCGCGGCCCACGTCGAGCATGGTTCCCACTAGGTTGCGGACCATGTGGTGCAGGAAGCCGTTGCCCCGCACGCGATAGACCAGCAGACGTCCCGCCTCGCACTGCCGCTCCTCCCAGCAAGAGGAGAAGACCCTCCTGACTGTTGACGGCGTGGGAGGTTCAACCTGAAACTCAGGTCTCGGAAGCGGCCGCGAATCCGGCTCCGCCTCCGCATCGACGCCGCGGCTGGCCGGCTCGGGATCGGTGGCCGCAAAGCTGCTGAAGTCGTGCTCGCCCTCGAAGAGTCGGGCTGACCTTTGCAGGGCTTCAACGTCCATTGGCCAGGGACAGGCATGGACATAGCGGGCCAGAAACGGCGGGCAGATGGATTCGCGGAAGACCCGGTACTCGTAGGTCTTGGCGACCGCCGAATGCCGCGCATGGAACGCGCTTGGCGCCGTTCTCGCCTCCAGAGCCCGAATCGAAGGAGGCAAAGTGCGGTTGAGCGCGCGCAGCAGGTTTCCAGGCGGAATGGGAGCCTGCAAGGCAAAGCTGGCCACCTGGGCGAGCGCGTGGACGCCGGCGTCGGTGCGGCCCGAGCCCTGGGGCAGCGGAGATTCGCCGGTGATGCGGCCCAGAGCGGCCTGCAACTCGCCCTGGATGGTGGTTTCACCGGGCTGTACCTGCCAGCCGCGGAACTCCGTGCCGTCGTAGGCCAGGGTGAGCTTCCAGGTTTGCAGGCGCGATGCGGGTTGGGAGAAGTCCATCACAGGTATCGGTCCAATCAACAGGTTACCCGACAGCGGCGCCCGCCGGAGCGGCGCGCGGCGGTGAGATATACTCAGGTTTCCGCAGGCGCAGATGGTGAGGCCGCTGGAAATGGTCAAGCTGGGGATGCGGAAGCTGATAGGGCGGGAACGAACCGGGCGCGGCGTGCGTAGTGCAAAGGGAGCCCGCTGGCCGGGCTGGAAGCGAGAAATCGCTCATACGCACACAAATTTGCGACCGGAGAGGTTCCCCGGTCGTCTTGAAGAATGGCACCCCACATGCCTCAGCAACCCGTGGAGAGGAATCATGGCTTTGAACGGTAGACGTGTCTTCGAGCAGCAGGATGAGACCGCGCGCGAGATGCGCGCAAAGGCAGGGCGCGGGCAGGCAGGGCAACGGCTGCGCGCGATTGCGGCGGTCCTGCTGACATTGGCGGCTGGATCGCCCTCAGGATTTGCCCAGCAGGCTGGCGCCGGGGCTACGGGTCCGGACAAGGCCGCGTCCGATCTTCCCGCGGCGCCGGCGCCCGTGCTGACCCAGCCCCTGAACCTGCGCACCTCGGCGCGGGATTTTTCCAAGCCCGCCGGCCCGCTGCTCGGCAATCCGATCGACATGTATCGGCCCACGACCATCCCCAAGGCCAGTTTTGCCAATTCGGTGCGCCTAGCCGACATGGTCAAGGACGGCAAGATTTACCTGAGCCTCTCGGACGCGATCGCGTTGGCGATCGAGAACAACTACGATATCGCCATTGCCCGCTACAACCTGGATATTGCGGATACCGATATTCTGCGCACGCGCACCGGAGCGGCTCCGCTCGGCGCGCCTGCCGGCCTGGTCGCCAATACCCTGGGCGGTTCGACGTCGACATTGACCGCGGGCGGCGGGCCCGGCGGCACGACGGTCGGCTCGGGCGGCGCAGGTTCCGGCAGCGCCGGATTGTCGCTGACCACCCAGGGCGCCGGCCCAATGCCGGAAAGCCTCGATCCATCCGTGACGGCGGCGATTCAGTTTGACCGCGACCGTTCCCCCTCGACGAGCTTTTTCTCCGGCGGCACCAGCTCAACCAACACCTACAATTTTGCCTACAATCAGGGGTTCGTCACCGGCACGCAGTTTCAGTTCGGCTTCAACAACACCTACGCCACCACCTCCAACGGCGTCACGCTCTACAGCCCGCAGTTGAGCTCGAACTTCAAGGCCACGGTCACCCAACAACTGCTGCAGGGCGCCGGCATCTGGGTCAACAAGCGCTTTATGTACCAGGCGCTGAACGACCGCCGCATCACCGATTCCTCCTTCCGCCAGCAGATCATGTACACCGTGAACCAAGTGGAATCGATCTACTGGGGCCTGGTGCAGGCCTATGAGGACGTGCAGGCCAAGGAGCGCGCGCTGGAGCAGAGCACCAAGGTGGCCAGCGACAACCGCAAGCAGTTGGAGATCGGCACCATGGCGCCGCTCGACGTGCTCAGCGCCGACCAGTCCGTGGCCCAGGACAAGCAATCCCTCATCAGCTCCCAGCTCGCCCTGAATTACCAGCAGCAGATCATCAAGCAGGCCATAGCCCGCAACTTGAACGATCCCGCGCTGGTGGCCGCGGCTGTGATTCCCACCGATCGCGTCAGCCTAGAGGAGATTCCCGAGGAGAAGCAGCCGGTCGAGGAGTTGGTACAGGAGGCGTTCCAGCAGCGGCCGGAACTCGAACAGGCGGTGCTGACGCTGCGCAACGACGAGATCACGCTCAAGGGCGCGCGCAATGCTCTCCTGCCGCAGTTCGATGTTTACGGCTATCTCGCCGGACAGGGAATCGCCGGCTCCATCAACCCGAATTGCAGTACTGAGTTTTATGGATCGATCTGCTCCTCGGGAATCTCCACCGGCTACGGGACCGCGGCCCAGAATGCATTCAACAACTCCGCTCCGGACAAGGGCATCGGATTCAACCTGAGCATTCCCATCGGAAACCGTTACAACCAGTCGGTACAGGCGCGGTCGCTGATGGAATACCGCCAGGCGGAGCTTCGGCTGGAGCAGCTTTACACGCAGATTCGCATGCAGGTCGTGAATGCCCAGTTCGCCATGACCAACGACCGGGCCCAGGTTCAGGCCTCGATGACAGCCCGGGACTATAACCGGCAGAGCCTGGATGACGAAGAGAAGAAACTGCGGCTGGGCGCTTCCACCTCGGCGCTTGTTCTGGCCCAGCAGCGCAGCCTGGCCACGGCGGAAAACACCCTCATCGCGGCGCAGGCAGCCTATGCCAAGGACCGCGCGGGGCTCTATCAGATACTGGCTTCGACCCTGAAGCACTACGGCATCAACCTGAATGAGGCGGCGACAGGAGATGTGAAGACGACGCCCCTGGTGCCGGGACTAGAGCCTGCCAAGCTCGGCAATGTGCCTTCGACGGCTCCGCCGCCCGCGCAGTAACGCGACTCAATCAAACCCATGGAAAAGGCCCGTCCGGCGCTGTGAAAGGCGGACGGGCCTCTTCCTTTCAGGGACGGCTGCCTATCGCTCCGCAACCTTGTCAAGCAGATCGAAGAACTCCGGGAAGCTGATGGCGGCGGACTCCGCGCCCTGGATCAGCGTCTCTCCCTCGGCCCGCAGAGCCGCGACGCTAAAGGCCATGGCGATGCGGTGGTCGCCTCCCGAATCGATAACCGCCCCATGCAGGGTCTGCCCTCCGGGAACGTCGAGCCCGTCCTCGAATTCGGCCACTTCGGCGCCCATGGCGCGCAGGTTCTTCGCCACCAGCGCGATGCGGTCGGACTCCTTGACGCGCAGTTCCTTGGCGTCGCGGATGCGAATGCCGCTGCTGGTATACGGGGCGATCGCCGCCAGCACCGGCAACTCGTCGATGAGCTGGGCGGCGAGGGCTCCGCTAACCTCGGCCGAACCGAGCCCCTGGGTCGGGCCGGAGACATGAACCGTGCCCACCAGTTCGGCGTTCTTCTCCTCAAGATTGAGAACGCCGATGCGCGCGCCGAGAGCGGTGAGCACGTCGAGAAGCGCAGCGCGCGTGGGATTCAGTCCCAGCGAATCCAGCACCAGGCTCGAACCGGGAAAAAGCGCGGAAGCGCAGAGAAAGAACGCGGCGGAGGAGATATCGCCGGGGACGGCGGCGTCGATGGCGTGGAGAGCCTGCGGCCCGGAGATCGACACCGAGTCCAGCGTGCGGCTGAGGGTCGCTCCAAAGGCGCGCAATGCCAGTTCGCTGTGGTCGCGGGTGCGCAGTGCTTCTCGCACTTTGGTGTTCCCTGGGGTCTGGAGCCCAGCCAAGAGGATGCAGGTCTTTACCTGGGCGCTGGGAACCGGCATGGTGTAGTCGATGGCGTGCAGCGTGGAACCATGGATGGTGAGCGGCGCGTGGCCCTCGGTGAGAATGAGCTTTGCTCCCATGGATTCGAGCGGCTTGCGGATGCGCTCCATCGGCCGCCGCGAGAGCGAGGCGTCTCCGACAAGGGTAAAGCTGCCTTGCTGCGGCGCGAGCAGCCCGGAGATCATGCGCATCGTCGAGCCGGAGTTGCCGCAGTTGAGCGGCTGGCTGCTGGGAATCACGCGCCCGGAAACGCCGGTGATCTCGACCTCGCCCTCCTTGGTTCGGTTGACCTTGGCCCCAAGCGCCTCCATGCAGGCGAGCGTCGAAGCGCAGTCGGCCCCAGAGGAGAAGTTGGTAAAGCGGGAGACGCCTTCAGCGAAGGCAGCCAGCATTCCGTAGCGGTGGCTGATGGATTTGTCGCCGGGCAGGCGAAGGCTTCCACGGACGTTTCGGGCGGGGCGGATGAGGCGTTCTTCAGGGTCAGTAAGCAAGCGGGCTCCGGGGCGATTGGCCGTCTCTTTGAGTCTACCGAATCAGGGGTCAGGCCGAAGGCTTCCGCCGCGGCGGATGGCGAGGATCAGGGAACAATTGAAACATGAAGGTGGTATTCTTGCACCGTTCGACTTCCACACGGAGCCTCTCATGCCCCATTTCTTCAGCTTTCGTCTCGCTGCCCGGTCCTTTGCGGCCGCGACCCTGTTGTGCGGCATCTTTGCCGCTCCCGCCCTGCTCTGCTCTCAGCAGCCCTACAAGATCCTCGACCGCTGGAAGATCGGCGGCGACGGCGGCTGGGATTACCTGCTCGTCGACTCTCCGGCCCACCGCCTCTACCTCACCCGAGGCGCGCGCGTCGACGTTCTCGATACTCAGACTGGCAAGCCCGTTGGCACCATCGCCGGCCTGCACGGTACCCACGGCTTAGCCCTCGACACAGCCGGCAAATTCGGCTACATCTCCGACGGGGGCGGTAACGCCGTGGTCGTCTTCGACCGCGCCACCCTCGCAACGGTCGCCACCATCCCCACCGGCCAGAACCCCGACGGCATCGTCTTTGAGCCGGCCACCCAAACCGTCTGGGCATTCAACGGCCGCAGCCACGACGTCTCCGTCATCGACGCCGCTACCCGGAAGGTGATCGCCACTATTCCCCTGCCCGGCAAGCCCGAATTTCCCGCCGTCGACGGCAAGGGAACGGTCTTCGACAACCTTGAAGACAAGAGCGAGATCGTGCGCCTCGACGCCCATACCAACAAGCTCACCGCCGAGTGGCCGCTCACCGGCTGCGACGGCCCCAGCGGCCTGGTCTTCGACGTCGCCGGCAGCCGGCTCTTCCCGGTCTGCGACGGCAAGCATATGGCCGTGGTCGACTCCAATACCGGCAAGGTGCTGGCCAATCCCGCCATCGCCGACGGCCCCGACGCGGCTGGCTGGGATGCGGCGCACAAGCTGGCCTTTGCCTCCTGCGGCGAGGGAATCCTCTCCGTGATCGATGCCGCGGCCCCCGGCTACCCCACCCTTGAGAGCCTTCCCACGCAGCGCAGCGCCCGCACCATGGCCTACGATCCCGCTGCCGACCGCATCTACCTGGTCGCCGCCGAATTCGGTCCCCGGCCCGACCCAACCCCCGACAATCCGCGCCCCCGCCCGCCTATCGTTTTCGGCAGCTTTGTCGTGCTGGTCGTCGGCCGCTAAAAAGCAACCACCCAGCTGGGCGAGCACCGCCAATCCGGGTGGGTTTCACTGACCTCTGACCTCTGATCTCTGATCCCTGATCCCTGACCCCTGTCTTCGCCATGAAGATCATCATCGCCATCTTCGCCGCCGTGCTCATCGCCGCCTTCCTATTCGCCGACTACCAATGGCGAAGATGGATGGCCACCCGCCGCCGCGACCGGCAATGAATCTCGCCGCTCGCCGTTCCTCTCCCATTACAATCACTTCAGGGAGCCGTCCAACCGTCATGTTCGACTTTTTGCGCTTCGCCCAACCCCCATCCGCTCGCCGCAACCGTACCGCTCTGTTTCTAGGTCTCGCCGCGCTGCTGGTTGCCGCCGGCGCCCGAGCCCAGTTCGCCGTTCCGTCGGCCGGAACCCAGGTTCTCGATACCACCGCGCTCCATCCGCCCGCCGGCGCGCGCGTGGCTATCGTCGAGTTTGCCGACATGGAGTGCCCCGCCTGCGCCCGCGCCAACCCGGTCGTCAGAGAGGCCGCCGCCAAGTACAAGATTCCATGGGTGCGCCACGACTTCATCATCCCCTACCACACCTGGAGCCCGACTGCGGCCCTCAACGCCCGCTGGTTCGACTCCAAGAGCAAGGCTCTCGGCGGCGAGTACCGCGATGAGGTCTTCGCCAGCCAGTCCTCGATCTACAACCTCGACCAGCTCCGGCAGTTCACCCAGAAGTTTGCGGACGACCACAAGATACAGCTTCCTTTTGCCATGGATCCACAAGGCAAACTGGCCGCGGAGATCAAGGCCGACAGCGATCTGGGCAGGCGCACCGGCATCACGCAAACCCCAACCATCTTCATCGTGACCTCCAACAGCAAAGGCCCGCCGTTCATCGAGGTGCAGCACCCCGACACGCAGCTTTTCCAGGTGATCGACAAGGCCCTCGCCGACACCGCCTCGCCGGCGAAGCCAGCCGCCAAGGCCGCGCCGGCAAAGCCCGCCGCCAAGTAGCCGCCGTTTGCGAAGCGCCGCCATACAGGCTTGGGAAAACTCGTTTGGATGCAGGGTACAGGCTTTACAGGCCGCGGGAGAGTCGATTCGGAGGGAGGCGGGGGTTTCAACCCCCGCATAAGGCCAACAGAATCATCAAGGGCTTTAGCCCCGGAAGGGACCTTTCGGGAGATTCGCCCGCTTCTTTCTCTCTTCCGCACCATGCATAACATCAGTCCGCCCAATTCCCGCCGCGATCCATCCTCGCGCGCTCGCCCCGCCCGCTCCGGTAGACTGGGAGGGCGATGAGAACTGGGCACAAATTGGGATGGGCCGCGCTGCCCGCCGTCCGCTCCGCCGTCTTGCCCGCCGTGCTGGCAATCGGCTTCATCCTCGCCGGTTGCGGAACGCCGGGCGCGCCCATGCCGCCTTCGCTCCATCTGCCTAACCCGGTGACGAATCTTTCCGCTACCCGCGCCGGCAACCAGGTCTCGCTCACCTGGACCATGCCCAATCGAAACACGGACAAGCTGCTCTTGAAGGGCAATCTCCCGGTGCGCCTCTGCCGCAAGGAAGACGAAGGACCCTGCGCGCCCGTTCCCGCCAACCTGCTGCTTGCTTCCGGAGCCGCCGGCGCATTTACTGAGACGCTTCCCCCATCTCTGGCCAGCGGCGCGCCACGCACACTCACCTACTTTGTCGAACTGCCCAATCGCAAGGGCCGCTCGGCGGGTCTCTCCAATGCCGCCGTCGCTTTGGCCGGCGAAACGCCCGCCGCCGTGGCCAACCTGACCGCCGAGGTGCGCAAGGACGGCGTCGTCCTGCGCTGGACGTCCGATTCGCCCAGCGCACAGCCGTTCAGCCGCGCGGCCATCCGGCTGCACCGCGAGCTGCTCACGCCCCAACCGGAGGCCAAACCCAAATCCCAGCAAGGCATCCTTGCCCCGCAGCCCGAGCCGCTGGAGCAGAGCCTACTGGTAGACTCCGGCGCAGCCGGGCGCGCGCTCGATAAGGAGATTCGCTTTGGCCAAACCTATGAGTACCGCGCCCAGCGCGTCGCCCGCATAACCGTGGGCAGCCAGACCCTGGAGCTGGCCGGCCCGCTCTCCGCGGCCGTTCGCGTTGAGGCTCTGGACGTCTTTCCGCCTGCCGTGCCCACCGGTCTCGCCGCCGTCGCCACCGCCCCCAGCGCCGGTTCGGAGGCCGCCATCGACCTGAGCTGGCAGCCAAACACCGAGGCCGACCTGGCCGGTTACGCCGTTTACAGGCGCGAGGGCAGCGAGAGCTGGCAGCGCATCTCGCCCGCGCAGCCGCTGGTCGGCCCGGCCTTCCACGACGCCCGCATTCAGCCCGGCCGCACCTACGGCTATGCCGTCACCGCCATCGACCAGGGAGGCCATGAAAGCGCCCGCTCCGCCGAGGCCGAAGAGACCGCACCCAACCCGTAGCCGCCAGCCAGCGCCAGGAGGAGTTCCCCATGAGATACTGCCGCTTCTTGCTCGACGATCAAGCCCACTACGGCGTAGTCGAAGACCGCCCCGGCGAATCCCGCGCCGAGGCCTGCATCGTGGACCTGGCCCACGCGCCCGAAGAAGACCTGGCCTTCCGGCTGATCCACGGCCGGTCCACCTCGTGGAGCTTCAGCTTCGAGCCGGGACCGCTTAGCGCCGCCACCCTGCTCGCCCCGGTCACGCCCTCCAAGATCGTCTGCGTGGGCCGCAACTATCGCGACCACGTCAAAGAGATGGGCAGTGAGCTACCCACCGAGCCCCTGCTCTTCCTTAAGCCGCCGTCGTCGCTCCTGGCCCCTGGCGGGGTCGTCCGCATGCCCGCCGTCTCGGCCCGCGTTGACTACGAGGGCGAACTGGCGCTGGTCATCGGCCGCCGCGTCCGCCACCTCAAGCCCGAAGACTGGCGCTCCGCCATCCGCGGCTACACCCTGGCCAACGATGTAACTGCCCGCGACCTGCAAGCCAAAGACGGCCAGTGGACCCGCGCCAAGGGCTTCGACACCTTCTGCCCCGTCGGCCCGTGGGTGAGCGACGAACTCGACCCCGAGGCCGGCCTCACCCTTGAAACCCGCGTCAACGGCGAGCTCCGCCAGCGCGGCTCAACCCTCGACTTCATCTTTCCCATTCCCGCCCTGCTCGCCCACATCACCGCCGCCATGATGCTCGAACCCGGCGACCTGGTCCTCACCGGAACTCCTTCCGGCATAGGTCCGCTCAACCCCGGCGACCGCGTGGAAGTCTCCATCCCCGGCCTCGGCGTCCTGGCCAACACCGTCCAGCTTGAAGAACAATGAGTATGAGCCCTGCCTTGGGGCGTGTGAGCTTCTTGGTAGTCCGCGATCCGGGCCGGTGGCGCACCCTTCAAGAACCTACAAAAGTGGGTGCCCTACCCTTCGCTTCTGACTGGTGAAAGGGTAGGAAAGCGTGAACCCCAACGTTCGAAATCACACAGTCGGAGACCTAGTTCTCCATCGAGAGCACGTCGTAGTAGTAATTGATCAAAGCTCGCTTGGCCGGGACCGGCAGCTTGGGAAGCGGCACGGTCTGCTCGGCGGTCATCGAGCCGAGAATCGCCGCCGAGCCCAGGCGCACCACTCTGCCGTCGGTCAATTCCAAATAGATCGGCACCAGCATCCTGAAGTTTGCCGGAACTCCCGATTGAGTCAGCTTGAAGTGCAGGCTGGCGGTGTCTCCGTTCTGCGCAACCTGGCTCTCGAAGTGGTAATTCGGCAGGTCGGTTCCGTAAACATACTGATTGAAGAACCAATCCATGCGGTGGTTTCCATCCAGGTCCATAGCCCGGCTCATGTGTCTTTCCACCACCGCCTTGAAGTCCTCCGTCGTGGCTGCCTGCAAACGGTAACTGGCGAGAAAGTCCTGCATGGTGACGCGGAAGAGAGCGTCCCCATCCTGGGGCGACCACATCATCATCCGGATCATGTGCAGGATATAAGCGCCCTTGGGATAAACGAGATTCTGGTAGATATTCCATCCCGTCTTTGGCGAGTTGAGCCGGAAGCCCATGGTCACCGGGCCCACATCGATGGGCCGGAAACCCATCGCATTCTTTTCCGTGATGAGTTTCCGCTGCTGCTTCCAGAACTCAATAAACTGTTGGGGCTTTGGCTGAATCGCCTGCAGATAGATGGATGCGGAAGCGTCGGCAAACCCCTCGCTCATCCATTGGTCGCGATAACTTCGGAAGCCTACTGTCTGTCCCCACCATTGGTGGGCCACCTCGTGCGGTGTAACCACCCTCCAATACATATCCGCCGGGCGTACTCCCATCATGTACTGCTGCGACGAGTCCATAAAGGCGCAACTTGGCAGAAAGACCAGCATCGGCCAGCTTTGCCCGTAATCGCATGCAAACTGCTGGGTAACGGCAAACTGGGCGAATGGCAGCGGGCCAAAGTAGCCAGTGTATAGCTGCGCAGCGGCCTGGGCTTGTGTCAGTTGCGCGGGCAGCTTCGACGGGGCATCGAACCTTCCCATGGCGTCGCCATAGGAATCGGCGCTAACGTCGCGCTGCGGACCGCTGTCCACGGGGACAAAGCTGCTTGGCGGCGAGGTGTTGGCATAGGCGTCGATGGTCAGACTGCTGCCCTGTTTTTCCTCCAGCTTTGCCTCTTTCATGGCGAACCTGCCCAGGTTGAAGCCAACCACGGCCACCGGCACGTCCGTCTTCCACTCTGTTGTTGTGATCTTGCCGGCCGTGTTCTCGCCCATTCTGGTTCCCGTGGCAATCAGTTGCAGACCCTTCGGTACGTGAAACACCATATGATACGTGGCAAAATCGCCAAATTCGCCGAGCGCATTCGGGTACCAGCTTTGGCGCGCGATGGGATAGTAGTTTGCGCTGCCCTCATTCCGCACCACGTCTTTTCCGCCGTAGGCGACGCGAATCGTCGCGGATTCGCCCTTCTTGAGAGGGTTGAACAGCACCACCCCAAAATCGGCATCCTCGTCCTTCTTCTCCTGCACAAAATCCAGCGGTTGGCTCTTGTCGGTCTCCACGCGGCTGACGCGCAGGGTAGGATATAGATCGAACTGCGCCACCGCGACGCCGTCTTGGTCGGCCGTCAGGTTGATAGTCGCCAGCCCGGTGAGAAAGCCGCCCGCCTCGATGGAAACTTCGATGTCTTCGTGGTCGATGCGGTAGGCCGCATTGCGCTCGTTGCCGTTGCCCCCGCCGCGAACTGCGTCCGAAGCCCGATGAAATGCCGCCGGATACGTCTCGCCCCACTCGTTCCAGTTCAGCAGAGAAACTTCCTCGGGCGCGACTTCGGGCGCTCCACGCGGATCGAGCGTAAAGATCAGATGCGGGTTCTTCCTGCCATGGATCGCGGCCAGGAAGTATTCTCCCGGCGCCGGGTTCAGCACGTCCTCCAGCAGGCGCAGGTCCAGGTTGTCCTTGAGCTTGAGCCGCTGAAAGTCGCGCAGGGCGCGGGCGGCCTTGCCATAAGCTTCATCCGGCGCACCGCTGCCTGCCGAGCCCTTGCGCAGCTCCGCCGCCGTTCCGTCGGTAAAGCGCAGCACCGCTTCGTCAAAGTCCTCGTCGAACTCCTCGGCGTGGGTCAAAACGGATAGGTTGTGCCGCTCCCCGGCGGTGGGTGGCGTGAGGTGGAAATGGCCCTCGCCCTTGAAGACCGCGCCCGTCACCTTGCCGTTGACCTCGGCGTAGAAGGCAAAATCTCCGCTGCGAAACGTGAATGTAGCAGCATCGCGGCGCAGTTCCAGGTTGTTCACTACGATGACATCGCCGCCCGGTAACAGGCCGCGCAACTGCTGGTAGGTTGCGTTGCTGTTGCCAGGGCGCTGGGCCTGCGCCGCCCCAAGGTTGACGCCAAGGAGCGGGGCAAGAAGCAAAATGAGTGCGCGAATGCGTAACGGCACAGGATAGCTCCCAGTTGGATCGATTGCGTGCCACCAGTATGAAGGATCGAAGTGGCTTTTTGGCCTTGATTCTTGGTTATCGACAGGAATTTCAATCCCGGCCGCTTGCTCCCATTGCGGCGGGCCGCTTACTCCCGCTTCCCCAACCGGGGCTGGCGGTGCGACAATCGTGGCGTCGACGAAGTCGATTCACAATCCCCGCTCAACCCACAGGAGAAGACCACCATGAAGCGTTTCTTAGTCTGTACGGGCCTGCTCATTGCCGCCACCGCCCTGTTTGCCCAGCAAGGGCCGCCGAAGAGCCCGCCGGCCACCGAGTCGGCCACCATCGGCGGCAAGACCATCAGCATCGCTTATAGCTCGCCCAGGGTAAGGGGCCGCGAAGGCCACATCTTCGCCAAGGACGGCCTCATCGGCCACGATCCCCAATACCCGATCTGGCGCGCAGGCGCCAATGCCGCCACCACGCTGCATACCGACGCCGATCTCACCATCGACGGCCTGGCCGTCCCCAAGGGCAGCTACACCCTCTTTGTCGATATCTCCGACCCCGACAACTGGGTTCTGATCGTCAACAAAGCGACCGGCCAATGGGGCCTGTCGCACGACCCCGCCCAGGACCTTGGCCGGGTGAAGATGAAGATGAGCAAACCCCTGGCCCTGGTTGAGAACCTGAAATACACTCTCACCGACCTCGGCGGCACAACCGGCAAGCTCACCCTGGAATGGGAGAACCACTCGGCATCCGTTCTCATCGCCGTGCACTGAGGTTTGCGCAACAAGCGCTGAAGCGCAGGGTACCCCAGGTCCGGTCCGCCGCGGCGCATCGGACCTGGGAAGATTGGCCTTATCCCCTCCCAATTGCCGATACCGCGATTGGTCTAAACCGCACAGACTAATCTCCGGCGCGATGCGACGCTCTATCCAGGTCTACGACCGCTTATAGTACCCAAGCTGGGTGCCCCAGCCTTGGCATCTGCTGCGGTTCGTCGCGGCGAACGCCTAGGGTTGGTGAGCGCCGCTGCCCATCGCAAGGAACGAAATCACGCGGTCACAGGCCCAGGCGCGAATTGCCGCGCACTTCCGCGCGGCGGACAACCCATTCCTGCCGGCGCTTTGCTCGGATGGAACAGGAAGCCTTCGGGCGGTTTCTTGGGCCGGTGCCGGGACTTACGCCAGCTCCAGCGCCGCCGTCCCCTTGCGGGGCGGAAGGTAGCTGGTTGCGCGCCAGGCAATGGCCATTTTCTCCATGCTCAGCAGCTTTTGAATCTGGCTGCGGGCGTGGTCGGCCCAGGGGCCCCGGTTGTCCAGCCGCAGGTAGGACTGCCAGTGGCGCAGGGCCTGGCGGCACTGTCCCCGGCGCTCATGGGCCAGGGCCAGATTGTAATGGGCGTCGGCGTAGCGCGGCGCAAGCGCAATAGCCTGGCGGTAGGCGGCGATCGACTCATCCGGCCGCTCGAGTTCGTCCAGCACGTTTCCGAGATCGAAGAAGGCCAGCACATATTCGGGGTCGGCTTCGGTAGCGCGGCGATAGAGCTGCTCGGCAAGGCCGAATTCGCGCAAGTGAAATTGGATGGTTCCCAGGTTGATATAGGCCGCCGCATACTCCGGATCGAGTTCCAGAATCTCCTCGTAAAGGGCGATGGCGCGTGGCTTCTCGCCCGCTTCCTCGGCCTGCACCGCGGCTAGAAAGCGGTCTTGCATACCACACGGATCGGCGGCGCCGAAACGCCGCAGCGGATACGGCTCCGAGCCTGCCGGCGCGCGGCCTGTCCGGTCGATTTGGCCCAGGCGCTCGAAGTCGAAGAGCAACTGCCGCCGGATGGGATCCACCATCGCCCCGCGGTGGCGAAAGGCCAGCCGCGTCCCGGTGCGCACCAGGCAGGCCTCAAGCAGCGGATTGACCATGCCGGCCACAGCCTTCATGGCCATGATCGAATGCCGTATTGACGCCGCCGGGACAGCCTCCTCGCGCAGCACGCGCAGAGTCCTCAACTGCCCAAGATCCTGAAAGGAATAGCTCTGCCGGTGCGCAATAAGCCCCGCCCGCTCCCACCCCTGCAACTGGCGGCAACCGATCTGCAAGATGCGCAACACGTCCTGACGGCTATAACTGGTCACTCTTGCGTGCTCCCACAGGCGGCGCAACTCGGCCTCGGGTTTGAACTCGTGTTCCGCGCTCGATCCCTCAACGCGAATTCCCGGCTAAGATCCTGCCCCCCAGCTCCTGGAACAGATACAGTGAAACCGCTCTTGCTGCGATTATGCCAAGAGTAAGTGTGGATAAGCGGACCGAAACTGCCGCCGCAACAGAAATAGGTGGATAAGAGGTGTCGGATCTGGTTCACTGACGCCGGTTGTGGTGCCATGCAGCCTGTGGAAAACGGAGAAGAAATGCATCAAAGCCGGCATAACCCGCTTAAAACCCGAAGGCTGCACTCCGCTGCCTTCAACCCGCAACCCCGCTCCATCGTCATTCTTGCCGCCTGCTCTCGACTGTTTTGGAGCCGGAAACACAGTATTCCGAAGCCGCGGCATTCCACTGTAATCGAAAGGGTACATCGACCCCGGCGCCGCATCGGGAACCGGTCGCCGGGTGTCCGATTCTTCCGGGAAAGCGTTTGCTTGCCGAAGCCGGCCATGGCAGCGACAAAGAAGGCCCTGGACGGATTCCGTGCGCCGTAGTATTCTGAGAATCGTTCTAGACATTCAGGGCCACTCGATGGGGCGAGGAACCTTGGACTCTTCCCTTTCCGCGCAAAAAAGAGGAAAAGTTTTTCCACTTCGTGCGCAAGACATTGCTCAATGGCGAGCCAACCCATCCTCAAACATGGCAAAAAAGGGGCAATTGAGCAGATTTGGATTGGCAGCCGGATTGCATGAGAGTGTACAGGCTGCAAACTCGTCGACTTCACTTCGCAAGGAGGGCAACACAGTGAAACTGCAACATCTACTCAAGAATTTTGTCTTGGTGGCCGTCTTCGGCGCTTTTGCGCTCGCCGTCTCTTCCCCCGCCCGCGCAACTACGATGTGGACCAATTGGAACACGGCCACACCGGGGAACCCCGGCAGCGCTAGCGGCACCGTGGGTGACATTACTGTCACGTATAGCGGCCAGCTTGGGAACTGGAACTACTCCGTGCCCCAACCCCCCCCAGGCTCCGGTTGGATTGGGGGCCTCGGGAGCGGTCTTTGGACGCCGAGTTCCACCTACGTCGGAGGCGTCGTCACAGTCGCGCCGACCCAGGATACCGTCGTCATGACCGGCCCAGAACCAGATCAGGGTAGCGGATCGGTCGTCAGCGAGACCATCTCATTCTCCTCCCCCGTCACAGACCCCGTCATGGCCATCTGGAGCCTCGGCTCGCCGGGCATCCCCGCCGTGTTCATCTTCACCGGGCTTAGCAATCCCTTCGTACTCGAAGCCGGCGGCCCAGATGGGTACCCCAACGGCCAGTCCATTGAAGCTTGCACGGACGCAACATTAGCAAGCTGCAGCGCCGCACAGTACAGTACCGGCACAGTCGTTTACGGCGAAGAAGGCAGTGGATCCATCATGTTCCCCGGCACCTATTCCAGCATCGACTTCACCACGCCTGACGAGGAGTGGTCTTACGGTTTCACCGTTGGCATGGAATCCCCCGAGCCCGAAACGCTGTCGCTACTCGGCCTCGGTCTGCTCGCTTTGCCCCTCATTCGCGTTTCACTCGCTCGCCGCCGCCGCGCATAACGCGGCAAGCGATCGATAGGAAGTTCGAGTTGCAGCTTGATGGCCGGTTTTCCAGCTCTCGATTTTGAGGCTTGGAAAACCGGCCATTCGTATTCCGTGCTTCTTTCGCGCTAGAATAGCAGCAGCATGACGCTCCACCAGCCCATCCCGGCCCTCCTCTAGCGGCGCCCGCCGCCGATACCCGTTCCGTGCCCATCTCCATTCCACTTCTTTACTCCAAAACTCCGAACCCCAGAGGGGCCATGATCGACCGTTTGCAACAGATGGAGCAGCGCTACGACGAGCTCTCCACTCAACTCTCTTTGCCCGAGGCGGCCGCCGACCGCGAGAAGTATCAGAAGGCCGGCCGCGCCCTTAGCGAACTCGAGGCTCCGGTGATGAAGTTCCGCGAGTTGAGGCAGGTCCGCCAGGCGCTGGCCGAATCCCGCGTCCTGCTCGCCGAGGCCGACCCCGAGATGCGCGCCATGGCCGGGGAAGAGATCGCCGCCCTGGCTCCCCGGGAGACAGCCCTGGAAGAAGAGATCAAGGCGCTGCTGCTGCCCAAAGATCCCAACGACGAGAAGAACGTCATCCTCGAAATTCGCGCCGGCACCGGCGGCGACGAAGCCTCGCTCTTTGCCGCCGAGATCTTCCGCATGTACCAGCGCTTCGCCGAGCAGCACCGCTGGAAGATCGAGCTGCTCTCGCTCTCCGAATCCGGCGTCGGCGGCTACAAGGAAGTGATCGCCATCATCGAGGGCGAGCGCGTCTACTCGCAGATGAAATACGAGAGCGGCGTGCATCGCGTGCAGCGCGTTCCAGTCACTGAGACCCAGGGCCGCGTCCACACCTCCGCCATCACCGTCGCCGTGCTGCCCGAGGCCGAGGAAGTGGACGTGAAGATCGAGGCCAAGGACATCCGCATCGATACCTTCTGCTCCTCCGGCCCCGGCGGCCAGTCGGTCAACACCACCTACTCCGCCGTCCGCATCACACACATCCCCACCAACACGGTCGTCAGTTGCCAGGACGAGAAGTCGCAGATCAAGAACCGCGAGAAAGGCATGCGCGTCCTGCGCTCGCGCCTTTACGAGATGGAGATGGAGCGCCAGAATGCCGAGCTGGCCAGGGAGCGCAAGCAGCAGGTGGGCACCGGCGACCGCAGCGAGAAGATCCGCACCTACAACTTCCCGCAAAACCGCCTAACCGACCATCGCATCGGCCTCACCCTCCACCAGCTCGACCTGGTGATGGAAGGCCGCCTGCAGCCCATCGTCGATGCTCTCATCACCCACTACCAGGCCGAGCAGTTGAAGGCCGGCAGCCAGGCAGCCTGAGGCGCGATTCCATGCAGCCGACGTCGTTTAGCCGCGCAAAGATTCGCGCCCTGATTGCTGAGGGGGAATATTCGCTCGCTGAAGGTCCGCATCCGGAGCGGGCCAGGCTTGATGCTGAGGCGCTTCTCCTGCATCTTTTCAGAAGAAGTAATCCAGAGAGAAACCGAGCCTGGCTGATCGCGCACTGGAACTCTCCATCCATGCCCAAAGTCGGTGCCGAAATGAGAGCGTTGGTTGCGAGGCGGCGTGTTGGCGAGCCCATCCAATACATCACCGGCGAGACGGAGTTCTACGGCCTGACATTTCGCGTCACGCCGGATGTGCTGATTCCGCGCCCCGAGACCGAGCACCTGGTCGAGAAAGCCATCGAGCTTGCCGCCAGCTTTCCAGCCGGCTCCATTCAGGCCGCGGAAGAAGTCGATCCGGAGGGAGGCGGGGGTTTCAACCCCCGCATAAAGCCAACAGAATCATCGCGGGCTTTAGCCCCGGAGGGAAGTCTTTCGGGTTCTTCGACCGTGAATCTCAAGTCTTCCGCAGGCCTGAAAGCCGTTCGCATCGCCGATGTGGGCGCCGGCTCCGGTTGCATCGCTGTCGCCCTTGCGCACCACCTGCCTCAGGCGCAATTCACCGCCATCGACCTCTCCGCTGCCGCGCTGGTCATCGCGCGCCAAAATGCCGACCGCAACGGCGTTTCCAGCCAGATCCGCTTCCTTCAGGGCGACCTGCTCACCCCCGTCGCCGGCGAGCAATTCGAGATCGTCGTCTCCAACCCACCCTACGTTCCCCTGGCCGACCGCGCCACGCTCGCTGTCGAGGTCCGCGACCACGAACCCGCCCTCGCCCTCTTCGCCGGCCCCGACGGCCTCGAAATCTGTCGCCGCTTCATCCCGCAAGCCTTCGCCGGTCTCGCCCCCGGCGGCTTTCTGCTGCTCGAAATTGGCTACGGCCAATCGCAGGCCATCGCCGCGCTGCTCGCTGCCTCCGGCTTTGGCCGGATCGAGTTCCTTCCCGACCTGCAATCCATCCCCCGCGTTGCCTGCGCCCGGCGGCCCTGAACAGTCCCTCCCCCGCCAGCGCATTGCCGACCCTTGCCTCACCGGCATAGAATTCTCCAGAAATCGTTTCCAAGAGGATCAATCATGCGCATCTTCGCTTCGCTCTTTCTCGCCACCCTCGCCCTCACGTCCTTCACGGCCGTATCTCAAACCCCCGCCGCACCGCAGGTGCTGCCGCAGGTCGCCCAAACCCCGCCCATGGGCTGGAACAGTTGGAACTACTTCGCCGCCAAGGTGGACGACAAGGGCGTTCGTGCCGCCGCCGACCAGCTCGTCTCCACCGGCATGAAAGATGCCGGCTACATCTACGTCAACATTGACGACACCTGGGAGGGCGAGCGCGACGCAAGCGGCGTCCTGCACCCCAACGCCAAGTTCCCTGACATGAAGGCGCTGGCCGATTACGTCCACTCCAAGGGCCTCAAGATCGGCATCTACTCCTCGCCCGGCCCCAAAACCTGCGGCGGCTACGAGGGCTCGCTCGGCCACGAGGAGCAGGACGCGCAAATGTACGCTGCCTGGGGCATCGACTACCTCAAGTACGATCTCTGCTCCTTTATCGGCGCGGTGCTTGAGAAACAGGCCCCCAATGACCACGCTGGGCAGATGCGCCTCATGATCGCCGCCTACGACAAGATGAGCAAGGCCCTCAAGGCCACCGGCCGCCCCATCGTTCTCTCCCTCTGCCAATATGGCTGGGATGCGGTTTGGGAGTGGGCGCCCTCCATCGGCGGCAACCTCTGGCGCACTACCGGCGACATCACCCCCGAGTGGGACCGCATCTACTCGATCGTCAGCCAGCAGGCCGGCCTGGAGAGCTACGCCGGTCCCGGCCACTGGAACGACCCCGACATGCTCGAGGTGGGCAATGGCAGGCTCAACCTGGCCGAGAACCGCACTCACTTCACGCTCTGGGCCATGCTCGCCGCGCCCTTGCTGGCCGGTAACGACCTCACCGCCATGACGCCGGGCATCAAGGCCATTCTCATGAACCGCGACGTCATCGCCATCGACCAGGACCCGCTGGGCCGCCAGGGCGTCCGCGCCTACTCCGACGGCGAGGTCGAGGTCTGGACCCGCCAGCTCCAGGGCGGAGCCATCGCCGTGGCCATCGTCGCCGTCGGCGACAGCCGCTACTCTACCCACCCCTTCCACCTCAACCTGGTCAAGCTAGGCCTCCACGGCCCGCAGGCCGGCAAAGACCTCTGGACCGGCAAGCCCATCACCCTCACCGACAAGCAGCCCATCGAGATCGAGAGCCACGACGTCCTGCTCGTCCGCATCGACGCGCCGAGATAGGCGCACCCCGCCAGTCTGCCTTCGCACAATAACTGGGTGCTCCAGGCCCGTTCCGCCGCGGCGGACCGGGCCTGGAGCACCCGGCTTGGATGGAGGATTGAGATGTGGGCCATCCGTCCTGTGCTGAGGGTGTGGCTCGGCTTCCGCTAAGCTTACTGCCTGCTCCGGCTGGTGCGCCACGTCCAATAGAGGTCCCTTCGGGCTTCGGCAAGACCGGGGTCCAGCGTGAGCGCTTTCTCGTACTCGACGATAGCGGCATCTAACTTGCCCTTGGCCGCCAGAGCTATGCCGAGGTTGGTGTGCGCCAAGGCGGAATTGGGATTCAAGGCGATAGCCTTCTGATCCTCGATGATGGCGTCATCGAAATCGCCTTTGGCCGCCAGAGTGCCACCAAGATTGGTTTGGGCTTGGAAGAATCTGGGGTCAAGGACGAGTGCCTTTCGATACTCGGCGATGGCCGCATCTGGGCCATATTTCGCCCCCATAGCGATGCCAAGGTTGTAATGCGTCAAGGCAAGATCAGGATCCAAAATGAGTGCCTTTCGGTACTCAACGATAGCCTCATCTAGCTCGCCCTTTCCCACATATGCGAGGCCGAGGTCATTGTGTGAGAGGACGGAGCCGGGATCCAGTGTAAGCGCCTTCTGGTACTCCGAAACGGCGTCATCATACTGCCCTTTTGCATATAGGGCTAGCCCCAAAACATGATGGGCCTCGGGGGAATTGGGAAGCAGGTCGGCTGCCTTCCGAGCCACAGGCATAGCGGCGTCGGGATCGCCTTTGGCCTCCAGAGCGGCACCGAGGTTGAAGTTCGCCGGGGCACACTCGGGATTGAGAACCAATGACTTCTGGAACTCAGCGATGGCTTCACCCAACTCGCCTCTCTCCGCCAGGACGGCGCCAAGATTGTTGTGGGCCTGGAAGAGCTTCGGATTGAGGACGAGCGCCTTTTGATACTCAGGGATGGCGGCGTCTGGGCCTTCTTTCTCACGCAGGACGTTGCCCAGGTTGTAGTGTGCGAGGGCAAATTCGGGATTCAGAGCGGACGCCCTCCTGTACCCTGAAATTGCGGCGTTGAGGTCGCCATTTTGATGTAGAGCGAATGCCATGTTGTTATAAGCCTCGGCATACTTGGGCCTCTCTGAGATGGCTTGCTCATATTCACCGACGGCGGAGTTGTAGTCGCCTTGTCTGCTCGCCGCATTACCGCGATTGTAGTAGGCGATGGCCTTGTCGAGCCGGGGTGAAGGTCTTTCCTCGAGGAACCAAATAGCAATCATGCCGACCGATACCGCTATGAAGACCCAGAGCGCGGTAATTGCCTTACGTCGGCGGCGAGCGACCACCGCCTTCAGACTGGCCCAAGATTGCCACTGCCTCAGAGTGGCGGAGGGAATTTGGCTAGATATGCTTAAGTCTGCAAGCCTCACGTTGCTCGCAAGGTCGCTGACTGTATAGACGTTTGCCTTCTCGAGCCTTAGTGCGGCCCCGGGGCTGATTCCGTATACTTGTACGAGTCTCAAGAGTGGGCCTCCTTCATCGCAGCCTGGAGGAAATGGCGCAGTCGCCTGAACCTGCAACGGCGCAAGATGCGGTAGAACGCATCGTATTTTGTGTCCCGGTCATTTCTCGGCCCAGCCTCGTTTGGGAGGGAGTTAATGAACTTGGTTTCATCCAAGAAAACCTTGTTCTCAAACGGGTGCCATGCGTTCTCCTTCGAAAATGATTCTTCAGGCTGCGATGGCCGGAGTAACGGTCACGTTGAGCCCGAGTCGTTGTAGTCGTTTCACGAAGTACCGCTGGAGCTGGTCTTTGTTGATCTGCTCCAGAT
>Ga0187867_10000450_pt1 | contig 37040 bp, 37 predicted proteins | sample June2016WEW_13_1_FD_132976 | JGI IMG/M metagenome (GOLD analysis project Ga0187867, IMG submission 132976) | Peatland microbial communities from SPRUCE experiment site at the Marcell Experimental Forest, Minnesota, USA - June2016WEW_13_10 | ecosystem: Environmental > Terrestrial > Soil >... | reverse complement strand
TTCGCCGTGCACCCGGTCTGCGTGGAGTCCGTCGCCTGGATCTCCGAGCAGAAGAACACGCTCTCCCTTGTATTCTACCTCCTCTCGGCCCTGGCGTACCTGGGCTTTGACGCGAACCGGGGCCGGCCAGGCGCCGGCCGGTCCTACGTCCTGGCGTTCCTGTTGTTCATCGCGGCCCTTCTGACGAAGAGCGTGACGGCGACCCTGCCGGCGGCGCTCCTGGTGGTTCTCTGGTGGCAGCGCGGGCGCTTGACCCTTCGCGACGCCTGGCCCCTCCTGCCGTGGTTCGCGGCCGGGATCTCGGGCGGGCTCTTCACAGCCCTGGTCGAGCGCAAGCTCATCGGGGCCGAGGGCGCCGCGTTCGACCTGAGCCTCGTCGAGCGCTGCCTCCTGGCCGGGCGCGTCATCTGGTTCTACCTGGAGAAGCTCGCCTGGCCCTCCGGCCTCGTCTTCGTGTACCCGCGCTGGGACGTCAGGGGCGCGGCCTCGGGCTGGGCCGGGTACCTTGCCGCCGCGGCGCTCGTGACGGCAGCCCTCTGGCTCCTTCGCAGGCGCTCGCGGGGCCCGCTCGCCGCCTGGCTCTTCTTCGTCGGCTCGCTCTTCCCGGCCCTCGGCTTCTTCAACGTCTATCCCTTCCTCTACTCCTACGTCGCCGACCACTTCCAGTACCTGGCGAGCATCGGGCCCCTTTCGCTGGCCGCGGCCGCCATCGCCGCCGCGCTGGGGCGGGCGGGCGTGGGACGGCCGCTCCTGCCCGCGCTTTGCTGCGGCGCGCTCGTCGCGGGGCTCGGCGCACTGACGTGGAGCCATTGCGCGGTGTTCAGCGACGACCAGGCCCTTTACCGAGCGACTATCGCGCGCAATCCCGACTGCTGGCTGGCGCACACCAACCTCGGAATCCTTCTAGCGGACGTCCCGGGCCGGCTGCCGGAGGCCGTCTCGGAGTTCGACGCGGCGCTTCGAATCTCGCCCAATGACATGAGGACGCGCGTCAACCGCGGAAAGGCCCTGGCCAGGATCCCCGGCCGCATGCCCGAGGCCATCGCTGAATACGAGGCGGCCCTGCGCATCCGGCCCGACTACCCGGAGGCGCACAACGACCTTGGAAACCTCCTGGCGACCCTCCCTGGCCGCCTGCCCGACGCGATTTCCGAATACGAGACGGCCCTGCGGATCGAGCCCGACTATGCGGAGGCGCATTACAACCTCGGATGCGTCCTCGAGGGGATCCCCGGTCGCCTGCAGGAGGCGATCGACCAGTTTGAGGCGGCCCTGCGCATCAATCCCGGCTATGCGGAGGCGCACAACAACCTCGGAGCCACCCTGGCGCGAATCCAAGGGCGCCTCCCCGAGGCCGTTGCCCAGTACGAGGCGGCGCTGCGAATCAGGCCCGGGTATCCTGAGGCTCACTACAACCTCGGGATCGCCCTGGCGAACATCCCGGGGCGCCTGCCCGAGGCGATCGTCCAGTTCGAGGCGGCGGTGCGGTTGACGCCGGATGACCCCGACGCGCACAACAGCCTGGGGATCGCCCTCGCGCGGATCCCTGAGCGCCTGCCGGAGGCGGTCCCACAGTACGAGGAGGCCCTGCGCATCCGGCCCAACTACGCGGAGGTGCACTACAACCTCGGGATCGCCCTTGCCAGGATCCCGGGCCGAATGCCGGAGGCGATCAGCCATTTCGAGGCAGCGGTGCGGATCCGGCCGGATTTTGAGCCCGCGCGGAGGGTGCTGGAGCAGCTCAAGCAGTGAGGCGATGGGGGACCCGCGGGTCCGTCCTCAGCGCTCGGAGAGCAGGATCTCAACGTCCCGGCGAACCGCACGATCGGTCTCCGCGCCGTGGTAGCCGGCAAGGACAAAGCGGACGCGGCCGCGGCGGTCGATCAGGTAGCTTGTCGGCATGGTCGGCACTCCCACGCGCGCCACGAGCTGCTGGCCTTGGTCGAGGACAACCGGGAAGTGGGGCGAGTATTTCCTGAGGAACGAGGCGTATTTCCCGGGATCCTCGTCCTCGCCCACGCCGATGATGACGAGCCCCTTCGGGGCATACTCGGCGTAGAGGCGGCCATAGGCGGGGAACGAGGCCCTGCGCGGGGCGCACCAGGAGGCCCAGAAATCGACGAGCAGCACCCTGCCCTCGGTCCCGGGAACCAGGGCGCCGGCCCCGGCGCCTGGCCCGACGCGGGGGAAAGCGTCCCCGGGCACGAGGTCCGCGCGCGCGGCACAAATGGCCGCGGCGGCCATTGCGAGGGCCAGGCGCCCGAGGTTTCTCATCGGGGTGGCGGGGCTCCCTGCTGGCATGCTCGCCCGGCTCCCGATTGGCGGCGCGGCGCCCTACCAGGAAAACTGGGCGCTGGCGGAATAGATGTTCGCATCGGGATAGGCGCTCTGGGGGGTAATCCCGTCGCGGCCACGCATGTCGTACCGGCTGTAGTCGAGCGCCAGCTTGAGCCATCCGCACGGACTCCACGACAGGTTTAGGCCGTACGTCACGGCCTGGAGCGACGACAGGCGGTAGTCCGACGAGTACGCCGGGCCGCCGGGGCTCGGGACGTATGTCGGGACGATGTTGGTGGCGTCCAGATCGTAGTGGTAGAAGTTGGCCGCACCCTGCTCGTGGAAGCGGAAGTCGGGGGCAAGGACGAGCGCGGTGCCGAGCTTCTGCAGCCATTTTGCCTCGATGGTGCCGGCGGCGACGCCGAACGTGTCCGCATAGAAGCGGTAGCTGGCCTCGAGGGCGCCCCGGAGCTCCGGGAAGGCCCGGTTCACCGAGGCGAAGATGACGCCGGAGTTGCGCTCGCTCGGGCGGTTCTCGGGGAAGGCGAGCGCAAAGAAGGAGCCGGGGACCAGCTCGACCGTCTTCTCCACCGCCTTGTACTGGTCGCTAAGGTAACCGGTGTCCCGAGCCCACGTGGCGTTCAGGGTGAACGTTGTCCTCGGGTCGAGCAGCTGCGTGACCCCCACGATCGAGCTGTAGGCATGGCGCCCAACGTAAAGATGCTGCGGGTCGTAGAACGTCTCGACGGAGTCGTCATGGCCGGCCACGCCCACGAGCAGCTCCGTGTTCCTCTGGTTGAAGTCCGTCTGTGTGTTCAGGGACCAGCCCTTGGAGACATAGTCGTGCTCCCGGCTCTCGGCATAGCCCACCGAGACATTGACGCGGTCAAATTGCCGCGACGCGTCCGTTTCCCAGGCCTTACGGTGGTCGTGGAGGATCGCAAGCGGGACCTGGTCGGAGCCGGCGGGAGCGGGCACCCCGGTGGGCGTCGCTCCGGCGATCGCGTCGTTGATGGCCGTGACGTCGATCCTGAAGCCGGCTCCGAGGTCCTGCTCTGCCAGGATTGCCTGGGTGTGAACGCCAATCCTGCCCGCGGCTTCGCTGTAGTCCGCGTAGGTGTACGCGATCGAATCGTCTGCCCGGGCCGATGGGCGCGGCATGGTCCCAAGGAGGATTAGTGACAGTGATAGCCCTTTGATACCGCGGAGAATCTGGCGGCGATTACAGGGCACGCGGACGCTATGACCAATCGGGCCCTCACAGGTTTCAAGCGGTTTCTTGGGACGATCCGCCGACAGTTTGGCCGGGCAATGCTTGCCAAGGCGTTCCGCGGGGAAGTGATGGGCAAGAGCCGGGACCGGACCGGCGGGCCAATGGCGACCGAAGCACCGCTGGCACCGCGTGGTTCTCTAGAGCGACCACCCGAGCCCAGCAGCAACCATTGGCTCGTGGATTCTTGGAATCCGCCAGACCAGAAGCCCATCAGCGACGTGTTGGACGTCGGCAATGGCCGGCTACGGCCGCTTTTTCACTTTCTTTGTGCCGCCTGCAGCGCCTTCACCAGTTCACCACGGGTGCGCTCGTAGTTGGCCTTGACGAGATCAAAATGCCCCGGATCTGCTGTTTTCAAGTCCGCCAGGAGTCCCTTGCACTCATTGAGCTTGGCCTTTGCCTCGCCGCATTGCTTCAGGTTGTCAGGACGAGCTGATACGCCAATCTGTTGGCCAAAGGCCTCGAGCTCCTTGGTCGCACCCTCGATGTACTGTGAGACCGCCTGCTGCCGGAGACTTTCGGCGTCTGTTGGCGCAGCGTCAGCGAAAATCGCCAAAGGTGGCGTGGCTGCAAGAAGAAGCCAAAGACCAACAGTTCTCCAGTGGTGAAAAATGGAAGCACGGCGCAGCCTCATGCTCCAACGGAAAGCAAAAGAGGAGAAAGGTTCCGGCTATGGGACGAACTGTCACGGCCCGGGCGGTTTCAACACCTAGTTGTTAAAGTTACAATTGGAGGGCTTGCCTTGGCGAGATCACGCCTCGTCGCCGCCTGTCACCATTGCTTGAGAAAGCAGAAGGATTCACAGCAATGCGAGCGGGAGGAAGTGGTGGCAAGAGCCGGAATCGAACCGGCGACACAAGGATTTTCAGTCCTCTGCTCTACCAACTGAGCTATCTTGCCAAGTCACTGATGAAACAGATGCTTATGTATAAACGTTTTTGGCCGTTATACCCACGATTTACGCCACTAGGTGCAAAATAATGGGAAAATTAAGGTATGGACGACTGTCAACAAGTAGAACCTGTCCCGTTACAAAGAAGGGACTTACTACGGACGGTTCCAGATAGTCGGCAAGCGGAAATTGATCGTCACCTTTTCGAATATCCTTTGCTCCACCAGTCTGAAAGTTACGAGCGGCGATGGCAAAATCCAGTGCCCCGTTTTGCTAATTCGGATGCAATCGCCGGGGCCGCCGAGGCGTTTGTGGACTAACTTCCCGGCGACTCCCACTTCGAAACCACGCGCAGGGTCTCGGGCCAGACGGCCTGCCGGGACGCCTCCCGGTCGTCGCTCTCCATGAGCAGCGTGTCGTATTTGGTGTGCTCGTGCCGGATATGGGCGACTACCGCAAGGCGCAGCGCCCGGGGGTCCAGCTCCTTGGCGGCCGCGGAACGGCCCACGCGCCCGGAGTTTTTCCGGCAGGTCCAGGCAGCAATCCGGCGGGCTTCCTCCTCGGGGCAGCCGGGAAACAGGGTTCGGATCGTGGCGGCGACCGAGGCGACATAGGCCGATTCGTCCGCCTCGCGCACCGCAGCCGCCCGGACGCGCTGGCGCTCCCGGACTCCCGCGTCGGCCGCGCATTCCCCCTCGGCCCGGACGATCGCCTCCGGCGCCACAAGGATCCCCTGGCGCTCGTAGCGCCGGCGGATGCTCGACCACCTGAGGACCACGGCCCGCAGGGCGGAGTATTTTGTCGCGCGCCGCGTAAGTGCCGTGTTTCCCCGCGGCAGGTATTCGAGGTCCCCGAGGTCGGCGCAGTCGAGGCAAAGCGTCTTCTGCCCCTCGACGCGAATCAGGTCGCCGCCACGGAACGCCCTCCCGCACTCGGCGCACTCCCCTTCGCGGCGCGTGATGAAGACGGCGACCTCGCGCAGCCGCGGGGATTCAGGCGCCGGGCCCGCTTGGAAGCTCCCCCGCATGCGCTGTTGATCGCCTCCCATGAGTTTTCTGCGTAACGCTTCGATTTCTAGGCCCCAATCATTTATTGCTGGCGCGTCTCCTGCCCCGCAGGAGACGTTCCTGAAGCAAGCATCGGTTCCGGTAGTTTCCAGACACTCGTGGATCCACCTCGGGACGTGTCACGCTGTCTTCGGCGAACGCCACCCCAGGGCCAACTTGCGGTTAGAGACCGCGCAATCGCGGAGGTAGAGGTTTATCAAGTTTTGATATGGAATCCCCGTCTCAGTCGACAGAGCTTTGAAATACAAGATGACCTCCTCCTCGAGCCGAATCGTCACCTGTTTTTTCAGGCGTTTCACGTACGGGTTAGGTCGCGCATTTTTGAAATCGTAGAGCTTTCTCATCTTCATCCTTTCGCGTATGGTTTCATTTCCTTGGTACCCGCCCTTCTAGCAGAGATGATCCTGATCACGTTGTGGTTGCTGCGGAAACAATGGACGACGACGAGTACTCGACTTAGTGCGCTCATTCCCATGATGACGAATCGCTCCTCCACATTGGAATGGTCCGGATCCGGAATGACGAGTGCTCTTTCGTCGTAGAATACTGTCCTTGCCTCCTCGAATGACACTCCATGTTTCGCCCTATTTAATTCGGCCTTCTTCGGGTCCCATTCGAAGGAGAGTTCATTCATTCCGATCCAGCATTATGGCATATTGCTCCTGTATTGCAAGCAGCGAGCGCGGGCAAGCCGTTCTTCGCCGAACCCGAATTGCCGGCAATCGAATCGATTGTCGCCGGTCATCTCCAAGGTCGTTTAATCGGACTCCGGCAGTCTGAATTGGTCCCTCACCTCAATCTTTGGCTGGGCTCGGAGCATCAATCGCTGCCGCAGTTGCCGAAGCGAACCCCTGGACGCGGGAATATCGTCGGAGCGTAGTGGAAGCGTTCAACGACGTTGCCTTCATCTTTGCCCGTTGCTTGCCAGGGCCTCCCAAACGAGAGACTGATCGTCGTTTCCACGTGAGCGCTGGAGCTTTTCGCTGGAAAGAAACGCTGGCAGGTTTTGTCGCGCGTCTAGACGATTGCCTAAGCGGCGATACGAAGCGTTGCACTGAGGAAGGCTTCAGAATCGTCGTCCTCCCAAATCGGGTCCGCTCCGTAATCGTTATACCCACCGTTATACCCACGAGGCCAAAAAAAGGAGCCTATTGCTGATCAGTCGCGAAACGGCCGCCATGATTTAGTCGCTTATTTCGCAGACAGAAGCGCACAAGTGACCACAGGAGCATAACGCTGAAAAATGCCGGTATAAAATTTTCAGTCCTCTGCTCTACCAACTGAGCTATCTTGCCGTCAGGAGATGAGCCGCGAGTAATAGTGTTTTTGGCAACGACGCGACAAGCAATTTCGCCCTTGGCTCAAGCCGGGATCAAACTTGCCAGCTCTCGATTCTCAATCCTTCGCGTTTCGTCTGCCTTTCACCACCTAGATGCTTTTCCCACCCGGCCGTTACAATGGGCCATTTGGCTGCGGTAGGTTAAGGACCCATACCCAACGGCCAGTCCAAGGCGTAGTGTACTTGGAAAAGCGATGGCGAATACCTTGCCGTCAAAAACAAAAAATAAGTCATGCACCTCCTATTCGCACCTGTTCTTGCTAGTGCCATCTACATTGGCGGCGGCTTGGGCCTCGTTCTCGTGATTGTCGTTATTGTCCTATTGCTTCGCTGACAAGCGCGACCAGCAGGAGGAGCGCGGGAATCCCTTCCGCGCATGCAAACGATGGCTCCATCAAAGAGCCATCGGCGTAGATACTGTCGGAATCCCCAGGAGCTAACCCCTCCGGATTAGCAGATAGGAAGCGGTCGCCTGATGGGGACGTGTCATCATTGGTCGAAGCTCGCATTCCCCGTCGCTCGATGGGCGTCCACGCCTTCCCCGACCCCACGTGCAACGACTCAGAGACGTAATTCCAAGCCCCGCCACCCGCCGCCTTCCGATGCATCAACCCGAAGCAGCCTTAAGCGGCTTCGCGATGCCTGCATCGTAAAGCAATGCTCTCGTCAGCAGCTCCGTTGGGCTGTGACGACTCTATGCGGCGCGGTTGCGGACGACGTGCACTCACCACCGAAAACCCCTTGCCCCGCTAGGTCTTCGCGCGAAACCCGCCCACCAAGTAGACGATAACGCACGTAAACAGGGTTAGGGCAATCCCACCACCACCGATAACGGGCCCCCCGAAGTAATAGACGCCGCCGACAAAAAAGAGAAGAACCGCAATTGTAACAAGCATGAGATTCATTGCCGCATGATAGCTCCCAGCTGCCGCCGCTCCAATGGGGTCTTCGCCCCCTCCAAGAAGACAACCTCAGCAAAGCCCCTCGACGCCGCCTGCAGCGCTCGCCAGGGCCAATCTGGGCATTCCCTGGATGCATGAGGTCAGCCTCTGTCGCCCCGTCCACAAGAATCCGCCCTGCCCCGCGTTTCGATTTGCCGCAAAGGGTTTTGGCATAGTGAGCGACTTCGTGGACGTGCGCTATGGGCCCCACCGAATGCTCCAGTAGCCGGGCGCCAGTTCTTGGCCCCGACGCTCCTCGCGCATGCGCCGTGGCTGGCGCGCCAGACGAATCAAGATGCGGTTCATTCGTAGGGCGCAGTCTGGCAAATCTCGGGGCCTCTCTGGGAAGATGGGGGCCTCACATTCGGCGAATCATGCTCGCCCGCTGGACGAGAACACCGCCGACCGCAAACCGCAGGATTCCGTCAATTTCCGCGGCCCGACAGCCTTAGGACAACTCCCAGGGATAATGGTCGGATTCCACCATCATCGTGTGCCACCGGTGCGACTCAACCGGATTTGATTCACAAATCTTGCGCCAAACATCATCAATCGCTGTCGCGCTGGCCCACTTGCCATCCGGCGACTTGGATACAACCACGGCTATGGCTCCTGCTCTGGAGACCAACGTGGCGTACTCATCGGGTACGCCAGGGGTGCGGAACTGGTCCCACGGCACTTGAACGGCCATTATTTGCTTCGGAGACGGCCATTCAATTTCGGCCACGACCAAAGAGAATCGTTTGGTTTCGTTCACCCCGTTATGCCGTCCCGGCTGCGTCCGAGCCTAGCAGCGCAATCAGCTCCTCCAAGTTCCAATGATGGCCCGAGGGACAAACATCAATTGCCGTGCTGACGCGGAACATCCGGATGGGTGCGCCAAGAGCTGCAACGCATTCCGGTGGATGGGGCCCGTCGGCGGCCGGTCACGAGCCCGCGTTCGCCTTCAACTTGTCGTAGGCGCCCTGCACGCGCTTCCAGGCCTGGGCGACCTTTTCCTTCGCGTCGGCCCAGGTGTCAGCAGTGGCATTGCCTAGTTCAGAGAGCCTTGATTTCAGGTCCGCGCGGGCCTCGTCGTACTCCTTGATCGCGCTTTCCCGATCCTTGGATGCGGCGTCCGACGCGCCAGCGACTTTTGTGCGGAACTCGCGGGTCTTCTCATCCAATTGCGCCGACATTCGATCGATGCTAACTGAGAAATCAGATCGCCTGTCGTAGGTGAAGCCCTTGATGCTGTCCCACGTATCGGACGCCGCGGCCTTGACGTCGGCCGCGATCTCCTTGGCGTCATTTTTCACTTTTTCAGCATTGGCCGAGGCATTGTCGCTCTTGGAACAACCGCATATCAACAGGGCGGCGGGACTCATCGCGGCAGCGAGTAGAAGAAGACTACGGGACGTTTTCATGATTTTGGGCGAGATGGCGGGACGGGACGGTCATTTCGGTGGCGGCCCCCGAAGGGCATGAGCCAGCAGGGCGACGACAAGGAGGACGAGGAATACAAAGAAGAGAACCCTTGCAATCTCGGCGGCCGCGCCTGCGACGCCGGTAAAACCGAGGGCGGCAGCAATGATTGCCACGACGAAGAAGATTACGGCCCAGCGCAGCATAATATTGTTTCCCGGGGGTTGACCGATGGACCGACAATAGCCGACAAGGTGGCGCAGCGCCATGGGGTCTTACCCTGCCGCCGAATTCTCATAATCCGGGGCTCGGCAAACCCTCCCATTATCAGCGATGGAAGAGGCTCTCGGCACCAGCCCCAGACGAACCTCGGCTCGCCCCAAATCGGCCCCTTAGGCGGTTCGGGGCCCCAGCTTGTATCATCACGGCATACGGCAGCCTCGGGCGGGATGACGCCCTCTTGTCCACCAGAGATCTCGGGGTCATCGCACCAGGGAGATTCCGGCGCGGATCGTGTTGGACGGTTTGTCGAAATCCCGCAGGGTTTCGCCGAATCCGTCGAAATACTGCACCAGAAAATACGTGGCAAAATCCAGGAGCCGAGTCTTAATCGGGAAATTCAAGTCAAATTGACTGGTGAGGTGGTTGAAATCCTTTCCCGCCCAACCGGTGTAATTCAGCGAAATCCCGTCGCCGCGCGCCAATATCACCTGCCAGTCGCCGTAGCCGCGATAGTCCGGCAAATCCGGATTGTTTGACAGCCCCCCTATGTAGTCGAATACGCGGAGCTGCACGATCGCGTGCCACCGGTCCGGCCGGCCGAGCAGGTAGCCCGAGCGCACGAACAAGGTATTGAGGCTGCGCTCCGCGGTGGAGCCCTGCCCATTGGACTCGTGTTGGTACCCCGATTGGAATCCCAGCCATTTCAGGCCCCCCTGGGTCGCTTCCGCAAAGGGCGCCAGAGTCCGGAACTGGTAGAACAGCGAAGGCATGTAACTCGTGTCATAGAACGCGCTCGGGTTTGAGCTGACGTTCCAAAGCGAGCGCTGGGTGTAACCGAACTGCAAGGTGCTTTGGGGGATTTCTGTTGTGCCGCCGTCGAATGAGAGCAGGCGGTACTTCAGGCTGAACTGGAATTTCGCCGCCGGTGCCTTTGGCCCGTAGATGAAATACACGGGATCGAGCGCGCTGAAATGATCGAGAAAGCTTCGCTGGATCGTGGAAACAGCCGTTCGGCTGCCGCTCACTGGCGTGGGGATAGTGGCGGATAGCGGCCCCGATGCCGAGACCCCCTCACCCGGGGGCGCGACGGAGAAGACCGTGCGGAGTGGACTGGGAAGGCCCTGGGAGACTTCCAAGACAAGCAGGCCGCCGACGCCCGGTGGAAGCGTCAAGGTGTATGCCCGACTGGTGAAGCCGCCGGGTTGAATGACGGCGCGGCTTCCTGGCGACGCCCTAAGGCTCACCGGCCATGACCGCTCGCCCTGCAATAACTGCCCTGCCATCGACAGCGGCGGCTCGAACTCAACCTTCGTGCTCCCCGAATTTGCGGCCAGGAGGCCCATTGGCACATCGGATCCCGGCGCGACCGATCCGGAAGGACCAACCAAGGTCACAACGAGGCCATCGGCCAAGGCCGCGCCAGGAAGCGCCAGAAATCCGGCCATCGCCACAAAGAGTTTCGCCGCAGAATTTAATCGCATGAAGAATGATGGGGGTGCGCTCGCTGCTCTCTGCGCTTGTCGGGTGGTTGTTCTGTCAACGCAGGTTAGGTGGAGCAGGCACGCTCAGCCCGTCGCCCCTTAATCGACTGCGGGCCAATCCTCGCGCATCTTTGGGCGGTTCAATTCGGGTCCGAGCACGCAATTTCCCTATTCGCACAATCTTGGATCTTCACCCCGCCTAGTCCGGCACCTGCCGCGGCACCGGGGGCCGAAGGCCACGGACGGTTTAGGTTCAGGGTCAGTCACGTGCTGAAGCATGCCTTCGCCGACCGATTCGTCGCAATGGGGTGTTCAGCCCAAGGTCGGGAAATCGCCATTCGGCTCGCATTCTTGGATCCCGTAAACTGGGCCGCAGCGGGATGGATCTCCTCTCTTTGAAACAAAGGTTGGAAGGACGTCAGATTGAGGGCCGCAGCTTGCGGGTAATACCCCATTGGGTCCAATCGGGCCCTGGGCTACACTGCAGAAATGGCACCCCGTCCGACGCCGCTAATTCAAGGAACGCGTCGGTTGAGACGCCCTGAAACAGAGAGCCGGCTTCATTGAGAGCGCTCGCGGCGGCAGGACTTATCCCCATGAGCACACCCCTCCCCGCCCCCAGAATTGCGCTCCTTGTCGCGGTGCTGGGTGTTCTTGCGGCTGGCTTCACAGGTGGCTGCGCGGCGACACCCACGAGCGACAGCACCGGTCAATTCGTGGACGACACAGCCATCACGGCCCGCGTGAAGACCGCTCTATTGGGCGATGACGCAGTGAAATCGCTCGAGATCAGAGTCGAGACCGTCAAGGGAATCGTTCAGCTGAGCGGCTTCGTGGACAACAGGGACCAGAAGTCCGCAGCGGGAAGAGACGCATCGGGTGTCCCGAATGTTAAGACGGTCGTGAACGACCTTATCGTAAGATAGGCGCGGGTGAAGCCATGTGCGCTGCGCCAGCCGAGACCGAGGCCAGAACCCGATGAGTGCGACCAAATGCGAGCGCGTGCAGCACGAGGAGCCGCACAGGGCCGTCGGGGCCCCCCATCGGCCCTATTGGAAGCGCATGCACCGCTCGGGGTTCTTCTGGGTCGCGGCCGTGGCGATGCTGGCGGCCATGGCCATCTACGTGATGTCTATCGATCTGGCGTTCCGGCCGCGTGGCCGTGCGCAGCCGCCGATTCGGGCCGGCAACGCCCCGTAGGGGCCGGGCGATGGCCGTTCACACCCGCGCCCCCGTATATAAGGCGTTCAACCAAAGACTATGAAACCAAGCACACACGACAATATTGCAGGCACCGCCAGGGTCATCTCCGGCACGATCAAGAAGGAGGCTGGGAAAATGCTCGGAAGGCCAAAGCTCGAGGCCCAAGGCGGCGTCGAGCGGGCCGATGGCCGTTTGCAGAAGAAGGTCGGCGAGATCGAGAAGGTGCTCGACCTGTAGGCCGGCTCATCGCCCGGGAAAATATGTGGTCGGCGCCCTGGGCGCCGCATCAGTCGCCGAACCCGAGATCCCGGCAATGAAACTCGCTCGGACGGAAAGGAGCTTGACCTCACGGCGCTGCGCTCACCGGGACAACGCACGCGGCGCGGCCCCTCGGGGGACGGAGTGTCCGGTTCAAGCGCGGCACGATCGATCCTGACGGTCAGCTCCTGTTGACGCACCAAAGGGGTTCCGGGCGCGCGAACGACGCCCAAATCCTGAACCCGGTGGCCTGATCCGCAGGGCCGGACCTTTCCCGGGTTCTACTTGAACGACGGCAGATGGATGTCTCCCGAGTGCGTGATGATCCCAAATCCGTACAGCAGCCACAGGACCACCGCGATGACCACGACGATATTGATGATCGATTTGATCGCCCCCTGCATCGGGATGTAGGTGTTGATCAGCCAGAGCAGGACTCCGACGACGATTAGGGTCAGTACGACGGTTACGAGTGGCATGTTCGGCCTTTGCTTGAATGGGATCCGCTGTCGTTCACACGATGACGATACGCGGGCGGGCGGCGGGTCGCCATGGGGTGTAACCCGACCGAGGAGTCTCCCGGTTCCGGCGGCCCGGATCCGCGGGCACGTTGGCCGCAGGAGCAGCCGGCTAGCGGCATGCGAGAGTTTGTCCAGCGTGCCCCGGCGACACTCGCGACCCAATCGATTGACGGACAGGGGACCTGCAGCCGGACGGCCGGGCCACCCGTCGAGCAGGGCGGGGCGAACCCCCGAGGCCCCGATCCTGCGCGTAGGGCCGCTCGATCAACGCCCTTCCCGGCCTGGCCATCCCCGAGCGTGCGGTGCGCATCGGCCATCAGCCTGCAGGTGCGTGGCTTGCAACACTCTCATCCCGGCGTCGCGGCCCTAGGGTGATGGTCCCCCGCTTCCGTGGTCGCACAGCCGCAAGAATCCGCCAGCAAGGCCGGCAAAAAATAGCGGGGACGGACCGGGCTGCTGGATTCTTGCGAATTGCAGTCCCGAATCCGTCCCCGCAAACAACAACTACTACAAACCGAAATCCAATTCCGGGCCCGGTAGAGGGCTGACTTATTGCCAGTAGCCCTCGTAGAACCTGTAGGCGTTGCCCTCCTGGACCCAGCGCGGCGAGACCCAGGCGGAACCCGAGGTCGGAGGCAGCTCCCAGTGGCCTGCCATCCATTGGTACTGATCATTGCGCCATGTCCAGTAGCCCCTGATCCACGCATACTGTGGCGACGGCTGAGCGAGCACGACCTCCTGCTGCATCGCGGGCGGCGCCTGTGTGACGACGATCATGTTCGAGGCGGGGGCAACGCTCGTGGTCGTCACGTAGGTGGGGTTCGTCACAACCACTGGGTTGCTGGTCGTTGTGGTTGTCATCGTCGTGCTGGTAGGCGTTATCGCTGCGCCCGGAGGCGGAGCGGAGACCAGATGCGACTCGGGTTCGGAGGAGCAACCCGCGAGGAAAGCAAGGGCCCCGCATAACACCGAGGCCGGCGCGAAGAGATAGATTATTGGTTTGGACATGGCCCAAGGATAGACCTTGTCCCGGGCCGGCGCCATGGGGTGTTCAAGGTAGGAATGGCCGGAGCATTCCCCAGCACCGCGAACAAAACATGCTGCGTGCCCCGGGCAATTCCCTCGGGCGCTTTTGTTCCGCCTCTGCCTAGGCCGGGCCGGCGCGCGTGCCCGTGGCACGGCTTCCTTGGCCGCTGGGGAGACGGGCGTCCGCCCCGGCCCCGACGTGCGCGCCCCTGCCGTTCCGGCTCACGGTGCTCGCGCCATTCCCGGCCTGCTACTTGGGCATTGATGGCGAGGCTACGCGCGCCAAGCTGACAGTTCCGGCGTCCGCCGAACGCGCTTCCTAAACCTAACCCGGGTGCGGCCGCTTTTCTTGCGCCCAATGGCATCCTCGCCGCTGGGGGAGTATTCATGTGCCGGTCCAGCTCCGGCTAGGGTTACACCCCATAGTCCGCCGGTTGGGTTACAGCCTACACTTGTGAGAGCAAGGACGGCGGGATCGCCACTGCCACGTCTATGACCGCAATACCTATGAAGACCAAGCCTGCGCGCTCTCCCTCCCTTCCAAAACCAAGCGAAGAGGACATTCGCGACTTCGCCTATCACCTCTATCAACAGGGCGGCGGCGTTCCCGGCCATGCCCTCGACGACTGGCTGGAGGCGACTGCCTGCTTGAACGCGAACATTCCCGCGTTCCGGTCCCGCACCCGTCTCCATCGGCATGTCAACAGGCTGGGGAACGGTTGACCCCACGCGCGCTCCCATTTCGGGGCGAGAGGCCTCCCGTCCTGCCGCCAGTTCACCGCCCGAGCGGGGTTCTCCACGCAACGCAAACCACGGATGATCTATGCTGCAAAACATCAATGACCTCTACGGCAACCGGCTCGCCGCCTCGGACGGCGACATCGGCCATGTGAAGGACTTCTACTTTGACGACAAGACCTGGGTGGTTCGCTACCTGGTCGCGGACACGGGATCGTGGCTGAAAGGACGAATGGTGCTGCTTTCACCGCACTCCTTCGGTCACCTCGAGCGGGAAAGAAAGGTCCTGCCGGTGAACCTGACTCGCAGGCAGATTGAGAACAGTCCCTCGATCGAGTCGCACGAGCCGGTGTCCCGGCAATACGAAGTCGAGTACTACCGCTATTATGGCTGGCCAGCCTACTGGGTGGGCGGCTCGATGTGGGGCCTTTGCGGCTATCCCGTAGTGGTGCCGCCCTCGGAGGGCGAAATGATGGCCCACCTGAAGCATCACCCCCGCGACGACAAACATCTCCAGAGCGCCCGCGCCATTGCCGGCTACCGGATCCAGGCGGTCGACGGAGCGATTGGCGAGGTGCGCGGCCTTGTCGTGGACGACAAGAGCTGGGGGATCCGCCATCTGGTTGTCGAAGCCGGCCATTGGTATGCGGGCAAGGAGGTCCTCCTACTTCCCGAGAACATCGAACGGATCAGCTACGAGGATTCCACCATGTTCGTAAATCTCACCAAGGAGGACATCCAGAAGACCGCGGGCGACGATGCCGCGCACCTCAGCAGAGTTCCCGAATAATAGATCGGAATCGGGGTTGGACAACCCCTGAAACCCATGGGTGCCGATGACACAAAACCAGCGCAAGGGCAGGCGATCGTTGCGACCGGTGTCACGAAGTGGTTTGGCGAAGGCGAAACCAAGGTGACCGCCGTCAACGGCGTCGGGCTCGTGGCGCACTTTGGCGAAATGCTCTTTATCGTCGGCCCATCGGGCAGCGGAAAGACCACTCTCCTAAGCATGATTTCCGGGATCCTTCGTCCCAACGCAGGGAACGTGACAGTCAAAGGGGCCGACATCTGGACCCTCAGCAATGACAGGTTGGCCGATTTCCGCCTCAACACGGTCGGCTTCGTATTCCAGGACTACCATCTGTTTCCACGGCTGACCTCGGCGGAGAACGTGGCGATTCCGCTAATTCTGAAGCAGCGCAACTGGGATGAATCAATTACCGAGGCGAGAAAATACCTCGAGATCGTCGGCCTGAAGAACCGGGGAGAGATTCTTCCGGTGAAGCTCTCGGGCGGCGAGCAACAGCGGGTAGCGATTGCGCGCGCGATAATCAGCGGGCCACAAATCCTCATCCTCGACGAACCGACGGCCTCCCTGGACGGTGACACCGGGAGGACGATCATCGCCTTCGTCAAGGAGAAGGTCCTCAACAAGAGCCGCTGCATCCTGGTCGTCACCCATGATGCGCGCATAAACGAGTATGCGGATCGGATTCTCCATATGGAAGATGGCCATCTCTCCGCAGCGGACAGGGGAACCGAATGAACGTAGACCTACCCAAGCCTGAAGCCAAGGCAGCCGCGCCCGCTTTTGAGAGCAAAGCGGCCGAGGCCAAGCCCGATGACACTGCGGCCAAGCCCAACGCCGACGCCAACGCGGCCGAGACCAAGGCTGGCGCCACTGCGGCCGCGCATAAGCCTGACATCAGAAACCGGATCATCTTCGGCCTCTCAATACTGGGCGTACTTGCCGGGCTGGTCGCCGCCTTTCTCTTTGGCGTTGAGAGGAAGGCCCAGCCCCCCGTGTATGCGCCGGTCAGCAGCCCCTATGAATCCGCCATCTATGCGAACGGCATCGTCGAGAGCGACCAATCGAGCGGCTCAAACGTCAACATCTATCCCGAGGTTTCCGGTCCCATCACCAAGGTGCTGGTGCGCGAAGGCCAGCAGGTGTCGGCCGGCGCGCCTTTGTTCACCATCGACGATTCTGTGCAGAAGGCCAACACGGAGCAGCTGAGGCTGCAATCCGAGGCCGCCCTGGCCCTCCTGCAGGAACTGAAGGCGCAGCCGAGAACGGAGGCGTTGGCAATTGCAATGGCGCAGGTGGTACTGGCCGACTCCAACCTTAAGATGGCCCGCGACCAACGCGACAAGGACCGCGCCTCCTATGACATCGACCCGAAATCCATCAGCAGGGACGCGCTCGATACCGCGGAAGACGCGGTCAATCAGGCGGCAGCCGGCCAGGGCGTCGCCCGAAAGCAATATGAATTAATCAATGCGGGCGCATGGAGCTACGACATTGCGAACCAGGAGAAGCAATTTGAAGCCCTCCGGCAGGCCTATGAGGCGGCCAACGCGCTGCTGCTGAAGTATTCGGTCAAGGCGCCGATCGACGGAGTCGTGCTGTCCGTCAACGCCGCGGTTGGCAGCTACGTGTCGTCGCAGGGTGCCTATGACCCTTATACGGAGGCATTCGACCAGCTCGTGATAATGGGGCCGCCCCAGGACCATCTCGCCGTACGCTGCTACGTCGACGAGATCCTCGTCTCCCGGCTGCCGTCGAAATGGCATATAGTCGCGCAGATGTCGATCGCGGGCAGCGACATCAAGGTGCCGCTCGAATTCGTCCGTGTGCAGCCCTATGTTTCGCCCAAGATCGAGCTGTCCAACGAGCGCCAGGAGAAAGTCGATCTGCGGGTATTGCCGGTGATCTTCCGGTTCGAGAAGCAGGACATCCCGGTCTACCCGGGCCAGCTTGTGGATGTCTACATAGGGAAAAAGTAGCCACCCCCGACCGGCAAAACGTCAGCCAGAGCGTATGCGATGAACGGCTTACCCCCATTGGTCCTGAGAAGCGTCGGCTGCGGCTTCATCATGGCCTTGCTCAGCGCGTGCGCGGTCGGCCCCAATTTCGTTCGCCCGGCTCCGCCCGAAGCGGACAGCTACACGCGCGAGGCGCTCCCGGCCGCTACTGTCTCGGCTGACGGCCACGCGCAGCAATTCACGCCCGGCGACGCTCTCGATGCCGACTGGTGGCGGCTTTTCAAATCCGTGCAGCTGGACGCGGTGGTCCGACAGGCGATCGCTAACAACCCGACGCTCGCGGCGTCCGAGGCGAGCTTGCGTCTGAGTCAGGACAACCTGCGCGCCGGCTATGGCGTTTTCTTTCCGCACATCGAGGCGGGACTGGACGCCAGCCGGCAGCGGACCGCGCCCTCGCAGCTGGGTCTGCAGACGCCCAGCAGGATATTCAATCTCGTGACTTTGAGCGGCACCATCTCCTACGCGCTCGACGTGTTCGGGAGTCAGCGCCGGACGGTGGAAGGGCTGCGGGCCCAGGCCGACTACCAACGCTATCTAAACGTGGCGGCCTACCTGACGCTATCCGCGAATGTCGTCAACACCAGCATCGCGCGCGCGGCCTACGCGGCCCAGATTCGCGCGACTGAGCAGCTGATAGACCTGGAGAAGCAGCAGCTTAACCTCACCGAGGTGCAGGTCCGCGCCGGCACAGCTCCGTATTCGACCGAGCTCAGCGTACGCGGGTTGATTGCCGCCAACCAGTCCCTTCTGGCGCCTCTGCGGCAAAGGATCAGCCAGACCGAGGACCTGCTGGCAACGCTGGAGGGCGTGGTGCCTTCCAAGGTCACCCTCCCCGACATCGAGCTGACCGGACTCGCACTTCCGGCCGACCTGCCGGTGAGCCTGCCGTCCGACCTGGTGCGCCAGCGCCCCGACATCCTGTCGGCCGAGGCTCAATTGCACGCCGCGAGCGCCAGCATCGGCGTGGCAACCGCAGCGATGTTCCCGAGCATAAATCTGAGCGGCACCTACGGCGCCTCCGGCTCCAACTTCAGCAGCCTTTCGGCGGCCAGTGGAAGGTTCTGGAGCATCGGCCCGTCGGCCACGATCCCGCTGTTTCAGGGTGGCACATTGTGGTACGGCAGGAAGGCGGCCATCGACGCCTATCAGCAGTCGCAGGCCGATTATAGACAGACCGTGCTGGGGGCATTCGCTCAAGTCGCCGACCTCCTGAGGGCGCTGGAGCACGACGCCGAAGCGCTGCAGGCGCAGGTCGAAGCCCAGGTCGCCGCAGGCGAAGCACTAAGCCTGTCGCAGGCCAATTACCGCGCGGGCCTGGTCGCCTACCCGGATGTGTTGGTTGCCGACGTGCAATTCCACGAGGCCACCATCGCCTACCTTCAGGCCGTCGCGCAGCGCCACCAAGACACCGTCGCGCTGTTCGTGGCGCTGGGGGGGGGCTGGTGGAACAGGCGGGGCCCCATGGGCGAAGGCGGGGCCCCATGAAGTACGGTGGCATCCTGCGGATCGGCTTCAAGCTGCTGGTAAATGACAAGGCCAAGTTCTCAGCGCTGTTGATCGGGATCACGTTCGCAGTGTTCCTGATGATGCAGATGACCGCGATGTTCGCCGGGATCCTGAACCGCGCCTATTCGACGGTCACCAACATCGGCGCGGCGATGTGGGTCATGGACCCGGCCGTCAATACGGCAACCAGCGCGATCCCCATGCCAGACTATTTGCTGGACGCGGTGCGCAGTATGGACGGCGTCAGTTACGCGGTGCCGCTCTTCATGGGCGGCGCGCTGATCAAGCTCGACGACGGCACATTCCAATCGGTCAGTGTCGTCGGCCTGGACGACGAGAGCCTGTTTGGCCGTCCCGAAATCGAGAAGGGCAATATTCAGGACATCTATAACGACAACACGTTTTTCGCAGTCGACGACGCCGAATTTTCGAAGCTGGAGAACCCGAAGATCGGCACATCATTCGAACTCAATGATCACCGCGGCACGATTGTGGGCATCGCCCGGGTCGCCTCGAACGGACTGAACGGCGTGCCGACGCTCTATACAACCTATAATCGCGCGATCGAGTATATCCCTTCGACGCGCTTCACCATTTCCTACATACTTGTGCTGCCGAAGAATGATGCCGCCGTGGCGGGCATCAAGCAGCAGGTCGCAAGACTCGGCTACATTGCCTTTACCAAGGCCGAGTTCAACAAACGCATCTCCGACTTCTATACCTACCAGACCGGGATAGGCACGAACATCCTGCTGATGACGGTGATCAGCTTTATCGTCGGGCTCTCGATCTCGGGCCAGACCTTTTACACGTTCATCCTCGAAAACCTCGAGAAGTTTGGCGCACTGAAGGCCATCGGGGCAAAGGGGCGAGAGCTGGTATACATGATTCTGTTCATGGCCACCTTCACGGCACTGACCGGCTATGGCCTCGGAGTGGGCCTTGTGACGCTGATGATCTGGATCGCCCGATCCAGGCTCCCAAACTACGCAGCGATGATCACATATTGGAACCTCGGATTGGCCTTCGGCATGGTCCTGTTGATCGCCGGAATCTCTAGCTATGTCGGCGTGCGCAAGGTTCTCAAAGTCGAGCCCTTTGACATCTTCAGGGGGTAGCCCGTGGCCCGATTCCAATTTTGTTTTTCCGCGACGTTCACCCTTATCGCGAGGGCTATAGGGGGAGGAAAAGACCCCATAGGAGCGCCTGCCGCGGCGTGCTATTTTTCAGCCATTAACCTAGTTCTCCTAATTATCTTGTTTCTTTTCCTGCTCGGCGGCGGCGGTTCTTTCTTTGGAGGTCCCGTGATTGGCGGAGGCAGGCTTGGCCTCGTCTTATTGATATGCCTTGTCGTCTACTCGATGGGCGGATTCCGTCGGAAGGCCTGACGGGACAACGGGCCGCCGACAGTAATGGCGGATGCCCGGACAGCCGCACCGCCCAGCGTCAGAGTTCTGCCACCAGATTGATTCATCTGCACTTGTACCTCGCAACACCAGCGAAGCTTGAGGCATCAGACACAGCAGATGAGCCAATGACAATCTAGGTCATGTATCTTTTAGGATTAGGAATCATCCCGGTAGCGTTGCTGAATCGCAGGGCTGTCCCACAGCCCGACCCTACTGAAGGCGTCGGTGGACGGCGGCCACTCGCGGCTGTCCGACCCATACCCTCGCGGAAAACCATGAAAAGGCTCATGTAGTTGTGCGTCCCTGAGACGCGCCCGGGCCTCGCCAAATGAAGATCCTCCTAGTCAGTCCGAGAACGCCAATCACATTCTGGAGCTTTAAGCACGTATTGCAGTTCGTCGCAAAGAAGGCCGCCTTCCCGCCGCTCGGCCTTATCACGGTTGCGGCCATGCTCCCGCCCGATTGGGAGCTCAAGCTCATAGACCTCAACGTCGACCGCCTTGAAGATTCCGACCTACGATGGGCCGACTACGTCCTGATAAGTGCGATGATCGTGCATCAGGAATCGGTGCGCGAGATCGCGGGGCGCTGCAGCGCCCTCGGCAAAAACATTGTGGCCGGCGGCCCCCTGTTCACCACCGGACACGAGGCCTTCCCGGAGATCCCGCACTTCGTTCTCGGCGAGGCGGAGGAGGTCATGCCGCAGCTTGTTGCGGATCTGCGCGCCAGAACGCCCCAGCGCGTCTACCGCGCGCCTGGTTTCCCCGGCCTTGGCCAGACGCCGATACCGCGATACGATCTCCTCAGGCTGCGCAACTATGTGACGATGGCAGCGCAGTTCTCGCGCGGCTGTCCCTACGATTGCGAGTTTTGCGACATCATCGTGATGAACGGCCGGGTGCCGCGGACCAAGGCGCCCGAGCAGTTCGTCGCCGAACTCGAGGCCCTGCGCCGCCTGGGCTGGAAGGACATGGTCTTTGTTGTGGACGACAACTTCATCGGCAACAAGGCGCGCACCAAGGCCCTCCTTCTCGCGATGATCGAGTGGCGCGAGCGCACCCGCCCGCAAATGGGCTTTCTCACCGAGGCGTCGATCAATCTGGCCGACGACGCCGAGCTTCGCCGTTTGATGGCCGCGGCAGGGTTCCGCAAGGTCTTCGTGGGCATTGAGACGCCCTCGGCCGCCGCGCTGGAGGAATGCCGCAAGTTTCAGAACACGGGCAGGGACCTCGTTTCGGCGGTGCAGGTGCTGCAGAAGTCCGGTCTAGAGGTCATGGGCGGATTCATCGTCGGGTTCGACAGCGACACGGGTGACATTTTCAGGCAGCAGTTCGAATTCATTCAGCGCTCCGGAGTGGCCACCGCGATGGTCGGCTTGCTCACCGCGCTCCCTCAGACGCGGCTCTACCACCGTCTGAAACGCGAAGGTCGTCTCATTACGGAGACATCCGGCGACAACACGGCGACGGGCGCCCTCAACTTTCGCCCAAAGCTCGACCGAGAATACCTGGAGAATGGATATCGCGAGCTCATGCGCCGCCTTTACGAGCCGCGCAACTACTACCGCCGCATCCGGATGTTTCTCAAGAACTACCGGGGCCGCAGCGACCGGCTGCGTATTTCGATGTCCGATGTCGAGGCATTCCTGAAGTCGTTTTGGCTGCTCGGCGTTTGGGATCGTGGCCGCTGGGCCTATTGGTGGTTCTTCTTGGGAACCCTTTTCCGGCGACCGCGACAATTCCGCGTAGCGATCGAGCTCGCCATTATCGGTCATCATTTTCGCCTCGTGGCAGCGGCGCTTTGAGTCGCGCGACGGAATGTCGCCACCGGGGCGCGCGCGCGAATCATAAGGGCCTCGGGACGGCGCATCTGTGCGCTATTCGATCCTGAGACGCTTCAACACGGGGACCTTGGCAAAGTCCAAGGCGAAAGCGAACGCCACAGCTGCCATGAATGTGCCTCCCACCATGAAAAAAGGCAGGGCGGCCATGGCAATCCCGCAAATCGCCAGCGTGGAGGCGATAAGAACATCCACTACAGTCGACCCGATGAGCCACCGGCTTGGACGGGCCGACCCCATGCGCTGACGTTCACGATTCGTATAAGTTGTAGCCTGGTTCCCGAAAACAATGACCACGAAGGCCAGGGTTCTTAGCGCTCCGATTCCAAGACCCAAGTTGAATTTGCCGATGGCCAGGACTGCAGTGCAAAACGCCAGTTCGGAGACTCCCATGAAGACGCCAGCGATCGTCAGTTCGCGGATTCGCCACGCATTGGGCATCGGGGATGGGCGCACGTTGTCCGTCGTCAAGGACATGCCGAGAAGATCGCCGGTCAGCATAATGATGACCATCAACATCGGCGTCAAAATCGCTTGGCCAGTCATCACCAGGCCTGCCGCAAGGAAGAGCACCTGCACCGTCTTCTTGGTAACTGAGTTCAGCGCATAGGTCAGGATGCGCTGGAACGTCACGCGGCCTTCCTTCACCGAGGCGACTATGCCGCCGAGTCCGGGTTTGGTCAGCACGATGCCGGCCGCTGACTTGGCGACATCCGTCGCAGTCGACACCGCTATCCCCATCTGCGCCTGGCGCAGCGCGGGCGCGTCGTTGGCGCCATCGCCACACATGCCGACAATGCGGCCACCCTTCTGGAACGCTTTGACCAGGTCGAACTTCCCCTCCGGGAGCACGCCGGCAAAGACGGCGAAATCCGCGGCGTGAACGCCGTCCGGAATCGAACCGGGCGGGCAAACGGCTCCGCCGAGGCCCACCGCGCGCGCCACGATCGCCGCGGTGGCGGGGGCGTCGCCCGTCACCATCACGGTCCGAACGCCCAATGCGCTTAACTCAGAAATGAGCGCCGCTGAGTCCGTCCGCGGCGGGTCGCTGAGGGCTATGATGCCTGCGAGTTTCAGCGCCTCTGGCGGTCCCACCGCGACAGCCAGCACCCGGAAGCCCTGCGCCTCCAACTGGCTCGCCATCGCGGTAGCATCGGACGACGGCTGGGTAAGGCCAATGACTGACGCGAAGGCTCCCTTCACGGCGCGGACTGTCACGCCGTTCGAATCCGAAGCCGTGGCCTCGGACATCTTCGTGGAGGGATCGAAGGGCACGAACTTGCCCAGTCTCGGCAGATCTTGGGCGACGGCCTTCGAAGCGGCGGAGCGAATGGCTGCGTCCACGGGGTCCTGCCCGCCATCGGAGCTGGCCAGGGCGGCCATTCCCAGAACGTGCGGTTCGTCAAAGCCAGGCATGGTGCGCACGGCAGTCACATTCAGCTCGTTGCGCGTCAAAGTGCCTGTCTTGTCCACGCAGAGGACCTCGATGCTAGCCGCTTCATCCACGGCGGAGAGCCGCGTCGGAAGGACACCCAAATCCGCCAGAGCCCGGGCGCCTAGTGCAGCCGCAAGGGTAAACGTTGCGGGCAGCGCCACCGGGATGGACGCCAGAACCGCCGTGAGCACCAGGGGAATAATCTCACCAAGCGGCAGCCTGAGCACGTGGGCATATCCCACCAGCATCAGGGTGACGGCGCCATTGAAGACGGCGAGATTGCGGACTACCCGCAGGACCGCCTTCTGCTGGGAGCTCTCGGCGTGCGCCGTGCGGACAAGCTCAGCGGTGCGCCCAAACTTTGTGCGGGCTCCGGTCGCCGTGACCTCCGCAACCGCCTCGCCCCGCCGCACAAGCGCCCCCGCGTATGTTTGCAGGCCGGGCCCGGCTTCGATGGGTATTGATTCACCGGTGAGCATGGACTGGTCGAGCAGGATTTCGCCCTCGGTCAAGCGCACGTCGGCGGCGACCACGCCACCCAGCGAAAGCTTCACGCAATCTCCGGGAACCAGCCCTTCAGCAGGCACGGTCGCCCAGACATTGTCGCGCCGGACCGACGCCGTCAGCGCGAGCCGCGACTTCAGCGCGGCGAGAGTAGCCTGGGCGTGGCCCTCCTGGAAGAATCCCAAGACGGCGTTGAATGCCAAGAGGACCAGGATGATCGCAGCCTCAACGTACTTTCCTAGGGCGAGCTCAAGCACGATAGCAGCCTCAAGCATGCAGGGAACCGGAGCCCAGAATTTGCGCAGCGCACTGCGCAAGGGGCGCAGAGCCGTATCGGGGATCGTGTTTGGGCCGAACTTCTCGAGCCGGCGGCGGACTTCATCGCTTGTGAGTCCTGTTGCGGCCGGAATCCCCTTGGCGGAAGATAGAGGAGTCATTTGTTCTTGGTCCGCTGCGCGGGCCGTCGCGACTCAGCCCCGGCAAATCCCGTCAAATCAGGAGACATGATTCGCGTGCGCCACGTAGTCTTGGGGAACATGGCATCTGCGGTGGCGCAGAAAGCCAGATAAGGTAAGGGGGCGTGACGGCGCAGTCGAGGGTTCCAACGGTGAGATTGGTCTCGCCCGATAGCGGGGAACGCCGGCTCGCTGCAGGGACACTCGTGTATGCATCAGTTCGGGAGTCTTGCCCTGCCCTTTACGGTGAAAGGCCGCTAGCAACCCAACAATGGGGGATTCATCTAGGGGCGATTCCAGCCGACGCAAATTCCAATCGGGAAACACCCCATATCCTGCGACGAATTTTGAACGCATAATGGCCTCTAATGGACTGTCGCTAGGCACCGGCTGTCGCCAGTTCATCGGCCCGCCGGCTCCCACTTCCCTTCCAAAGCATGAATTCGACCCAGCCACTCAACGGCTCGCATCTGCGAACCTACCAGACAATATTCCAACATCCGGTTTCGCACAACCTGGAATGGCACGATGTTTACGCGCTGTTTCGCCAATTGGGCCACGTTGAAGAGGAGCACAACGGAAACATGAAAGTGGCGCGCAACGGCCAGGTCCTCGTCTTGCGTCCGTCCCGCACAAAGGACGTCGCCGATACGGAAGAGCTCATGGCCCTTCGCCACTTCCTCGAGCGGTCGGAGCCTGTGCCACCCGAAGCGGGTGCCGAGACGGCGCATTGGCTGCTCGTGATCGATCACCATGAGGCGAGGCTCTTCCGTTCCGAAATGCGTGGCGCCTTGCCGCAGCAGATACTGCCGCACGAGCCGGACGACTACTTTCGGCATGCGCATCACTCTAGGGACTTCTCAAGGGGCCAGGAGAAACCGGACCCAAACAGCTTCTTTGAGCCGGTGGCCCGTGCGCTGCACGGCGCCGGCCGAATCCTCATATTTGGCGCGGGCACAGGCTCAAGCAGCGAGATGAACCAATTCATCGGGTGGCTGACGCGGCAACACCCGGACCTGGCCCGGCAGGTCATCGGCACGGTGGTTGTGGATGAACACCACCTGACCGAGGACCAGCTTCTAGCAAAGGCGCGCGATTTTTACGCGAGCACACAGATGCCTTCGGCGTAAGACCATGGTGTCGGTGCGCACTTGCCTTCGCGTCTGTCTCCTCGCGTCGCCCGCGCGGCCCGGTGGGTCCAGCCTAGGCCCTCTTTCCTCTCAAGAGTGAGGCCAGGAAGAGGACCAGGAAAATGACGAAGAGGACCTTGGCGATCATGGCGGCCGTTCCGGCAATAACGCCGAAGCCGAGGACGCCCGCGATGATTGCGATAATGAGAAATGTGACGGCGTAGCTTAACATGGGGTTTTGGTTTAGATCGTTCTTGACCCGCGAAGCACGCCGACCAGGCCGATGATGGCGGCTGTGGCGCCACCGATCAGCAGCCAAATCGACTTGTCAGTGGGAGACCCGGTAAACATTCGCGAGAAGCTGGAGCCGATTGAATTTGAGGCGCTGATGCCGTAGATGATCAGGGCAACTCCTGCAACAAGGAGTGCGGCAGAGACTAGTCGGTTCATGAGTATCTTTGTCTGGGAGGCTTGAGCCCCCCCGGTTTCGGGTCGGAATCAGGGCCTCGTGGCAGGCCTTGTCGTTTTGTTCTTCATGCCTGATCATTCGTGCGGCCGGCGAAAGCCGGCCGCACTCTTGATTGATATCGAGCCGCTTGGGCTCTGGTCGCGTGTGGTGTCCTCAGGCCTTGACCGTCATGTCGTTGACGACCGACTTCACGCCACGGGTGTCCTGGGCTAGCTTGGTGACGAGAGACTTCTCGGCATCTGTCCCCGCGACGCCAGTGATGCTTACAACGGCGTTGTCAGTGGTGACTTTGGTCGAGAGGGCGCTTGTCGAACGGTGGCTTAAGAGCGCAAACTTGACCTGGGTTGTGATGGAGGCGTCGTCAATGGTCTCGCCAACCGTGCTGCTGCCGGCCGCCGGGGCTTCAACAACGAGTTCATTCCTGACCGATTTCACGTTGTCGATATCCTTAGCATAGACCTCGGTGAGATCCTTCTGGGCGAGGCTCTCGGCGGTGCCCGTGAGCGTGACGATGCCGTCCTTTACGTCGACCTTTGTGGCCGTGGCACTGACGTTGGCTTTCACCAGCAGCTCGCTGCGGATCTTCAGGGCGATCCAGGCATCGGAGTGCTCGACGATCTCGGATTTGACCACGATCTCATTGTTGACACTGACGACGCCGGGAAGGTTTTCGACGGTGTCCTCGGCGAGCGACCTTTCGCCCTTGTCCTGCACAATGCCGGTCAGCGTGACGACGCCGTCGTTCGCTTTGACCGTCACGTGGTTTTCAAGGACCGTGCGGTAATTGTAAGAGGCCTTTGCGGCATCCTCGATCTTGCTATCGGTGGATGACGAGGCGAATAACGCGACCGGAAGAGTCGCGGCGAGCAGGAATGCAATCTGTGTGCGTGTTTTCATTTATTTTACTATTGTGAAGTGAGGGCTTGCCCGTAAATCGCTTGCGGGAGCGCGGGATAAGACGGAATGAGTCAGGGGCCGAATCCCCCGACCTTGCGGTCGCCGCTCGCGGCATTCTTGCACGCGCCTTGGGCGCGTTCCTTTGTCGGGGTGTGTACGGCCGCCATGGTGGAACGATACTGCATTAAGCCGGCGTTCACCATGGGGTGTTCAGGGCATACCGAGATTCGCTCTGCGCCTTGTGGTTAGCACTACACCCCATTTTAGCCGAGACGCCCTGCGGCTACCCTCCGGCCGCAATGATCCCAACAGCTCCACAGCCCGGCGCCGCCACTCGGCCCTCATCCTTTGCGGCCGATTTTACCGGCCGGCCGGTTACTTCAGGCCAGGAGTCGACGCATGACGCCGGGCTAGTGCGCCGCTTCAACGGCGGCGATGAGAGCGCGTTTGTGGAGATCATGGCGCGCCATCGAGGAAGAGTGCTCTCGATAGCGCTCGCCCATCTGCGAAACCGCGCCGATGCGGAGGAAATCACCCAGGACACCTTCATCCGCGCCCACCGCGCCCTGGCGCGCTTTCGTGGCGACTGCTCGCTCGCCACCTGGCTTCACCGCATTGCCTTCAATCTCTCGCGCAACCGTTGCAAGTACTACTTCTGCCGGCGCCGCCATGCAACGCTGTCGCTCGACTGCGCGCTCGGCGACGGCAATTCGGCGCCCCTTTCCGACGCAATCGCAAGCGATGCCCCTGGCCCCGTCCATGAGGCGACCACCCGCGAGTTCTCCGAGCTCGTAGCCGCGTGCATGAAAAGGCTCGGCGTGCGTCAGCGTGAGATACTCGTGCTCCGCAATGGGCTGAACCATTCCTATGGCGATATTGCCCTGGCGCTCGGGATCACCATTGGCACCGTGAAGAGCCGGATCGGGCGGGCCCGCGAGAGTCTTCGTTTGCTTCTCACCCAGTCATATCCTGAGCTGGCACGGGATGCTTCACCCTTAGGGTGGTTTGAAACCGCCCCCCCCTGCGCCCGCGTCAGCTTGAACCGCGTCTGAGGGCGTTCGACACAAATCGCCGGAATTGCGCAAGAACGCCGGAGGCGGCCCGGTTAGATGATCGTTACCTGGACGCTGCTCTCGACTATGCCCTGTGCGATCGCGTAGCGGGTGAGGCCCGCCGTGTCGTGGATGTTCAGCTTGTCCATCAGGTGCTGCCGATGCTTCTCAACCGTCTTGATGCTGATGTTGAGCTCGGCCGCGACCTGCTTGTTGGCCTGGCCCTCGGCAACCAACTGGATGACCTCCAACTCGCGCGACGTCAGGCCGGTGGCCTTCTTGATCAATAGTCCCCCGGCCTTGTCCGGAGCCTTGTAATGGTTGTGCAGCCGCTTTGCGACCTGCGGGCTGTAAAACGTTTTCCCCGCCATCACTTCGTGAATCGCCCTGGCCAGAATCTGGGCCGACGTCTGCTTGATAAGGAATCCGACGGCGCCCACGGTGGCGACCCTGTCGATGTAAGCGTCGTCGCTGTGCGCGGAGAGGATGATCACCTTGGTGCGCGGGGCAGTGGCAAGGATTTGGCGCGTCGCTTCAAGGCCGTTGAGGATCGGCATTGCGATGTCCATGACTACGACGTCGGGTTGAAGCGTCTTTGCAAGGCTCACGGCTTCACGCCCGTTGCGGGCTTCGCCGACAATCTGGATTCCGCTGTCGGCTAGCAGCAGGGCATGGAGCCCCTCCCGAACAATCGTGTGATCGTCAGCCAGCAGGGTCTTGATGAGCGTCATGGTTTCATCCTTTTCCGGCGCGCTTGAAGGGAAGCCTTGCAGAAATTGTGGTGCCGCGGCCCGGCACGGAGTCGACCTTGAAGGTGCCTCCAACCATCTCGACGCGCTCGCGCATGCCTATCAGGCCCAGCCGCTTGTTTCGTCGCGAATCGAGCACACGCGCGACATTAAAGGAGATCCCATCGTCCGCGACCTCCATTACCACGGCCTGCGGAAGGGCCTTGATCTCCACGCTCACCCTGCTCGCCTGCGCGTGCTCGGCGACGTTGACAAGCGCCGCCAGGGCCACCCGGTAGAGCACCGTCCGCTTGTCATTGCTCAGCTCTTCGATGCCGGCAAAGGTAGAGAAATGGACCCGTAGTCCGGTTCGCGCTGCAAATCCCTTTATGTAGGTTTGCAATGCCGGGATGAGCCCCAGGTCATCCAGAAGGGTCGGACGCAGGTCGCGGGCGAATTGATGCACGATGTCCACGGATTTTTCGACAAGGTGCTGCGTGTAGGTGATGTGCTTAGAGAAACTCTTCTTGCTGGCGCCAGACTCGATCTTCAGGGAGGCAAGCTGGACGTTTATCCCCGTCAGCGTCTGAACGATCTCGTCGTGAAGCTCTCGACTGATTTCCTTTCGTTCCTCCTCTTGCGCCAGCAATATCTGGTGCGACAGGTTCCGCAACCGGAGCTGCATCTGGCGCGCTTCCTTCAGCAAGGCGAGGTGTTTCCGCTCGCTCAATCGCAGTGACCGTTCCGCGGATTCCCTTTGGGCCACCTCTTTCTTCAGGCGCCGGTTAGCCGTGGTGAGCTCAATCGTGCGCACCCGAAGCGATTCATTTGAGCGCTTTAACTGGGAAATGTTTTCGACCGTGGCTCGATGCGTTTTCTCGATCGGGAAGAGCGCATCGAGGAAGAAATCACTCGCTCGTTTGACGGTCCTTTCCCGCGAGGCCGCCGAGCCATTGGCAGGCATGAGCGCGAGGAGCGCCTGCCCATGAATGTTGGCGAGATCGAACGTCTCGATCCCCTCTGAAACAGCCGCTCTCCCCAACCCTTCCGCGCGCCGCGAGGGCGTGCGCGGTCCGTTGCGCAGGTAATTGCGCAATCCCTTCTCGTACCTTCGCGAGAGACTGAGGGTCTTGGGGTTCAAAGAATGGATCAATTACTCGTTTGGATAAACGCCGCGTCCCGGCCCGATATTCAGAGATCTTTGGTCTGTCCGCCGAATGCCTGATGGTCAAAGTCGCACAGTGTGGACTCAAAGTCGATGGGGTAAGTACCCCCCATGGCGCGCATCCACTATCTAGTTCCTAATCTCGCCGTGGTGCAATCCCGGGGGACGGAGATCGCCCCGGCACCGGCGCTCCCTGTTCTCCGCAGTACACGCCTCTGTTAGGGTCTGACGATTGTTGGTGACGGGCCCGGAGGCCGTTTGAAACCCAGCCGACCCCCTTTCTCCTTTCGCCGCGGTAGGTGAAGTCCCCATGCCGTCGAATCCAATAGTTATTTCGTTCTAGCATTTTAGTGAAATGATGTATTCGGATGAAGAACAACGGCACTAGATTCGTCCACACGGCTGCTCGTTTGCCCAAATGTCCTACGGGCATTCATGGCCTGGACGAGGTCACAGACGGCGGGCTGCCGCGCGGACGGCCCACACTGGTCTGCGGCGGGGCGGGTTGCGGCAAGACGCTGTTTGCAGCGGAATTCCTCGTGCGCGGAGCCACACAATTCGGCGAAGCGGGTGTGTTCATGTGCTTTGAGGAGACGACCGCGGAATTGAAGGCCAACGTCGCGTCGCTCGGATTCAATCTCGCGGGCCTGGTGCGACGCAAAAGAATTCTACTCGAGCACGTCCATGTCGAGCGAAGTGAGATCCTCGAGACCGGCGAATATGACCTGGAGGGCCTGTTCGTGCGGCTTGATTACGCGATTCGATCCATAGGCGCCAAGCGAGTGGTTCTGGACACGCTCGAAGCACTCTTTGCCGGCCTGCCCAACGAAGGCATCCTGCGCGCCGAATTGCGCCGGCTCTTCCGCTGGCTCAAGGACAAGGGCGTCACCGCCGTCATCACGGCCGAGCGGGGGCGCGAACACCTGACGCGCCACGGCCTGGAGGAGTATGTGTCTGACTGCGTCATCCTGCTCGATCATCGGGTCAATGACCAGATTGCCACGCGGCATCTGCGGGTCGTGAAATATCGCGGTGCAATTCACAGCACCAACGAATTTCCATTCCTCATTGGCGAAGAGGGCATCAGCTTGTTGCCGATCACGTCGCTTGGGTTGAACCATAAGGTATCAAATGGGCGAATCTCTACCGGCATCCCGCGGCTCGACGCGATGCTCGGTGGTCGAGGCTTTTTTCGCGGCAGCAGTATTCTGCTCACAGGTACGCCTGGCACCGGCAAGACCATCACCGCGGCCTCCTTTGCCCAAGCCGCCGCTCGGCGGGGTGAGCGCGTGCTCTTCTTCTCATTCGAGGAATCGCCCAATCAGATCATCCGCAACATGCGTTCAGTCGGGTTGCGCCTGGAACCGTTGGTCGAAAGCGGACTGCTGCGGTTTCACGCGGCGCGGCCCACTCTCTACGGGCTGGAAATGCACCTGGCCACGATGTTCAAGGAGATCGCTATGTTTTGCCCCCAGGTTGTCATCATGGACCCAATCACCAGCTTGATGGTGGCGGGCACCGACTTTGAAACCAAAGGGATGGTGACGCGGCTAGTTGATTTTCTGAAGGGCAGACAGGTCACGTCGTTCTTCACCAGCCTGACGCACGGCGGCCACGCGCTGCAACAAAGTGAAATCGCCATGTCCTCGCTCATGGATTCCTGGCTGTTGTTGCAAGACTTCGAAGGCAACGGGGAACGTAATCGCGTGCTCTACGTCATCAAGGCGCGCGGGATGTCGCACTCGAACCAGGTCCGCGAGTTCCTGATCTCGAACCGGGGCATTGAGCTCGTGGACGCCTACATTGGCCCCAACGGCGTCTTGACCGGAGCATCCCGGGCGGCGCAGGCAGCACGCGAAAAGGCCGAGGCGCTGGCAAATCAGCAGGAAGCCGCGCGGCGCAAGCGCGAATTGGAACGCAAGCGCGCGGCGCTCGAACAGCAGATCGCCGGGCTGCGCTCCGAATACCAAACTGACGCGATAGAACTGCGGCGCCTTGACGAACAGGTAGGTGCGCGGACACTCGCGCTTTCGGCCGAACAGACGGAATTCGGCCGCTTGCGCCATGCAGATGCTTCGGTGACGACCGGGGCGCGGGACAAACCCAAGAAATGAAAATGACCAGGACCAGAAAAACGAAACGACCGGGGCCCGGCTCTCAGCGCAGGCCGAACAAGCTATGGCAGCTGCGCCTTTACGTGGCCGGCCAGACACCCAAGTCGCTCACGGCGTTTTCAAACTTGAAGAAAATCTGCGAAGGCCACCTCGCCAGCTGTTATCGCATTGAGGTTATCGACTTGCTGGAGAATCCCCAACTTTCCAAGGGTGACCAGATCCTGGCAATTCCCACGCTGGTCCGCAAGCTGCCTAGGCCCGTGCGGAAAATCATCGGCGACCTGTCTGACACCGAGCGTGTGCTGGTCGGGCTGAACTTGCGTGCAGCCCCGCTCGACTGACTGGAGCGAACAACTGTAAATGGAGATATGTCCAGCCGCGCGACCAAAGCATTTGAGAAGGCCCTGGCGGCCCTGCCAAAGAGCAAATACTCGCTGCGGCTATACGTTGCGGGAGCCACCGACCGGTCACGCCAGGCCGTCCTTCGGGCCCGCCAGATTTGCAAGGCCCAACTTGCAGGCAACATCGAACTCGAAGTGATTGACGTTTATCAGCAACCCATCCTGGCGCGTAACGGCCAAATCATCGCGACCCCGACGCTGGTCCGCGAATTCCCGCGGCCGGTGCGCCGGCTGATCGGCGATCTGTCGAACACAGCCGGGCTGTTTGTCGGGTTGGATTTGGGCACGAAGGGTAAGCCCTCGCTTTGAAATCTGCCAATGGACAACGCTCCTCCCGCCCCACGCCGTCTCGTGAACTCGCCGAACTTCGCGCGCGCCTAGCCGAAGCAGAGGATACGCTCCGCGCCATCGGCAGCGGAGAAGTGGATGCGGTTGTGGTCGCGGGCAAAAAGGGCGAGCGTGTGTTCACACTCGAGGGTGCCGAGCATCGCTACCGCATGCTCGTCGAATCCATGAACGAAGGGGCGCTTACACTGACGCCCGATGCCGTGATTCTTTACGCCAACAAGTGCTTCGCTGGAATGGTCAAATGCCCGCTGGAAAGGGTGGCGGGCGGTTCCTTTCGTCGCTTCCTCTCCGTCGAAGACCAACCAGCGCTCCGACCGCTTCTTAAGCGGGCTAACAAGTCCGGCGCTACTATTCTGGTGCGGCTCAATGCCGGCGACGGCTCGCACATGCCGGCGCAAGTCTCCGTTCGACCCATGCCAAGAGACGGCTTCAACCGAACGACCGTCGGCATGGTGGTGACGAACATGACGGAGGCCCGGAAGGCCGAAGAAATGCTGCGGGCATTGACGCACCGCGCGGTGCACGCTCAGGAGACCGAGCGCGGACGCGTCGCTCTCGAGCTGCACGACAATATTACCCAGCTTCTCTGTGCCGCCCAATTTCGAAGCCATGCGTTGGCACACAACCTTTCGGCGCCCGGCGGGTTGTTGAAAGGAGAGGCTACGCAACTTCGAGACATGCTCGGCAAGGCGGCCAAGGAAGTGGAGCGCATCGCAAGCAACCTGAAGTCCAGCGTCTTGGACCAGCTGGGTCTTGCCGCCGCTCTGCGCAGCACTGGCCGGGAGTTCGCGGACAGGACGGGCTTGTCAGTCAAGTTAACGTTCGTGCAGTTGACCGCACGGCTGCCTGTCGAGATTGAGCTGGCGCTCTACCGCATTCTCCAAGAGGCATTGAAAAACGTGGAGAAACATGCACGTGCGTCCCATGTCACCATATGCGTCAGGCGGCTGGGCGCTTTCGTGCAAATGGCGATCAACGACGACGGGGTCGGCTTCAACCCGGATCATACTTCGGCTGGAAGAAGGGGAATGGGCGACCTCGGTCTGATCGGCATGCGCGAACGGGCGACCAACGTAGGCGGCTCCCTGAGGATCAATTCCAGTCGCAACGGCGGCTCCGAAATCGACGTGCGCCTTCCCGTGGTCTAATTCCGGAGATTTGACCCACCTGCCAAGGTGGTCCAGGCGGTTGGCGCCGGCGTCGGATTCCGTGATTTCGAATCTTCCTTATTGCCCACAGTCTGGTTGAAAGGCCGTTACCAGCCCTTCAAGGATAAGAGGGCCGCATTTCATTTATCAGTGGGTTCCTGGAAATTCGGCGCCCCTGCGGGACACCGGACGCATCTGATGTCGGGTGGGGCCCGGGTCCGCTCGCGCAGCGACTATCGGTGGCCGCCGCCGCCGCTTGGATGGGCGTAGGCGGCGCCGGCGTGCCCGCCGTACCATCCGCGCCCCCCTCCATCTACCCAGACATCGTCATGAAACCAAGGTCCACCGCCATAGACGACCCCGCCGCCGCCCGCGTAGCCGACGCAGCCGGTCCAGGCGAGCGGCAGACCGATGAGGATTAGAGAAACAAGAAGGATGTTGCGTAGGTGTTTCATGGGGTGTTGGCGGGGTTCGCGTTGTCCGTGTACTGTACGAGGCCGACGGTGCCGCCCGTGGAATCGAGTATGATGGCAAAGCGGCTTCCGAATTCGGCAGTGGGGTGAGGGGCGACCAGGACCTCGCCGCCGAGGCCGGCTACCAGCGCCAGAGTCTTGTCCAGGTCGGCGACGCGGATGACGCCAAGCCAGCTGGGTTTGACATCGTCACCTTCGGGCAGCGGGGCGATGCCCCCGCGCGCCTGGCCGGCGCTCGAGAGGACAAAATCGCTTTTCCGGTCGGGCTTCGTCTCGGGCGCCACATCGAATCCTACGGCGTCATGATAGAAATCCGACGTTGCCTTCGGGCTCTTCACGTAGAGCTCGAACCAGTTCCAGTCGCCGGGCCTCGGCTCGCTGTCGGGGGAGTCACCCGAACTCGATTGGAGGAGGCCTATCGGTACGGTGTCCTTGTCCGAGACGATGGACTGAATGCCGCGGTCTGGAAAATTCCTGGCCGGCGCGCGGATGATTCCGCCGCCCTTGGTCACAAGGGCCAGGGTCGCGTCCATATCCGTCACGGAATAGTAGCCGATCCAGCGTGACGGGTGGTTTGCGCCGCTCACGGAGCGCGGCGCCAGTCCGGCCACCGGCCTGCCGTCGTTGCTAAACACGGTGTAGCCCTTCCCTTTCTGCTCGATCGGCGCTGCGGTCCAGCCCAGCAGCCCGCAGTAGAATTTTGAGGCGCCATCGGGATCGGCCGTGAACAGGTCGGCCCAGACGAGCTTGCCGGGGAGGTGCTCCGCCGTTGCCGGCGTGTTGAGAGGCGGGAACTTGGCCGCGTGAACCGAAACGGGAATGCCGGCCGCCAGCAGCGCGGCTGACGCGATAATGGGCGCAAGTCTGAAGGTTGACATTGTGTGCATAGGGTTAAAGGGCGGTTGCGAGAAGGTGATGATGCCTGACGGCCGGGCATGCGGGAATGGGGTGTTACCCACCTGAGGGGCTGCCTCGAAATTCAGATCGCTCGTTGGGTTGAATCATCGGGATGCCTTCGCTCGTGTCGGTATTCTGCAATGTGCGCCTGGCTCTTCGCCGGCCAAGAGGGAAAAGCGCCTCACTGCCGTTGCGCTCCTCAGGCTTGCATTTTGACCGGAGCAATTGTTGCCCGGTTATTTGCGGTCGGTGCATTGCCGGTTCGGCCACTTTCCCATCCGAATCCACGAAGACAGCCGTTGTGGACAACCAGTTCCCGAGATGCCGGTGCGGAAGCGGATGAGTCCCGGCCCCCAAACCGGGTCTATCTCAGGACGTGCGCGTCGAATTCATCTTGTCCACGGCGAGCTGCGAGCGCTTCCATGCCTCGCCAATCTTGTCCTTCGCGTCGGCCCAGGCGTCGGGAGTCGTCGCCTTCGCCAGGTCCTCTATCCTGCCCTTGAGCAGCATGCGGCACTCCTCGACTTCCTTCATGGCGAAGTCCCATTCCTTTGTGTCTGTCGTCATTGCGGCGCGCTTGGCCCGGAGCTCCTGAATCTGGTCGTCCAGTTTGGCCGTCAGCCGATTTGCGCCCGCGGCGAAATGGTCTCGCTGGTCGTAGGTGTCGCCCTTTATGTCGGACCACAGGTGGCCCGTGGAGGCTTCGGCGCCAACGACTTCTGCGACGACGCGGTTGCCGCCGAGGACGAGGGCCCCAAACCCAAGCGCCAACGCGATTTGTCGAAAGCCCAGTATTGTCTTCATGAACGCGATGGTAGCACTCGAACCGCCGCATTCCCATGGGTTAACAACCCCATTGGGTGGTCCCTGACGCCGTCGAGTCATTCCTCGCACGCGGCTCTGCGCATCGCCGTGCCGGGACGTGTGCCGTCCCGTATACGGTGCTGGTCACGGATGCGCCATCCGCCTTGGCGCCTTGGTGCTCTATCGAACCCGCGACCAAAGATCGATGCTGTCCGTCCTCATATGTCTAGGTTGCCTTGCCTCACCCGAGGATCTGCACCCGCTCCCCATTCAGTCCGAGCGCATCGCTACGATTGGATCGACCCGAGCCGCTCGCCTGGCCGGCAGCCAGCAGGCAAGGGTTGCTGCGGCGGCCACTGCGGCTGTGCCGCCGAGCAGCGAAATAACGTTGAATGAATCCACGCCCCAGATCATCGCCCGCAGCGCAGCGCCCGCGACCAACCCGATGACCACCCAGCCGAAGCCCTTCCTGAAGACCAGCTGCAGGATGATTGTCTTTTTGTGCAACCGTCTGCGTATCCGGAGAATTGCTACGTCAGGTGATCCAGGAGTAATTAGGCCAAAAATTTTCCGGTCCTCCTCACGACCAACCGGGCTATCCCGCCCTTTGGAAATGGGTGGTGGGCATGCTATTTTTAGCTCGCATGCACGAATCCAGATCAGGCTACGGTACTTCGTAAACCTCGACGAGCGAGACGCCCGTGTCGCCGCTCGCGCCCGAGATCTCGGCAGTGTACGCGCCCGGCGGCAGGGTTATGAGGATTGCCGAGTCAGCCGTGGCCGAGGTGCCCCAGGAA
>Ga0187867_10000449_pt1 | contig 37044 bp, 34 predicted proteins | sample June2016WEW_13_1_FD_132976 | JGI IMG/M metagenome (GOLD analysis project Ga0187867, IMG submission 132976) | Peatland microbial communities from SPRUCE experiment site at the Marcell Experimental Forest, Minnesota, USA - June2016WEW_13_10 | ecosystem: Environmental > Terrestrial > Soil >... | reverse complement strand
TGTGCGATGCGCTGGACCGGTTCCACATCGTGGGCAAGCGCGACCTGTATCCCAACCAGCTTTCCGGCGGCCAGCAGCAGCTTGTGGCGGTGGCGCGCGCGGTGATCGCCAGCCCAAAGCTGATCCTAGCCGATGAGCCCACCGGCAACCTGCATTCCAGCCAGGGCAAGGAGATCATGGAGCTGTTCAAGCGCTTGAACGACGAGGGCACCACCATTGTGCAGGTGACGCATTCGGAGGCCAACGCCGAATACGGGAACCGGATTATCAACTTGGCGGATGGCTGGGTAGTGAAAGCGGCCGCTTAGCGCACTGCAGCGGCGCTCTCAGTGGAGGACGACTTCAAAGCCTTCCTGCGTGAAATGGTGGTCGCTGGTCAGGACTTCCGAAATCACTTCGCGACGCATTGTCGTCATGGATATGCAGTCCACCAGACTGTAACCCTTGTCGTGGCGCTGCTCATACAAATGCAATCCCGCCAGAAAGGATTGCCGGGACTGCGGATGAATTGTGACGCGTTGGTCGTCTAGGACCTTGCGGACCGCGCGAGCCGCGGCCTGCCGCAGGTGCGTACCGCGTTGCGCTAAGCCGTCCAGAAGCTCGGTCAGCACCTCGTCGGTCGTGACCAGGCGGATTTCTCCAAGCGCCTCCCGAGCGCGGATTACCTGCGTGCGGTACTGGTCGTGTGGATGAAGCGTTGCGCCCCAGTAAAGCGTGTCCGCGAAGACTTGCCTCACTACTTTTTCGGCGAGCCGTGGAGGTAGTGGTCAAGGTTAGCGAAGTAGTCGGCGGGGACCTTCGCCCACTCGCGGGCCGGCACTTCCTTCCCGATAGCAGACAGCTCAGCCTCCAGCGATCCCGCGGCGAATTCCGCGACAGCGCGCGGGCGCGAGCCGTTCTTCCGTTTGGCCAACGGCGCATAACGCCGGTGTTTGGTCGCAGTAGGCATCTGTTCTCCTCTTGCCAGTATACCCCGCGGCGTCTGGAGACACCCAACTGGTGGACGAGAGTACCCGCCGGATTAATACGTTCGGTGAACCGCCCGGCGGGACACTTGCTAGACATTAGATAAATGCGCGCCCTCAAAAATGGATGAGATTCAGACTGCGGTCGGCCGGCTTGGGAACGGACTTCAGCGTTACCTCTGGCTACAGCGCAACCTCGGATTGTGCAACGTGAGCACGGACGGGCAGTTTCAAACGCGCTTCAACGGTTTCTAAAAGGTGCGCCGCGGGCTGCCGTGGCGCGGTGACTATTTTGCACCCATGGAATCCGCAAAATCGACGGGTATAGGTTTCCCGGGTGCGCTGAACGAAGTTCATCGTCGAACGGGCAGGATCGAGAACGACGATACGTGCGCTCTTCGAGGACAGATTTCCTGGCGCCGGCATCACCGAGCTGAAGAAGATCGACCTCGTACTGTGGCAGATCAGGTAGCGATTCGGCTTTTCGCTGCCTAGCATCAGACCCCTACGAGGCCTGCCCCACCACGCCCGCCAGGGGACTACTGGCGCTGGCGTACAGCTTCTTCTGCATACGTCCGGCAAGATAAGCCAGGCGCCCCGCCTGCACCGCCAGTTTCATCGCCCTAGCCATACTTACAGAGTCTTCGGCGGCCGCGATGGCGGTGTTCATCAACACTCCGTCCGCGCCCAACTCCATGGCGATGGCGGCATCCGATGCGGTGCCCACGCCGGCGTCTACGATCAGCGGCACGGCGATCACAACCTCCCGCATGATGCGCAGGTTGGCGCTGTTCTGCACTCCCATTCCCGAACCGATCGGCGCGGCCAGCGGCATCACGGCAGCGGCCCCGGCGTCCATCAGCTTGCGCGCGTTCACCACGTCGTCATTGGTGTAAGGCAGCACCACGAAGCCCTCTTTCACCAGCACCCGCGTGGCTTCCAACAGGCCCTCGTTATCCGGGAAAAGCGTCTTTTCGTCGCCGATCACCTCCAGCTTGATCCAGTTGGAAAGACCGACTTCGCGCGCCAGGCGAGCGGTGCGGATAGCGTCGTCCGCGGTATAGCAACCAGCGGTATTCGGGAGGATGAAGATCTTGGACCGGTCGATGTAGTCGAGCAGCGATTCTTTGGAGCGGTCGGTCAGGTTCACGCGGCGTACGGCGACGGTCACCATCTCGGCGCCTGTGGCCGCGTGGCAGCGGGCCATCTCCTGGAAGCTGCGATATTTTCCGGTGCCCACGATGAGGCGGGACTGAAACGACCGGCCGGCGATTGTCAGGGTGTCGGACATGCTTCCATTGTAGGACGCCGCATCACTCCGCATGAAACGGGTTGAAATCCGTATCTCTGTCGAACACGTCCACCCCCTCGCGCCGCTTCAGCGTATTCACGATCCAATACGTCACCGGCGTGGCAGCCACTTCATACAGCACCTTGGCCAGATACCCGGAGAGGATCAGGTTGGCGATCAACCCCACACTCAAACTGCCGCCAAATGTGAGCACGGTCACCACGAATGTATCCACCGCCTGACCGGCCACCGTCGATCCGACCGTGCGCGTCCACAGGTAGCGCCCGTTGGTCAGCAGCTTCATTTTCGCCATCACGAACGAGTTGGCGAACTCGCCGCACCAAAAGGCCGCCAGGCTGGAAGCGATGATCCGCGGCACGAAGTTGAAGACCTTCGCAAACGCCGCCTGGCCCTCCCATCCCGGAGCGGGCGGCAGCCAAACCGTGACGATGCCCATGACCGCCAGCAAGGCCGATGCGACGAATCCGATCCAGATGGCGCGCCGCGAAGCGCCATATCCATAGACCTCGGTGAACACATCGCCGAAGATATACGTGATCGGAAAGAACAGCATCGCGCCGCTGAAGCGAAAAGGGCCCACAGCGGTGATCTTCTGTCCCACCAGGTTGGAGATCAGCAGGATCACGACGAACGTGTGAACCAGCATGTCGTAGTAGCGGAACTGGTCTCTATTCATCCGCTGCTCAGGCGGACGCCCGCCGCTCCCACTGGACGGAGTGATCGGATGTAACCGCGCGGGTCTCGGCCGGCGAATCCGTACGGAAATACGACCACGGGCCGGGGATCCACGGATATCGCTCGATGACGGATTCATCCACCGTGACCCCCAAACCTGGCTTTCGCGGCACTACCAGGTCGCCGCGATCGATTTCGAGCGGGTCTTTCAGGATCTCGGCCGCCAGGGGAAACGGGTACATACCGGCGCGCGCCGGCGCCGCATAACATGGATATTCCAGCCACTCGACCACCGTTTCCGGCCAGCAGATGCCGAGGTGCGCGGCCGCTATCACCTCCAGCGCCGTCCCCCAGCTATGGAAGGCGAACCCCAGCCCGGCGCGCGCAATCTCGCCGATCAATCGCCGGCCCACAGCGAATCCGCCCTGGCAGCAGACATCCATCTGCACGGTATCGACGGCCTGCCTCAGGATCAGGTCGTGATAACGCTCCTCGCTGGGTTCGTGCTCGCCGCTTGCCAAGGCCAGATCCTTCGCGTCGGAACCCTCTCCAAGACGCTCCTTCAGCCGCAAATAAGCCTCGTGGTCGTCCGGCGGCAAAGGTTCTTCCAGCCACGCAATATCGTACTCCGCCATCTCGCGGGCCAACTGCTCGACGGTTTCGATGCTATAGCTGCGGTCGCCCATGCGCCACCAGGTGTGCGCATCCACCATCAGGTCGAAGTCCGGCCCCACGGCGCTGCGCATCTGCCGCACGGTCTCCAGGTCCGCTTCCGGGCCGCCCGCCGGACGCATCTTGTAGGCGCGAAAACCAAGCTCCGCGATGGCCGCCGCCTCGGCCGCGTAGCGCTCTGGCGGCATGTACATTCCGGCGCTGCCGTATAGCCTGATGGCGCTACGTACGCGCCCGCCGAGCATCTCGGAAAGTGGCACTCCCATGGCCTTCGCGCACAGGTCCAGAAGGCCCACCTCCACGGCGCAGTATGTCTTGGCCACGGCGGAGTCCACTTCCGGCCGCGCCATGAACTGGATGCGCAGCGCGTCCGGATCGGCCAGGGTCCGGCCTTCGAGAAATGGACGCACCAGGCTCTCGATGATGTTTTGGGCTCGCGGGCTGCCCGGCCCAGGCGCGTATCCCACCAGGCCGCCATCCGTTTCGATGCGGATCAGCATGGCATCGCGCTTCAGGATGGTGCGCTCACCGCCATGGAACGGCAGCCGCACCGGCTCGGGCAACGGGTACGAGAGCAGGAAGGATCGCACGCTGGAGATGATCATCGAATCCAGCACTACAGGATAGCAAACTGCTATTGAGCCGCGACTACTACCGAGCCGCGACCGTAAGGGAGCGGTTCCCCGTGTTCCCGTTTACATAAACTGCAGCCAGGCGAGCGCCGCGGCCATCAACAGGAACGACGAAACGAACGGGATGCGCCATTTGCGCCCGGAATCCTTGGGTTTAAAGAGGATGACCGGCGGTTTCTCCTCCAGCTTCGGTTCCTCGATCTCCTCCACCGCCACGGCTGCCGCCGCGGGCACAGCGGCGGGTTCCTCCTGCCCGCTGGGCGCGGCCGCCGGTTCTACGGCTACCTCCGGCGCTTTCGCTGCCGGTTCCGGCGCAACGATTACGGGCGCTTCCGGCTCAGGTTCGTCTTCTACTTGAGGTGCGGGCGCTGGCGCGGTGGGCGCGGCTGCGGCGGGTTCCGGTGCGGCGTCGACCGCAGCGGGCGGTTCCGGTTCGACAACATGTGCCACCACCACTACCGCGGGTTCCGGTTCGACCGGCGCCGGGGCCACAATGGCTGCCGGAGACGGCGGCGTCTCGCGCGGCGGGGGCTCGTGTACCACTCGCGGCGCGGGCTTCTCGAAAAGTTGCCCGATGCCGGCGATCAGGTCCAGCACGCTCTGCTCGGCGCTGGTCGATTTTTGGCGCAGGCCGGTGATCGTTTCCACCGGCTGTACCACGGCCGGTTGCGCGTGCGCCTGGCGTTCCTGCAAGCGGCTCTCGAGCGCCTGCCAGACGCGCTCCACGGCCCGTTCGACGGTCTCCTCGGCGCTTGATTGCAGCTTCTGTTCCAGCGCTGCCACGCGGGCTTCTAGCAGAGAAGCATACTGCAGCGCCTTCTCCAGGTCGGGAGAACGGTCCGCCGTGCGAGCGTCCAGCTCGCGGATTTCGGCGGCCAGCTTGGCTTCCATGGAGTCCCGCAACCCGGCGACAGCCGAGCTGATTTGCGCGGGAATGTCTTCCGCCGCCCGCTCCGCCCGCATCCGGACTTCGAGCTGCTCGATCTGGCTGGCTTGCTGCGTCCGTAACGATTCCAATCCCTCGGATACGCCGGCGCCCAACTGGGCGGCATGCTGTTCGAGGCCGGCCAGGCGATCCCCCACTTGGCCGCCGCCGGTTTCCAGCCGGGCATTTAAGCCGTCGAAGTCCGCCTGCAACTTCGCCACGCTCTGCTCCAGAGCCGGTGTCTTCGATTCGGCGGCCAGTTGCTGCCGGAATTGCTCCTGCGCCTCGCTGAAGCGAGCCTCCGCCTGCTGGGCCTGCGCGGTATGGCGTTCCTCGATACCCTGCAGTTCGACAGCCACGCGGGCTTCCAGGGACTCTCGCACCGCGTCGACTATGGCTTTGATCTTGGGCGGCAGCTCTTCCTGCAATTCGGTCAGCTTCTGGTCCAGCGCGCCAACTTGTTCGGCTTGGCGCTGCAGATTCTCATCGATCGCCTGCTGGAATCCCGCGGCGCTGGGCATCTGCGCACGCAACCCAGCCACGGCCTCCTCCAGGCTGGCTGCCCAAGCCGCCGCCTGCTGGTCGCCGGCGGAGATCCGCGCATCCATGGAAGCTTCCACCGCCTCCACGATCTGCCGGATCTTGGGCGGCAGTTCCTCCCGCAGCGTGGTCAGTTTCGTTTCGAGTTGCTGTAGGGCTTGCTGCAGCGGCGCCGTCTGGCTCTGTTGGCGTTCCGCCAGTTCGGCCACCTCGCCCCGCAAGCTGGCTTGCAGTTCTTGCAACTGCTCGGGAGCGACGCCACGCGACGACAACCGGCTTTCCAACTCCGTCAATTCCAAGGCGGCGCGCGCCTCCATGGATTGCCGCACGGCCTCGATGATCTCCCGGAACTTGGCCGGCAAGGTTTCCTGTAGCGCGGCCGATTTGGTTTCGAGCTCCTGCAGCGCTTGCTGCAGCGGCGCGGTCTGGCTTTGCTGCTGTTCCGCCAACTCGCGCATCTCCGTCGCGAGCCGGCCCGACAGCGCCTCCACCTCGCCTCGCAGGCTGGTCTGCAGTTCTTGCAATTGTTCGGCAGCCACGCCCCGCGACGACACGCGGTTTTCCATTTCCGTCAATTCCAGCGCGACCCGCGCCTCCATGGATTGCCGCACGGCCTCGATGATCTCGCGGAACTTGGCTGGCAGGGTCTCCTGCAGCGCGGAGAACTTCTGATCGACTTCCGAAATCTGCTCGGAGCTCACTTGCTGGGCCGCCGCCACATAATCGCGAACCTGCGCTTCGATCTGTTGAATAGCCTTCTCAACGGCGCTGGTCTGCGCGGTTGTGTGCGTATCCACCGCCTTCAAATCCAGCGCGACTTGGGCATCCATCTCCGCCAGCCGCCGGTCTACTTGCCCCACGTGCTCGGTGAGACGGGCTTCCAACGCCACAATCACTTTCTCGAGTACACGTCCGTCCAGACCCTCGCTGTACTTCACGAGGCCGTCTTTGTCGATGATCGTCTGTGTGTGGTCTTCCACTTTTCTCAACCTTTCTGCCAGGGGACCAAGGTCCGTCATTTCATCCTCCCGCGTCTTAGAGGGTCCTTGTGCGAGCTTCATCGCCACGCCGAACAAGAGACCATCGCCAAATGCCAGCGCCAGGCTCTTGAGGAACGAGGAATGACTGGACTTCTCCATAAAACATAAGTAACACGGAATGTTTCAATACATAAAGAAGAATCTTCAGCTTCGTCCCGCAAATCGTTGAATCCCGCCGCTCTATGTAGAGTTACATTTGTCCAATTATCCTCTTCGATTATAGTGTCAAAAGCGGTTTTAGTGCCACAGTCGCCGCGAGTTGTTATCCTTTGGTTAATTATGGGTTGGCCCGGTTCGTTGTTCGACTGGCAAGTGTTTGGGACGATCGCCGCCAAGGTTATCGTGGCGTATCTGCTGGCGCTGCCCATCGGATGGGAACGTGAGCAGGTCCAGCACAGCGTGGGGTTGCGCACCTTTCCGCTGGTGGCCATGGCAAGCTGCGGCTACGTGCTGCTGGCCGACACGTTCGTCGGAGGGCACTTTACGGGCGTCGACGCGGCGGCGCGCTCCCGCATTATCCAGGGCCTCTACCGGCATTGGCTTCATCGGCGGCGGCGCCATAATGCGCGGGCGCGGGAACGTTCACGGAACCGCCACGGCCGCCAGTATATGGAACACCGGCGTTATCGGCGCGGCAGTTGCCGAATCCCACTTCGAGATCGCCCTCGTTCTGAGCCTGTTGAATCTGATCACGCTGCACCTGCTCGTGCCGTGGAAAGAGCGCGCGGATCATCCCAAGCCTGAGGCGCGGCAGTGAAGCTGAAAGCAGCGCTTACCTACCGCGGGCCGCATAAGGCGGAACCCTACGCCGAGGCCCTCCAGCAGGCCGGCATCGAACCGGTTTTGATTTCACCCGACGATCGCCGTTCGCTGGCCGGATTGCAGGGATTGCTGCTCAGCGGCGGGACGGACTTGAATCCGGCGCGTTACGGTGCAACACCGCACCCCGGCAATGAAGTGCCGGACGATGCGCGTGACGACTTGGAAGCCAACCTGCTAGAGGAAGCCTTGGCAGCGGATCTGCCAGTGCTGGCCATCTGCCGCGGGATGCAATTATTTAACGTGGCGCACGGTGGCACGCTGATCCAACATTTGGAGAATTCCACGGTGCACGTCGTTCGCGCCGGCGATCCCGCGCTGCCGGCACACGAGATTCTAGTTGAGCCGGGGTCGCGGCTGGCGGCGATTTTGGGAGACGGCGCGCACACGGTCAATTCGCGCCACCACCAGGCTGTCGAGCGGGTTGGCGCAGGCTTGCGCGTGACGGCCAGGTCCACTCCCGACGGCGTCATCGAAGCGATCGAGCGCCGCGAGGGCCGGTTCGCCCTGGCGGTGCAGTGGCATCCGGAAGATCAGGTGCGGCGCGATGTGGCGCAACGGAAGTTGTTTGAAGCGTTTGCGGAGGCCTTGTAAGTGGAAATCTGTATGCCGCTACTGCACACGCGGGCGGTTCTGCTCATTAAGGACCAATCCGTCGAAGATCGCCAGAACTTGTTTGCGATAGGTGTAGACGCGCTGCAGGTTTTGCCGGAAGGTGGCCTCGAAATCGTGCGCCCGCATCCATTTGTCGAGCAGCGTCCGGGGCACGTCGATATCCTGCCGCAGAGCATCCACGGAATGGCCGCGCAGGAAAAGCCCGTAAAAGAAGGCGGCCTCCCGTTGTGGCGCCAGGGGATCGTATTCGTCTCGTACCGTCATAAATACGGTCTGGAAAATGCCAGTATAGCGGTGCCGCCCGGATTTGGGCAAGTCCCCCCTTAGGGTAAGTTTCCGCACCACCTTCTCCAATGATAAGCCGCAGCCAACCTCCCGCGCTCCCAGCCGTCTAAGCGAGGTACAGACCAATTTCGAGCCATGTGGAGGATCCCGACGATGGAGTTGATCCGAACCTGCCTGCAGGATTTGCGTTATGCGGTCCGTAATCTGCTGCGGTCGCCCGGTTTTGCGGCGGTCGCCGCGATTACCCTCACCATCGGCATAGGCGCAAACACAGCTATATTCAGCATTATCGATACCATCCTGTTGCGGCCGCTGCCGTTTCGCGATCCGGGCCGGCTGGTCCGCTTGTACGAAACCGAGGCAGCTCCCGGCCACTATCCGTTTGCCGGCCCGGATTTCGTCGACTGGCGGGCGCAGAACCGGACCTTTCAGGACATGGCCCTGTTTGCCTGGTCCGCCAGCAAGAACCTGAGCGGCGAGGGACGGCCGGACCATGTGCTGGCCGTCCCAACCCAGGCCAACTTCTTCGCCCTGCTCGGCGTGCAGCCGTTACTCGGTCGCACCTGGTTGCCCGGTGAGGACCAGCCGGGGAAAGACCAGGTGGCCCTTCTAAGTTACGGCTTGTGGAGGGAGCATTTCGCCGGAGACCCCGGAGTGGTAGGGCGCACCATAGCGTTGAATGCCAAGAAGTATTCTATCGTCGGCGTGATGCCCGCCAGCTTCCGCTTCCCCTTCGAGACGCAACTGTGGATACCGCTGGACATGGACAGCAAGGGCCTGGGCTCGCGCGGCAGCCACTGGCTCAACGCCATCGGCCGGCTGAAAGCCGGAGTCTCCCTGGAATCTGCGCGCGCGGACCTCAAGCTCCTCTCCGCGCACCTGGAGAAGGCCTATCCGGATTCCAACGATAACGTAGGCTCCGGGGCCGTCCCGCTGCATGACGATCTGGTCGGCGACTCGCGAGGCTCCCTGCTGATGATGCTCTCCGCGGTCGGATTAGTCCTGCTGATCGCCTGCGCGAACGTCGCGAATCTGCTACTTTCGCGCTCGGTCGCGCGGCAAAAAGAAATGGCGGTACGCAGCGCATTGGGCGCGGCGCGCGGGCGGCTGGTGCGGCAACTGCTGACCGAGAGCCTGCTGCTTTCGCTATGCGGCGGCGCCCTGGGATTGCTGGTGGCATGGGGCTCCGTTGCGTTGGTCTCGCACGCCAGGAACTTGGCTCTGCCGCAGTTCGCGGTCATCCAACTCAATGCCGAAGTGCTGGCGTTTACGTTCGCGCTGTCCGTGGCGACCGGCGTCTTGTTCGGCCTGGCGCCGGCCCTGCGTGCGTCTCGTCCCGATCTGTATGAAGAATTGAAAGGCGGCGCGGGCAGTTCGATCAGCCCCGGGAAGCGGCGCCGGTTTACCAGCAACGTGCTGGTGGCCGGCGAAATGGCGCTGTCCCTGCTGCTGTTGGTCTCAGCCGGGCTGCTGCTGAAAGACTTCACGCGTTTGCGAAACCTGGATATCGGCGTGCGGCCGGAAGGCGTGTTCACGGCGGCAGTTCGTCTGCCCGAAACACAGTATAAGACTGAGCAGCAGAGGTTGGAGTTTGCACAGTCGCTACTGGACAGATGCGCGCATGTCGCCGGCGTGGATGCCGCCGCCGTCAGCAACCGGTTGCCGCTTGAAGGTGGAAGCAATTATTATGTCAAGCTGCGCGGACAGACGTCCCAAAAGAGCAACCTGCTGGTCGAATCTCACGCTGTCACCCGAGATTACTTTCGGGCGATGGGTGTGCGGTTGCTCGAAGGGCGCACGTTCGAGCCGGCCGATGTCCAGCTCGCTCTGGGGCTCGACGCGCAATTCGAGAAGCTCCCCGAAGGCGGCCGCCTGGCCCCCGCCGAATCCGACGCCATGGTTTACCCGGTGGTCGTCAACCAGGCGATGGCTCGGGCCTTCTGGCCGAACCGGAGCCCTCTCGGCCAGATGTTCTCGCAAGGCAGCGATAGCGGTCCCTGGAAGCAGGTGATCGGCCTGGTCACCGATGTGCGCCAATGGGGCCTCACGCATGCGCCCGTGCCGGAAGCGTACGATGTCTTCACCGGCGACACGGACCCATTCCTGGTGCTGCACACAGCGCGGCTGCCCCTGAGCCTGACACCGGAAGTGCGCCACGCGCTCGCCCAGACCGATAACAGCTTGCCCCTATTTTCCGTTCGCAGCATGGACCAGGTGATCGGCGAAAATGCCAAAGGCCAACAGTTCCTTAGCCTGCTGGTGGGGTCGTTCGCGGGCCTGGCAGTGCTGCTGGCGGCGGTGGGGATCTACGGCGTGCTCTCCTACGCGGTAACCGAGCGCACACGCGAAATCGGCATCCGCATGTCGCTGGGCGCCAGCCGCCGCCGCGTTCTGGGCCAGGTGGTCCTGGAGGGGATGCGTCTCGCGGTGGTGGGCTTCGCGGCCGGAATCGCAGGCGCCTTGGCTGCGGGACGGGTGCTGTCCAGCCTGTTGCACGAGGTCAAACCCGGCGATCCTGCGATATTCGCCGTAACCGCCGGCTTTTTGACTTTGGTCGCGCTGCTGGCCTGCTATATCCCGGCTCGCCGTGCGGCGCGGCTGGATCCGATGCGAGCGCTGCGTTATGAGTAAATATCCGGAAGTGATCCGGAGGACTCCTTCATCGTGACAATCCAGCCGGAGTAGGGTAGGATGACGGAAGGCTGATGACAGATCCGGAAGCATCCAGTGACACACCCGAAATACCGGATAAGTTGTACTTTAGGATCGGCGAGGTGGCCGGTTTGCTGGCCGTCGAACCGTATGTCCTGCGCTATTGGGAGACTGAGTTTCCAAGCCTCGCACCGAAGAAGTCCGGAACCGGGCACCGGTTGTACCGGCGTAAAGACGTAGAACTTCTGCTCAAGATCAAGCATTTATTGTACGAGAAGAGGTATACGATTGAAGGCGCACGCCAATCCCTCCACCACGATTCCAAAGCAGGCAAACTGAAGGCGCCCGACCGTAAGCAGAGAGACCTGTTCACCCCCGATCCACTGGTGGGCATCCGCATCGAGCTTGCTTCTATATTACAGATTCTAAAATAGTTAAGTGGTTTCGCCGACGATCGCGGCGTAAATTCGATCCAGATCTTCGGCCGAGTAATACTCGATCTCGATGCGGCCTTTTTGGCGGGCCCGTTCGATGATCCGGACTTTGGTTCCGAGCACCCTTTCCAATTCCTCAATGGCGGCCTTCACGTTGGGATCCGCTTGAACCTCATCGACCGCCTTGGGCTTGCGGTCTTCCATCATCTTCTGAGTCAAGCGCTCGACCTGGCGCACAGACCAACCTTGCGCGACAGATTTCTCGGCGACCTCCCGTTGCAGCTCGGCCGTCGGCAACGTCAGGAGACAACGTGCGTGGCCGATCGACAGTCTCCGCTCGGCAATCAGTTGTTGAATATCCGGCGGGAGTTGCAGGAGCCGGATCAGGTTTGCGATCGTGGAGCGGTCTTTGCCCGTCCTTTGGCCCACCTCTTCGTGATTTAAGTGCAATTCGCGGCACAGGCGGTCGAATGCCTGTGCGGTCTCAATCGCGTTCAGATCCTCGCGCTGAATATTCTCGATCAGCGTGATCTCCAGCAAGCGTTCGTCTGGGATGTCTTGAATGACGGCGGGCACCCTGGCTAAGCCGGCGATCTTCGCGGCGCGCCAGCGGCGTTCACCGGCTACGAGTTGGTACCGTTCCGCCCGCCTGCGGACGACAAGAGGCTGTATGATGCCGTTGGCGCTGATGGACTGCGCCAACTCTTCAATGCGCTCGTGCTGGAAGATGCGACGGGGTTGCAGTGGGTTGGGTTCGATCAGGTCAATCGGAATCTGCGCGACCTCTTCCCCGACATGAGTTGGTTCGACAGAGGGCTGCGCGGTGGGCCGTGTCGGCAGCAGCGCACTCAGGCCTTTACCGAGCGCCCTGCGCGGATTTTCCACGTTTTTGTTCATTCTCGAGGATCTCCTTGGCGAGGCGGATGTAGCTTTCCGCGCCGCGCGAGCGCACATCATAGGCCAGGATCGTCTGTCCATGGCTGGGAGCTTCGGCCAACCGAATGCTACGGGGAATTACAGTCTGGAAAACCTTTGCGCCAAAGAAGTCCCTGAGATCGTTGGCGACCTGACGAGTCAGATTCGTACGATCGTCGAACATGGTGAGTAGAATACCCTCGATTTCCAGAGGGTGCTCGAACGAATCGCGGATGCGCTGGATCGTATCCATCAGTTCGGAGATACCTTCGAGAGCGAAAAACTCGCATTGGATGGGCACAAGGACGGAATCGGCTGCGATCAGGGCGTTCAGCGTCAGCAGGTCGAGCGCCGGCGGGCAATCGATCAGGATGAAATCGTATTGCGCGCGAGCTGCGTTAACCTTGTCGTGGAGACGGAATTCGCGGCGCGGCGTATCCACCAGTTCGAGGTTCGCGCCTACCAGGTTCTTGTCGCCAGGGACCAAGTCCAGCCCTTCAAAGCCAGTATGCAGTACGGCATCGGCGATTTCCGCTCCACCCAACAGGACTTGGTACAGGCTGGGGCGATCTGGGTCCTTCGCAGCACCCATCCCCGTCGTAGCATTGCCCTGCGGGTCGGAATCAATCACGAGCACACGAAGGTCGTTGGCAGCTAGTGCGGCAGCCACGTTAATGGCGGTCGTCGTCTTCCCGACGCCGCCCTTCTGATTGGTGATAGCGAGAATCTTGCCCAAGCGGTCATGCTACCACGATTGGCGCGCACAGGACATCGGAAACCGTTTCACGTGGAACTGCTAGCGCTTGGACTGGCCGCCTTCCGTTTCACGTGAAACAGTATGGCTTCCGATCCACAGGTACCGCCGTTCGCCCCAAGGAAGCCGGATCGCTTTCTGCCATTCGAACCCAATCAGGTCTTCAGCCCGCACTTCCCCAGTCAAGAGTTCGACATTTCGTCCCAGCTTCTTTATAGCTACCGCAATATCCGAATACCGCACCGCGCGAGACACAACCCAATCGAAGCGCTCGGCCACTTCCTCTGCTCGTTTGGCGACCACGCGCACGTTCGCCAAATCCCGCGAAGCCTCCTTCAGAAAAGCCGCCTTCCGTTGATGCGACTCGATTAGCACAACCGAACATTCCCGCCGCATAATCGCGATTGGGATTCCCGGAAAGCCGGCACCCGACCCCACGTCGGTGATCGAAGACGGGACTTCAGGCAACTGACAGGCAGCGAATACGGATTCGCAATAGTGCCGTTCGACTGCCTCCTCAATGGTGCGCACACTCGTCAGGCTCAGGACCTTGTTCCAGCGCGTCAGTAGCTCGTAGTGCAGCTCCAGCCGCTTTATCTGCACATCGGATACGTCGCAAATGCCAGCCAGTTTCGAGCGCAACAGTTCAGCGAACATGACCCAAGCTCAGGTAAACATCCAGAATCGCGACAGCGGCCGGAGTGACTCCCGGAATGCGCGCCGCCTGACCCAAGGTCTCCGGACGCACGCGCTCCAGCTTTTCGCAAATCTCGCGCGACAAGCCCGGTATACCGCCAAAGCCAAAGGACTCCGGAATCGGGCGCCGCTCGGCATCCTTGAGCCGCTCGATCTGCCGCCCCTGTTGTGCGATATATCCGTTGTACTTGATCTCGGTTTCGACGGTGGCCAGCAGCCCACGTGCGGGTTCCTCGCCCAGAGTATCCCGCACCCAGGCGCCGATCTCGCCAATCGAAGCCTCCGGCCGCTTGAGCCACTGCCCATTCCGATGAAGCGCCAACGCCGCGGTGAGGCGTTCCTTCTGACGCTGTTTTCGCGAGAACAGTTCCCACCGCTCATCCGTAACCAGCCCCGCGCGCCGGCCCACGGGTGTCAGCCGCTCATCCGCATTGTCGATGCGCAAGTGCAGCCTGAACTCCGCACGCGAAGTGAACATGCGATAGGGCTCATCGGCGCCTTTCGTGATCAAATCATCCACCAGGATGCCCGTGTAGCCCTCCGTGCGCCCGATAATGACCGCAGGCATGCCGCGTAACGCACAGCCCGCATTGATCCCGGCTACCAAACCCTGGCATCCCGCCTCTTCATACCCCGAAGTGCCGTTGATTTGTCCGGCCAGATACAATCCCCGGATCGACTTCACCTCCAGCGTATGGCTCAGTTCCCGCGGATCGATCGCATCATATTCAATCGCGTAGCCCGGGCGAATCATTTCCGCTTTCTCCAACCCGGGCACCGAGGCCACCATAGCCGCCTGCACGTCGATCGGCATGCTGGTGGACATCCCGTTGACGTAGACTTCGTTGGTGTCCAGGCCTTCCGGCTCCAAAAAGATCTGGTGCCGCACTTTGTCTGGGAATTTCACAACCTTGTCTTCGATCGACGGGCAATAGCGCGGCCCAACTCCCTCGATTTGCCCACTGTACAGGGGCGACCGTGGGATGGCCTCCCGAAGGATGCGATGCGTCTCGTCCGTGGTGTAGGCGATGTGGCACTTCACCTGTGGGCGGTCGATTTTATCGGTCAGAAACGAGAATGGCGTCGGCACCGCATCGCCCGCCTGCGCCTCGAAGCGGCTCCAATCGATGCTGCGCCCATCCAGCCTCGGCGGCGTTCCAGTCTTCAAGCGGGTCCACGGCAGGCCCAACGTCCGCAACTGCTCTCCCAGAAGCTGCGATGGCGCTTCGCCGTTGCGCCCGCAGCTATACTGCATCTCGCCCACATGCGCCAGACCGTTCAAGAACGTCCCGGTCGTAACAATGATCGCCCCCGCGTGGATGCCGCGGCCGTCGCGCAGCCGCACGCCTGTCGCCCGGCGCTCCGGGCTGTCCGCAATCTCCAGCGCCGCGACCTCGGCCTGCTTGATGCGCAGGTTCGGCTCGCGCTCCAGCACTTCGCGCATGCGCGCCCGGTACATCTTCTTATCGCACTGCGCGCGCGGCGACCACACCGCTGGACCGCGGCTGGTGTTGAGCAGCCGGAACTGAATCCCCACGGCGTCGGTGACTTCGCCCATTACTCCGCCCAGTGCGTCGATCTCACGCACCAAGTGCCCCTTGGCAATTCCTCCTATGGCGGGATTGCACGACATCTGCGCGATCAGGTCCAGATTCATGGTGACCATGGCGGTCCGCAGGCCCATACGGGCGCACGCCCGCGCCGCCTCGCATCCCGCGTGTCCCGCCCCGATGACCACCACGTCGTACGTCTCGTGCATTGTTATCATTGTATCGGCTATGAAGGTCTTGATTATCGGCGGGGGCGGACGCGAGCACGCCTTGGCGTGCCGCCTGGCGCAGAGCCCCGAGGTGGAGCGCGTCTTCGCGGCTCCTGGCAATCCGGGCATCGCGCGCATCGCTGTGTGTGTGCCTGCCGGCGATGGATCGCCAAACGCTTATCTGGCCATCGCCGAATCGGTCGACGCCAACCTGACTGTCGTGGGTCCTGAGGGGCCGTTGGTGGCAGGGGTGGTTGACGCGTTTCGCGCGAGAGGCCACCTCATCTTCGGCCCCACCGCCGCGGCGGCGCGGCTCGAGGGCAGCAAAGTGTTCGCAAAGAGCTTTCTTCAGCAAAGCAATATACCGACCGCCGCCTTCGCAGCCGCCCCGAATGCCGCCGAAGCGCGCCACGCCCTCGACCGTTTCAGCTACCCCATCGTGATCAAACAGGACAGCCTCGCCGCGGGCAAAGGCGTAATCATTGCCGAGGATCGCGGGGCTGCCGACGCCGCTCTGCAATCCCTGAAGCCGCCCTTCGTGATCGAAGAGTTCCTGGCCGGCGAGGAGGTCAGCTACATCGTTCTAAGCGACGGGCGTAACGTAGTGCCGCTCGAGCCTACGCAAGATCACAAAGCGGTCTTCGATGGCGATACGGGTCCCAACACCGGCGGCATGGGAGCCTACTGCGACTCGCGCATCCTAACCGCAGCGGACAGCCGCGCCATACTGGATCGCATCATCCGTCCCACCATCGAAGCGACCGGCTTCACCGGCTTCCTCTACGCCGGCTTGATGATGACCAGCGCGGGCCCCAAAGTGCTTGAATTCAACGTCCGCCTGGGCGACCCTGAAACGCAGCCGATCATACACCGCATGCGGAGCGACCTCGCGCCCTTGCTGCTGGCGGCAGCACGCGGTGCGTTGCCCGACACCCGCATCGAATGGCAGGCCGGGCCGTCGGTCTGCGTAGTCCTGGCATCCGGCGGCTATCCCGGCCCTTTCGCCGCCGGACAACCGATACATGGCATCGAGGCCGCCGAAGCCACGGGTGCCACCGTCTTCCACGCGGGCACGCGCCACGGCAACGGCGCTGCGGGACTCGAAACCGCCGGCGGCCGCGTCCTCGGTGTCACGGCTTCCGGCGCAGACCTTGCGGCCGCAATCGGCCATGCGTATGCCGCGGCGCGTCTGATTCACTTCGACGGCATGCACTACCGCACGGATATCGGCCAAAAAGGCTTGAAGCGCTATAATGATTGAATTGCGGGCACGTAGCTCAGATGGATAGAGCGGTCGCCTCCTAAGCGACAGGTCGGCAGTTCGAATCTGCCCGTGCCTACCAACTCGGAGGCGATTTGTGAAGCTGCCAGCCTTGGCCCTTGCCGCTGTGTTCCCCGCCGCGTCGCCACTACTTTGCGGCCAGATCACCTACGCCGCCGATGTAGCGCCCATCCTCTACAAACACTGCGCGACTTGCCATCACCCGGACGACATCGCCCCCATGCCGCTGCTCACGTACAACCAGACGCGCCCCTGGGCCGCCGCCATTCGCGAGGCGGTTCTGACCCGCCAGATGCCGCCGTGGAAGGCCGACCCACGCTACGGAAAGTGGTCCAACGACTGGAGCCTCACCGACGCGGAAGTCGCCACCATCAAGGCCTGGGTGGATCAAGGATCCAAAGAGGGCGACCGACAGCGCTTGCCTGCGGAGCCCGTGTTCTCTACCGATTGGAGGATCGGCAAGCCGGACGTGATCATTTCGATTCCCCCGCATTCTCTGACCGCGGATGGGCCCGACGAATATGAAAACTTCACCGTGCCGACGAACTTCACCGAGGACAAGTGGATCGTCGCGGCCGAGTTGCGGCCGGGCAACCGTAAGATCGTCCATCACGCGCACGTTTTCGTCAAAGCGCCGGACAAGCCCAAACCCGCCGGCGCCAAGAGGGAAGAGCCGGCAGATCCGCAGTCGGCCTATGCGGACTGGCTCAAGGTCCACGAAGGCAAGTTGTCGTGGATGCGCTACGAAGCGCCCGTGATCGACGACGGGTGCATCGTCGACGACAATTCTTATTGGCCCGGCGACAAGCCGCGCGACGAGAACTTCGGAAGCTGGGGCCTGATCAGTTCCTATCTCCCAGGACGCGGGCCGGACGTTTACCCCGAGGGCACCGCCCGCAAAATCCCCGCCGGCTCCAACCTCGGTTTCCAGATCCACTACTCCAAGGCGACTAAGAAACCGGAAATCGACGTGACTTCCGTGGGCCTTATCTTTGCCAAAGAACCGCCCAAGCAGGTGGCCAAGCGGGTGGACTTATCGAACTACTTCTTTCGCATCCCGGCCGGCGATCCGAACGTGGAGGTTACCGAGTGTCACACTTTCAAACAGGATATGTACCTGACCAGCCTGACGCCGCACATGCATCTGCGCGGTAAGGACGCACGGTTCGATGTGACTTATCCGGACGGCCGCAAAGAGACGCTTCTGCTGGTGCCGCACTACAATTTCAACTGGCAGATCACTTACCGCATGTCGGAGCCGAAGTTCATACCGAAGGGTACGCGGCTGGCGATCATATCGCACTTCGACAACTCGCCGAATAATCCGCTGAATCCCGATCCGGCCAAAGTAGTTCGCTGGGGTGAAGCCAGCGAAATGGAAATGATGGACGGCTGGATTGAATACGTGGACGCCCCGCCGCATGGAACAGGTCCGCAGATGCATGCGGATTTGCGCTAGCTATCGCGCAAGTATAGGCGCTGCGGCTTCCGGCGCGAGCACGCGGATGGACGCTCCTCGAAAACCCTTGGGATCTCGCGTCACGATGAGTTCGCAACCCGCCAGTTGGGCGGCCGCGGCGGTAACGGAATCCTCGAAATCGGGCGCGCGCAACTCAAATGCGCCCCGGATTACACCTTCATCGACCATCGCCACGCCGAACACACGCAGCAGCATGCTGAGCGCTTGCTTAGCCTCGGTTGAGCCGTGCTCTCGCCGGATCAAGTAGTGGATAGTCGTTACCGCGTGGGCTGCAATAAGGCCCTGCACCACTCCCATCTCAATAGCGGACCAAATCGCAGCGCTCGCCGCGAAGAAGGGGCGGCGGTCGAGCAACACGTCTAGCACGACGTTTACATCAACGAGGATTCTCATCGGTACTTTGCGGACAAGTGTTTCTTGTAGTCCGCAGGATCGGCCCTCTTGAGGATTCCGCGGAGCGAGCGCAGCATCGGCGGCATCTCCTTTTGTTCGGAGGGCGCAGAGATCGAGGCCAGGTAGGCCTCCACCATTCCGGACAAGGAGACGCCATTCTGCTTCGCATATCGCTTGGCCCGCGACACCACGGAAGGATCCACACTCAGCGTCAGTTTGGACATCGTGTACGTATTATATCAATCTCTGCGTACGTACGCGCGGCGAATCACTCCGGCCCTCCACCCATCCCATTACCCGGCGACTTCAATTCAAACTCCTTCGGCGGCTCCGCACCCATCAGGTAGCGCACAAAATAGTCCCACCGCCGCCGTACCATGTACGGCTCACTGCCGAATCCATGATGGCGGTTGGGCAGCAGGAGTAAGTCGAAATCCTTGTTGGCCTTGATCAGCTCGTTCACCACCAGCAGCGTGTTGTATGGCGGCACGTTGGTGTCCATGGTACCGTGCGCCAGCAGCAGGTGGCCCTTCAGATTCTTCGCTATATTCTGATTCGCCTGGCCGTCGTAGTTCGTGCCGCTGCCCGATTTGCGCAGCAGCCCCTGATACCGCTCGCCCCAGTCGTCTTCATACTCGCGATTGTCATGGTTCCCGGCCTCCGAAATCCCCACCTTGAAGAAGTCCGGATAGCGGAACATGGCATCCGCCGCGGCGTAACCACCTCCGGAGTGTCCGAAAATGCCCGCCCGCTCGATGTCGATCCATGGAAACCGCCGCGCCAGTTGCTGCATGCCGCTCACCTGGTCGGGCAAAGTATTGTCGCCCATGTTGCCGTAGTAGGCGTCATGAAAGCTCTTCGAGCGTTGCGGGTTTCCCATGCCGTCCAGCATCACCACGACGAATCCCAACTCGGCCAGCGCCTGTGCATCGCCGTGCGCCGTCGCAAAGGACCGTCCGTAGACGCCCAGGCTGCCGGATTGCGGACCCGGATAGATGTAGTTGACGATAGGATACTTCTTGCCCGGGTCGAGCTTGGTGGGCCTGAACAGCAGGCCGTAGAGATCGGTCACGCCATCGCGCGCCTTCACGCTGAATGGCTGCGGAGGCTTCCACCCCTCCGCCTCCAACTTCGAGATGTCGGCCCGTTCAAGCGTCGCCAGCAGCTTCCCCCCGGCATCGCGTAATACGCTCACGGGCGGGACATCGGGCTTCGAGTAGTTATCCACGAAGAAACGGCCCGATGGCGAGAAGGCCACCTGGTGGTCGGCGTCCTCGGGCGTCAGCAGCGTGAGCCCGCCGCCATCGAAGCCCACGCGGTACAAGTGATTGAAATATGGGTCGCGGCCTTTCTCCCGCCCATCGGCTATAAAGTACAGCGTGCGCGCCTTCTCATCCACGCGCAACAACTCCGTCACTACGAAATCGCCCGACGTGATCTGGTTCTTGAGCTGGCCGGTCGCTAGATCGTAAAGATAAAGGTGGCCCCAATTGCTGCGCTCCGAATACCAGACGATCTCATTGGAGGCGGGCAGATAGCGCCAGTTCGCCATTCCCTGCCCGGATTCATACTGCGTCGCGGCGCGCTCTTCCATCACGTCGCGCACGGCGCCGTCGGCCGCGTTGGCGATGCGCAGGGTTTCCTGCTTATGGTCCCGCGAGGTGGAAACGAACGCAAGCTGGCTCGCATCCGGGCTCCATTCCACGTCCACCCAGTCGCTCGAGGAATCGCAGACGACATGATCGCACAGCGTGGACCGGTGCTGGTCCGGCGGCATCTGTAAAGGGATAACCCGCTGCCCTTCCACATCCACGATCACCCGCCGGATCATGGCCACGGTTTCGTCACCCGGCAACGGGTACTTCCACGCATGCAGCGTGGGATGGCCCACCATGGTTTCCACCAGATACATCTCGCCCACGTTGCGTTGGTCCTGCTGAAAGGTGGCGATCTTCTTCGAATCGGGCGACCACGCCACGATGGCACGGTTGCTCTGTATCCACCCGGCGTTATCCAGCGCGTAGGAGTAATCCTTGATGCCGTCGGTGGTAAGTTGCGTCTCCTTGCCCGTCGCGATATCGCGGACCCACAGGTTGTAATCGCGAATGAAGGCGGTCTTCTTCTTGTCCGGCGAAGGCGCATCGGTGTGCAAACGGCCGCCCGCTGCTCCGGCGCCTTTTCCTTCCGTACACTGGGTGCCCTGCCGGTCGCACTCGAACCGCCGCCCGCTGGCGCTGAATGAAACCGATGCGCCGTCTGCCGAAAGCTCGATTGAGTTGAATGGCAGCTTGTTCGGCTCGTACTTCCTTCCGGCTGCGGTCGAGAGGGCGGCGGCCAGCTTGGCATGTTCAAAGGCCGGCTCACTGGTCAGCTTGGCGGGGTCGAAGAGCACGAAGCTGCTGCCGCCCGCACCGGTGTCGCGGTACCACAGCAACTCGCCTGTGGTCCACGCCGGATGCACCGCGTGATACACCAGGAGGTTCGTGTTGTAGCCCATGAACTTCTCGGCGCGTGCGTAGTCGGCGGCGGTCAACGCCGGCTGCGCCGCGGCATCGACCGCAAAGGCGAGCGGAACAATCAGCAGCGGAAGCCAATGCAAGCGGTTGAACATTGGCCGATTATAAACCGGGTCGCAGCGGCTACCGCCAGCGCTTCGACCCCATCAGATCGAAGTGCCGGTCGTAAGTCCACACGGCCAGGCTTAAGCGCTCGGCCACGGCGGCCGCGACAGCATCGAACATCGTGACCGGTTGATCCGTGTAGGCCACGATCAAGCCTGAAGCTTGAATGTAATCGCCGGGCTCCGGATTGATCATCGCCGACCCGTCCACCACCTCTTGCAGCCAACTGTGGGCGTACGCAGTGCCGAGCCGCCGGAGAACTAAGGTGTACGATTCGGCGAGGGTCAAATAGGTAATGGCCACGAAGCGGCCGGTCGCAGTCAATCGCTCAAGCTGCTCCTGGGCGTGCAGATGGTACTGGTCCGAAGGATCGGCCAACGCATACAACGGACCCGTATCGGCAAGCACGGGTTTTGGCATGCTTAGGCGTCGGCGGCGAAGTACTGGTCATGCCGCTGGCTGATATCGGATTTGCCGCTGCCTTTGCTTGCCGGTGTGATCCGTAGCGGATGCGCCGGAGCCGCCGCGCCTCTGCGAGCGAGGTATTCCCGAAGGGCGGCTTGCACCAGAGATGTAAAGGTCGGAGCGACTTCCTGTCGGCTGGTATACGACTCGAGCGCCTCTTCCAGGTCTCCGCCGATCGTGATGGTTGCTCGCTTCATGTACTCATCATATCACCAATTGGTGAAATTGGTGAAACTATTTATTCCCACGCTTCTTATGAGCGGCCGGCTGATCTTTCAGCAGCACCTCGATCTGCTCCCGGATGTGCTTGTCCTGGTCCTCGGCGAAGAATTTGTCTTCGCCCCCATACTGCGCCCGAATTGTTCCCTGGCGGTCGATGAACACCAGTTGCGGCACCAGCAGGCGGAGAATCACCGGATGTTGCAAGTATCCATCCACGTCGGTCTGATTGTTGAACCCCACCGGAAAGGGAGGCTGAAAACGTTTGATGAAGTCCGGCACATTCATCTTTCCCATATCGTCGACCGCGCTGGCCACCACTTGAAAACCTCGCGGACCGTATTCTTTCTGCATCTCGGAAAGATATCCGACCGTCTTCTGGCAGTGCGGGCACGTCGTGAGAATGAACGCCAGCGCGCACACTTTGCCTTTGTACTGGCTCAGCTTGATGGGCTCGCCAGTATTCATGCCGATCGCGAAATCCGGGGAACGCCGCGGCACATCCGCGGCGCTCGCCAGAGTGACGGCCAGACAAACGCCGGCTAATGTGCGGAGCGCGCCACGATTCGGCATACGTCCACATTTTAACAGTGCAGGCGCGCCGGTGATAGAATGCCCGTAGTCATGCGCTTACTCGCGCTCGCGGCAATGAGCATCTGCTCGTATGGCGCGACTTACTATGTCGGCGGATCGGGAAGCGATTCGAACAACGGCCTGAGCGTCAGCGCCCCATTTCAAACCATTCAAGCGGCCGCGAACCTGACTCTGCCGGGCGATGTGGTGTACGTGATGAACGGCGCCTATACGACCTGCGCGGGATGCAATGTTTTGGATATCACGCGCTCGGGAACCGCGAACGCTTGGATCACCTATCAGGCTTATCCCGGCCACCAGCCGCTGATCGATGCAGCGGGCGCCTGGCAAGCTATCGAGATTCATGGCGGGGCCGCCTATATCCGGATATCGGGTTTTCAAGTCCGAGGCAACCTGCTCAACGTGACGCTGGACCAGTGCGAGGCCGACGCGTTGCAGCCGACACCCGACCCGGCTTGCAACGGAAACGGCATCAGCATCGATGGGCGCGCGGATGGCGCGAACAAGCCGCACCACATCGTGATCTCCCAAAATCAGGTCTACGATTTCCCCGGCGGCGGCATTGGTTCCGAAGAAGCCGATTACCTGACCATCGAAGACAACTTCGTACATGAAACCGCCTGGTATTCGCGCTACGGCAATAGCGGCCTTTCGATTTTCGAATCCTGGAACTACGATTCCGGCCCGCCGCCCCATACCATCCTCCGCCGCAACCGTCTGTTCGACAACCGCTCGCTGGTCCCCTATGGGGACACTGGCAAGCCCACCGACGGCGAGGGCATCATCATCGACACCTCGCGCAACAATCAGCCCGGCTCCGACAACATCGGGGCGTATGAGGGCGGGTTTCTGGTGGAGAACAATCTCTCGGTAAACAACGGCGGCGGCGGCCTGTTGGCCTATCAGAGCGACAACATCACGTTCCTGAACAACACGGTGTATGGCAACGGGCTGGTGGTGCAATACGCCGATGTGTTCATCAACCAATCGGGCACCGTGAACGTTTGGAACAACGTTGTGGAATCCGCCCCGACTGGGACCCCCGTGAATGTTTATGGAAGTACCGGCGTGCAGTTCGATTTCAACATCTATTGGAACGGGCCGGTGAACGCCACGCCCGGCCCCAACGATCTCACCGTGGACCCGCAGTTCAACGTGCTGGGCACGGATCCCGCGACATCCGATTTTCACGTGCTCGAGGGCAGTCCCGCTGTACACTCGGGCAACCTGGCTGTGGCACCGCCCGACGATCTGGAAGGTCTCTCGCGTCCGCAGCAGCCTGGAGCGGTGAACCGCGGCGCGTATGAATCGGAGATCGCCGTCAGCGTCTCGTTTCCGGCCGCGGGAGTGGTGAATGCGGCCAGCTACGTGGGCGGCGGCGTAGCGCCCGGAGAACTGGTAACCATCTTCGGCACCGGCTTCGGCTCCAGTTCCCTTACCGGCGCGAGCTATGGCAGCGACGGGTACCTGCCGGTGGAAGTAGCCGATACGCGGGTGTACTTCGATGGCGTCGCTGCGCCCATGATCTACTCCTTCACCCAGCAAGTGAGCGCTGTCGCGCCCTACGAGATCTCCGGAACCACGCAAGTGCAGATTGAATACGCCGGCCTGCGCAGCCAGCCCGTGGCCATTCCGGTGGCGGCCTCCGCGCCGGGTATCTATTGTTATTCAGGCGGAACGGGGCAGGCGGTGGCGGTGAATACCTACACCGATGGAACCGTGGCCTTCAACAACGACAATCCCGCTGCGCCCGGGGACTATCTCACGTTCTTCATTACCGGTGAAGGCGCGACGGCGGCGCCATGGGCGGATGGCTGGCTGCCCGTCGCGCCGGCGTTCCCCACACCCGCCGCGCCGGTCACCGTGCAGGTTGGTGGCGTGCTCAGCGATTGTTTCTACAACTGGGCGGGACTGATCTTCGCCGGAGTGACGCAGGTGAACGCCTGTGTCCCGGCGGGTGCGCCTACGGGCGATGCGGTTTCGCTGCAGGTTAGCGTGGGCGGCGTCTCCGTGCAGGCGGGGGTCACGGTGCGGATCGGGAACTGAGTAGGGGGCCAGTTTAGTGGGGCAGGATGGCATCCTGCGCGCCGATCGCGGATCGGCGCAAACTCGCAAGGCGAGAATCTTCAAGCTAAACGGCCAGTCTTTACCGATGACCGTCTTCCACGCCCGCCGTTTGCCACATTATCACGCATCGACCGCCCCACCTTCCTCACGTGGCACTTGCACGGCAGCCTTCCCGCAATCCGCCATTTCCCTTCGGCAATCACTTCAGGCCTAGCTTTCTTGAACATGGACCGCATTCTGGACAACGCGTGCGCCGGCCCTCTGTACCTTCGCCAACCGGCGATTGCGACGATGGTTGTGGAAGCCATTCACTATCGGCATCAGTGTCTGGGGCACTACCAGATCCACGCGCATGTCGTTATGGCGAACCATGTTTATCTGCTGATCACGCCGTACATCGAGGTCTCGCGGTTGATGCAATCGCTCAAGAGGTTCACCGCGCGGGAGGGTAACCGGATGCTGGGGCACACCGGGCAGCCGTTCTGGCAGGACGAGAGCTATGACCGGCTAGTCCGCGACGAGGGGGAGTTCCAGCAGATCGTCCGCTATATCGAGATGAATCCTGTGAAGGCCGGCTTGGCGGCCAAGCCAGAGGACTTTCCGTGGTCCAGCGCTGGGCCGATTCACAATCGGCCCGCAGGTTGCCAACCTGCCCCACAGTGACGTCATTCGGCGCCTTCCAGGCTGGTGACTACGCTGCCGGTCAACTGCACCAGGAAGTGCCCATCGTCGCCTGTGCCGGAGAGCGCCGTGCCGCTTTCGGATTCGATGGCCAGATGCTTCCATTTCTTCTCCAGCACCTGGCGGTACAGCTTGAAATAGCGCGCGGCGGACGCCGCATCCTTCCACTCGACGGCATACAGAAGGACCACCCTCTCCGGCGAGCGGCGCTCCAATAGCGCGTACGCGCCGCCGCGCCAATCGGGCGAAATTGCCTTGGACTCCTGGCGGCCGGCGTACTGCTCCAGCAGGACGGAGTGATCCAACTCCCCGACGGTGCCTTCCGCAATGCGCTTATATCCGTGCGCCTCCGGTAGCTGCGGCAGCGCGGGACGGGTGGGCTCCAAACCGGAGAAGTAGGTATCCGGGTGCAGGATCTGCTGCGTAGATACTGGCGGCTTGCGGAATACCTCGTCGAACGCTTGCTGCTTCCTGCGCCGGTATACGGCATTCTGAAACAGCATGCCCTGGCTATACGGAAACACGAGAGTTTCGCGCAGATACAACGGCTCGCTCTCGAAGACCGGAAACTCGTTCGCGCCGGATTCGATGGAATGCGCCATGGTATCCAGCAGCGCCGGCGACGTCTCCAGCGATTGTCCCGCCTTGCGCGCCAGGTACTCGGCCATCAACCAGGAGGCTTGTCCCTCCATGACCGCCAACCGCGCCAGCGATCCATCGTCGCTCTTCTGTCCCTGCTTGATGAACTTTTCCAGGTTCACGTTCTGATCCGCCAGCGCATGCCCGAGCTCATGCACCAGGGCGGGCTCGCGCGTGGCGGAGGGCGTCCAATCGGTGATGAACATGCGCTTGCGATGGAAGTCGTAAAACGCGGCCGCTTGTTCCGTCAGCAGGTCGACCGTGTTTTTCGCCAAATCGAAATCCTGCGGCACCAGTCCGAACTTCTTCAGCGTCAGTTCCTCGACCCGGATTTCTTCCGGCGAACTGGCTTCCTTCATGCGTTTCTCGAGGAACTCCTTCACCTTGTCGCGGCTGATGATCTCGGCCGGCACTTTATGCTTGATGCGGAAGCCGGTGATGTCGTGCAAGTCTTTCAGGATGCCGTCGATTTCGCTGAAGATTTCGCTGGACTGGCCTACGTCCACGCCGGATTGCGCGGCGGCGGCCGCTACCAGGAGGAGAGCCAGAAGCAGCGCCTTCAATCGGTTTGCCATGCTACTTCACCTCCTGAAATACGTGCCACTTCATCCTGAAAATGCACGCGGTGGCGGAACGTCCGGAATGTTGGGGGAGGGACTTCGGCGGAAAGCTCCTGGAGGACCAGCGACGGGGCTGCCCCCTCGCGCCCCGGGTGGGAACCGGCATGGTAAGTCTAAGAATAGCGCAGAAGTCAGGATTCAGGAGTCAGGATGATTTGTAGGAACTCCGTGCTTACGGCGCTAGAGAGAAGACTGTCCCACAGCCGCCATCATTTCCGCAACCGTTACTGCTTCCGCCGTACTCGGTCGTGCCGTAAAGGACGCCACCGCTGCCAATCACAACCGGCGAGACTGGCCCGGACCCATCGGCGCCGGTGAACGCGTGCAGCACAGTCTCCGTCCATGAGCCACCCGGCGACGTCCGCGGCTCCAATGAGAACACTACGCCTCCGTTGCCTGTCCCGCCAGCGCCAGCGGTGCCGTAAAGCACCCCGTGACGACCAATCACGACGCTTGCGGCAGGACGACCCCCGTCGCTCCCGCCAGAGAAATTATACAATATGGCTTCGGTCCAGGCGCCACCCGGCGACGACGGCGGGGTCAACGAGAATACCGTGCCGTAGTTATAGGTTCCGCCCTCGAAGGTCGTGCCATAGAGCACGCCGGAGTAGTCGATCACGACGCTTGCCTCAGGTTCGACCCCGTCGCCAGCGTAGCTGTAAAAGTTATAAAGCACGGTTTCGGTCCAGGCGCCTCCTGGGGTTGCCGACGGGGTCACGGAAAACACCGTACCCTCACCGGAATTGCTTCCGCCGTTCTTCGTGGTGCCGTAGAGTACTCCGTCCTTACCGATCGCCACTCCTCCGTACGGAGCGTCTCCGCTGTTCGTAAAGATATGGACATTGTGGTCGGTCCACGCGCCACCAGGGGATGCCGGTGGTACCAAGGCGAATACGGTGGGATTCACCGAGGTAGTGCCGTATAGGACCCCGCCCCTGCCTATCACCATACCTGCCCTCGGCTCGTACCCGTATCCGGTGCCGAAGTTGTAAATCACGGTCCCGCTCCAAGCGTCGCCGGGAGATGCGGGCGGCGTCAGGGAGAATGCTGTACCAGTGTCGCCAGTTGCGCCACCATTGTGGCAAGTGCCATAAAGCACCCCGCCGCTGCCTATCACCAAGCCTCCTTCCAGATAGGCCCCATTGTTACCTCCAAATTCCTGGACTGTCACTTGGGTCCACGCCGCGCCCGGCGATGCCGGCGGCGTCAACGAAAACACCGTGCCTTCAGTGGTGAAGCTTCCATAGCTGTAGGTCGTGCCGTAGAGCACCCCGCCGGCGCCGATGACGACTCCCGCTACGGATGGAATCCGTCGCTCCCTCCGGTGAAATTGTAGAGGGTGGTCAGCGTCGGTTGCGCCTGAGCCGCTGCAAATGCGGTGAAGATCAGGAGCGCGAGCGTGTATCGAGGCTTTCGCATCTTGCCCTCCGTACTTGGCAGTATGGGTGCACCGACGACCGATGTCAAGGCAGCGGCCGGCGCTTCAGGACTTGGCTTGATCTCGCGCTCCGTGGAACACGTGCGGAATCTCGGTTCTTTGAGCACGCCTCGGTGTTTGCCAACCGGCAAGTTTGCGCCGATTGCGAATCGGCGCGCGGGATGCGATCCCGCCCCACAGGCAATCGGAATCTCATTTTGGCCGTCGTACGGCTGGCAAGCTTCTTGGCGGATTTGGCAACCAGGTCCTCCGCCAGATTCCTTAGGCCGTCCGCATCGTATTCTTCGTAATCCTTAATCCCTTGCCGTACCCCGCGCCGGATGCTTGGTTCAAAATCAGCGAGCCTTATGCGGGCACTCTTCGAGGCCTCGATCTCCTGCATGCGTCGAACCGCATCCCGCACCACTTCGCTCAACTTGGTGTACTCGCCGTTTTTCACCTTGCCGCGGATGAACCTGGCCAACTGCAAGCCGCCTATAAAGGCGGCTGCAGGCAAGATTGCCCGCCCTCCAAGCACGCGGCGGGTTGGATTCCCGCGATCAGCGCGTCGACTTGCCGGATCACCTGGCCGTTGGGTGCGATGTGGATGCCGCACTCCTTGTCGTTCTCCTGCTCCCACCACCAGCGGCCGGCGCGCTCGTCCTCGCAGTCAAAGGCGGCGCGGGTGCAGGGGCCGCAGCCGATGCTCGGGAAACCTTTGGCGTAGAGCGGATGGACCGGAACGTTGTGACGCTGGATGTAGTCTTCCACATCCTGCTTGCTCCAATCCGCCAGGGGGCTGATCTTCACGGTGCCGTCGCGGCTTTCGACCTTGGCGATCGAGGCGCGCGAGTCCGTCTGCGTGCGGCGCAGTCCCACCACCCAGGCGCTGAGCGTGGCCAGTTTGCGCTCCAGCGGCCGCACCTTGCGGATGTGGCAGCAGAGCTTGCGCAGCGCCACTTCGCGGTAGAACAGGTTCGGGCCGTGCGTCGAGATCATGGATTCCACTTCGGGTGCTTCCGGGAAGACGATTTCGACGGGGATGCCGTAGCGCTGGCGGACGGTTTCCATCATCTGGTGGGTTTCTTCGGGCAGGCGGCCGGTGTCGATGGTGAAGACGCGGACGCGGGGATTGATGCGGGTGGCCAGGTCGATGACCACCATGCCTTCCTTCTGGAAACTCGTGGAGATGGCGAGGGAGTCACCGTAGGTGGAGAGGGCCCAGGAGAGCACCTCTTCGGCTGTAGCGGCTTCGAAGTTTGGCAAATATACCAATCTCTATCAAGATACACTAGATCTTGAGAGGGAGTCAAGTACGGCGGCGGGAATTGGCTTCGATTCTTTGGGATCTATTGAAAACAAAGGATCGAATTGGCTTCGTTTCGTATTTTTGATTGGCTTCGTCTAGGGCGGCCTAGCCATATCGGGTTATATCACCGACTCGCGCCTCCCTGTTAGAGTCTGCTTTCGGGTTTCTGGCAGAAGGTGGAGTGGGCTGGCTGCTGAATGAAACTGTGGAACTGCGTTCAGGAGCGCCGGGTTAACGGCCCGGCCCTCCACTTTGGAGCTAGAAAGGAGGTAACGCTTTATGTTCCTTCTACTGCTTGAATTCCGGCTCCCTTTCGTGGGCCGGCTCAAGACGTTGGTGATCTGGCTTAAACGCCGGTAAACCAGCGCGAAGCCAGGGGTCAGTAGCCATATCTGGCCCCGGTTTCCAGGATACCGCAAAACGCGGGAAATGCAAATCGCCGGTGTAGGTCAGTTTGCTCTTGGTTTGGTAGGGCGGGCCAATCTTGGCCGTAGTCGGCTGGTGGCGAGCTTCGCGCCTGTGTCGGCAGTGTGCCGACACGGCACGCCGGGGGCGTGCGCCACGGGAGGCGCGCCATATTATTCGGGCCGCTCATCATTCGTCGGCGCTAACACTGGTCAGCGCCACCTGCCACACGGGCCGCTGATTGTCCAGAAACACCGCTAGGTTCTGCTCAGCGGGATACGCGGCAGATGGGGCAAGCAGGGCTTCAATGCCGTTTTCCCATGCCCGCAGTCCGATCTCCTGGGTGATCGAGTAGTGAGCACCCACCAACTGCTGCCATGCGACTCCGGCCTTGTGCAAGAGCCTCTTATCCGTGAGGTCCACCACGCGGCTGAGCCGCAACAAGATGGAGGCTTCTACAAACCCGTCCTTCGGCGGCGCGGTGAAATAACGCGCCATCTCGCGCCGTGCGGTCTCTTTGGAAAGAGATGTGTACAGCGTCCCGAAGTAGCCGCGAATGTTGTAACGCGCCCCATTCAGGAAGGAACCCCGCATCGAAACAAGATTGCCCGCGTACCGGGCCGGACAGATACGGTAGACCGTTCCCGTGAACTCTCTCACGGGTGCGGTACGGAAATACCCCGCAAGTCCGGCATTCAGGCTGGAATGCCCCAGCTCATTCGGCCGATCGCTTCGAGTACGCGATCGAGGCCGCCGTCTTCAGCCATCAAGTCAACCGGACGGCGATCCTCCAGAGCGGGCACCGGATGCGTCAACCAGTAGACCGCGTTTTCCGTAGTAAACAGGGCCATCAGTTCGCGCCAGATGCGATGGAGCTTTTCGTCGCGCTGCGCCTCGAGGGGTCGCGGTACTTTTCGCGCTACCCGGCGCCGTTCAACGGTCCGCTGGTGCACCCCCAGAATACGCGCCACCTCGGCCGCGCCGAGCGCGTCCTCAACCGTGAGATCCCGGGTATGCGGGAGGCTGGCCATCAATTTTACTTTAGCATGGTTTGCGGCGAATGTTACGACATTTGCCGACCCTACTGCGCGACCCGGAAGCCGATGTTGCTCACTAATGTGCCGCCGGGTGTCGTGACCTGGACTCTGCCGGTCGTAGCTCCGGCTGGCACGGTGGTGGATATCGCGGCGCCGGCCGAGTTAACCGTGAACTCAGCCGCGACGCCGTTGAAGCTGACGCTCGTCGCGCCGGTCAGATCGGTACCCAGGATCTTGACGGACGCTCCCATCGGGCCCGAGGCGGGAAGTGTTTTCACGAATGGGCCAAGCCCCGCAGCAAGCCTGAAGACGGTTCCTTGGCCGTTGGCGCCACCAGAACGGGTTGTCCCGTGAAAGCTCCCGTCGGTGGCTTGAAGCCGTCCGCCGATAGGTTCGCCGCCGTCGCTGCCCTGGAAGCTGTGCAGGGTAGTCAGCGTGGGTAGTCAGCGTGCCGGCGGGCGTGATTTCAAAGATCGTGCCGCAGCCCAGTTCACAGTTGCCGACCATAGCCCCGCCGTGCGGCGCTGTCCCGTAGAAGTTGCCGTCAGTGGCCTGGACCAGACCTGCGGAGGGGTTACCGCGGTCCGGACACCCGCTTTGCGAGCAAAAGCTGTATAGCGTTGTCTCGGCGCCACCTGGGGTGATTTTGAAGATCGTGCCGGCATTGCGGGGTCCTGCCCTGCGCGGTAGTTCCGTAGAAGCTACCGTCGGTCCCCTGAACCAAGCCCGCGATGGGAACAGAGCCATCCGCGCAAGGTGCAAAGGCCGCCGTAAAGAATACAAGGGCGGCGCAACCGCCGTTCAGCGATATGCGCTTGTTCAGGGTCCTCCCCACCAGGAACTAGCCTTCCACTTTGCCGGCCAGGATGATCGAGAGCGGCACGTCGCCTGCCTTGACGTCCAGAACCCAGTCGTGGTCGTTTTGCTTGCTCAAATTGGGGAACTTGTCGCTGGCCGAACTCCAGATGCTTAAGACCGCCGGATGCGGGGTGCCGGAGGCCTTCGCGCTGAGGGCCGCCAGGGCATCGAAGCCCGGAGCCGCGCTGGGATCGGTGTCGTCGCCGGCGCGCACCAGCAACGCGAAATCGCGCTGCGGGGCTACGCCCTGATGGTCGCCGTTCACCGGGTACTGGCTGTAACGCAAGGTGTAGGTGCCGGCTTTCAAAGATTGCCCGCGCCGGTCTTGCGCCGGTCCGGGGAAGCGGATGACACCGAGCAATGCGCCTTGCGGAATGGAGAGCGTTACGGCGTCGTCGGTGGATTTGGGTCCGGTCGGCAGTTTTGCGCGAAACCAGATTTCGCAGTAGACGGAATCGCCGGGTCCCAGGATTTTCACGCCTTGCGGCTGCAGGGCCGAGGCAAAGGCGGCTGGCAGATCGGCGGGCGGTGCGCCGGTTGGCTCCATTTTGTATTGGGCGAAGGCGACGGAAGCGGATAGAAGGGCTAGGGCTGGCAGTTGCTTCATAGTAGAGTTGGCGGGGCTACGAGCCCCGCGCAGGCTGCGAGCCTGCCCCACGAATTTGGAGCGGGAGACCGGATTCGAACCGGCGACATCGACCTTGGCAAGGTCGCACTCTACCAACTGAGTTACTCCCGCTCATGGCGGAAGTACCATTATCGTGAACCGTTGGAGGTCCTGTCAAACGGTCTGTAACCATAACGAAACAAAGGCGCTATTTTCTTGGTGGAAAATGACCGGGGTATGCTAGACTCAGGAGCGGTCGGTGGCCCACCCTATCGGCACTCCTCGTAGGCAAGTGCAAGACATGAATCCTTGGGATCGTATAAAAAAACAACTGGAAGCCAAATTGAGTCCCGAGAGCTACCAGAATTGGATCAGCCGTATCGAATACAAAGGAATAGACGGCATCACCCTGGTTGTTGGCGTACCCGATGAAGGCACCAAACGCTGGATCGAGGCGGAATACGCTGCTGAAGTGCTGCTGATGGCGCGGCAACTTGGATTCGCCATCGAACGCGTGGAGTATGCGCTGCCTTCCGCGGCGCGGGAGCCCGGCGAGTTCGAAGCACAGCCGGCCAGTTCCCTCAATCCCAAGTTCACATTCGATAGTTTCGTGGTGGGGGCATGCAACCAGTTCGCGCATGCCGCGGCGCGGTCGGTAGCCACCAACCCATCGCGCAGCTACAACCCGCTATTCATCTATGGCGGGGTGGGCATGGGCAAGACGCACCTGATGCATGCCATTGGCCGTTCGCTCATCAGCAATCATGCGTCGATGCGCATCATCTATACATCGAGCGAACGGTTCATGAACGACATGATTACGTGCATCCGGTTGGACCGTATGCCGCAGTTCCACGACCGCTATCGCTCCGCGGACGTCCTGCTGGTGGACGACATTCAGTTAATCGGCAACAAGGATCGCACGCAGGAGGAATTCTTTCACACCTTTAACGAACTGCACGATCATCAGAAGCAGATTGTGATTTCGAGCGATGCGCCGCCAAAGGACATCCCCGGCCTTATCGACAGGCTGCGCTCGCGGTTTGAATGGGGCTTGATGGCGGATATCCAGCCGCCGGATCTGGAAACCAAGATGGCCATTCTGGACAAAAAGTCCGAGGCCGAAGGCGTGGCGCTACCGGAAGACGTGCGGACGTTCATGGCTACGAAGACCAAGTCCAATGTGCGCGAACTGGAAGGCGCGCTGGTCAAGCTGATTGCGTATTCTTCGCTTACGGGGTCGCCGATCAATCTAACCATGGCACAGCAAGTGTTGCGGCACCTGGTCTATGCGCAAGACCGCAAAGTGACGATCGATTCCATACAGAAAGGCGTCGCGGAGCGCTTCGGCATCCGGCAAAGCCAACTCAAAGAGAAGAGCAATACGAAGAAGATCGTGGTGCCGCGGCAGGTAGCCATGTACCTGGTGAAGGAGCTGACACCAGCCTCGCTACCGGAGATTGGCAGGGCTTTTGGCGGCAAGCATCATACCACCGTGCTGCATTCCGTCAAGAAAATCGACAAGCTGCGCCATACGGATCCGGAATTGAACAGGATCATCCACGCTCTAATCGATTCACTGCAATGAGCTTAACCGTGTTTTCCACAGCCGCATGTGAGGATCGGCTGTGGACTCTGTGCAAGAACCCAGCCGAGGCTGGTTTACGCACCTTGCCGCACCTGAAATCCTCAGGCTGGCGATGGCCAAAACCACTATAATTTAGTATAATTTAGGGAGCCTTCAACAATTTGCACAGGACCTATGAATTCTGCTCTTCTAGTGCATCTAAAATAGACCGAGAAGAATAGGAGTTAAGACCACATGGAGTTCACCGTTAGCAAAGCAGATCTCGTTCGAGAACTAAGCCTCTCTCAAGGTGTGGTCGAGAAGAAGACCACCATTCCGATCCTTTCCAACGTTCTGTTGGAGGCTGGCAACGACCGGATTACGCTTACGGCCACAGATCTGGAATTGGGCATTCGCTGCTCTTGTCCGGCCAAGGTTAAGAAAGAGGGATCGGGTACGATTCCAGCCCGCAAGCTGTTGGACTATGTGCGGCTGCTACCGGACGCGGATCTGAATATCAAGTTCCTGGAGAACCATTGGGCCAGCCTGACATGCGGCCGCTCGCGCACGCGGATTGCGGGAATGTCGCGCGAGAGTTTTCCCGAGTTGCCGCAGATGCCGGAGACTATCGCGGAGATTCCGGTGAAGATGCTGGCATCCATGATCTCGCGCACTGCGTTTGCGATTTCGCTGGAGGAGTCGCGGTTTACTTTGAACGGCGCTTTGCTGTTGTTGAAGACGGATTCGACCATCATGGTAGCGACCGATGGTCATCGGCTGGCTTATGTGGAGATCGTTTCGCCCGCGGCCGGCACTGGAAAGAGTTTTCGCGCGCTAGTGCCCAAGAAAGCTATGGCTGAGATCGTGAAACTGGCGGACGAGAGCGGCGCCGATAGCAAGCTGGTATTTGCCGGCGACGAGAATCACCTGTTCTTCCAGTTTGGCGAACGGCTGCTGATCACACGCAAGCTGACCGGCAATTTCCCGGACTACGACAAGGTTCTGCCCAAGGACAACGTGCATTTGGCGAAGTTGAATCGCGATGAGATTCGCTCGGCGATCGAGCGTGTCTCGCAGTTCGCAGACGAGCGCTCGCGCGCGATCCGCGTGCAGTTCACAGCGGGCGAGGTCAAGATTTTTTCGTCTTCGGTGGAGACCGGAGAAAGCGAAGAGAGCGTCCCCAGCGAATATGCGGGTCCAGACATGGAGATTGGGTTCAATGCCCAGTATCTGCTCGACTTTTTGCGCGCTACCAGTCAGGAGCAGGTGGCATTTGAATTGAAGGATCAGAAGAGCGCCGGCGAGCTGCGCCCGGTGAGCGATGGAACCCAGGAGCATTACCGGTACGTAGTGATGCCCATGAGAATCTGATTGACATAAGGGCAGGCCAGGAGGCCTGTCCTACCTACAGGGAAGTATGAACCTTTGGGATCGAATCAAGCAGGAGCTGGAAGCCAAACTCGGTCCCGCGAATTACCAGAAGTGGATTCGCCGGACAGCCTTCGCGCGTCTGGAGGGCGGCATACTGTTCGTCCATGTGGCCGATGAAGCAACCAGGAAATGGATTGAGACGGAACACGCGGCCGAAGTACTCGCGATCGCCAAGCAGGTGGATCTGGCAATCGATCGCGTGGAGTATGAGTTAAACCCAATGGCATCGACGTTGAACGAGAACAGTACGGCAGAAGTTTACGATTCGAGTAGTATCAAGGTTCTGGAAGGTTTGGAGGCCGTACGCCTCAGGCCGGCCATGTATATCGGCTCGACTGGCGAGATGGGTCTGCATCACCTGGTTTACGAGGTGGTGGACAATTCCGTGGATGAAGCGCTGGCGGGCTATTGTACGCAGGTCGATGTGACCATCCATATCGACAATTCCGTTACGGTGGTGGACAACGGCCGCGGCATCCCGGTGGATATGCACGAGGAAGGCGTTTCGGCAGCGGAAGTGGTGATGACCAAGCTGCACGCCGGCGGCAAGTTCGATTCCAAGAGTTACAAGGTATCGGGCGGACTGCATGGCGTGGGCGTAAGCTGCGTGAACGCGCTGTCGGAACGGCTGGAGCTGGAGATCTGGCGCGAGGGTTATACGTGGCAGATGGAGTTTGCGTGCGGCCATCCCAAGAGTCCGCTGGTGCGCGCGGGCAAAGCCGGCCGCAAGACCGGCACGCGGATCACGTTCAAGGCGGATCCCACGATCATGGTGGAGACCACCTTCAACTACGACACGCTGGCGCAGCGCTTGCGCGAGTTGGCGTTTCTGAACAAGGGCCTGAAGATCACTCTGGTCGATGAGCGCGTGGACCCTGTGAAGAGCCACGAGTTTTTGTATAGCGGCGGCATCGCGGAGTTTATCAAGCACCTGAACCGCGGGAAGTCGGTGTTGCATGACAAGCCCATCCACTTCGAAGCCGATCGGGAATTGCCCAACGACGCCGGTATTCTGTCGATGGAAGTGGCGCTGCAATACAACGACGGTTATTCGGAGAGCCTTTTCAGCTTCGCCAACAACATCAACACTGTGGATGGTGGCACGCACCTGACCGGCTTTCGCACCGCTCTGACGCGGACCATCAACGCGTCGGGCCAGTCGGCTGGGCTGTTCAAGGACGTGAAAGAAAACCTGACCGGCGATGATGTGCGCGAAGGCCTGACGGCCGTGGTCAGCGTGAAGATTCCGCAACCGCAGTTCGAAGGGCAGACCAAAGGCAAGCTGAACAGCGATATCGCCGGATACATGACCCAGTTCGTGAACGACAAGCTGGGCGAGTATTTCGACAAGAATCCGGCGGTGATGCGGAAGATCGTGGGAAAGGCCATCGACGCGGCGCGGGCGCGCGAGGCGGCCCGCAAGGCGCGCGACCTGACCCGGCGCAAGGGCGCGCTCGATTCCGGCGGCCTGCCCGGCAAGCTGGCCGACTGCCAGGAGAAAGATCCGGAGCGCTGCGAGTTGTTCCTGGTGGAGGGCGAATCGGCCGGCGGCACGGCCAAGCAGGGGCGCGACCGCCGTTTCCAGGCCATTCTGCCGCTGAAGGGCAAGATCCTGAACGTGGAGAAGGCGCGCTACGACAAGATGCTGGGCCACGAGGAAAT
>Ga0187867_10000446_pt1 | contig 37179 bp, 27 predicted proteins | sample June2016WEW_13_1_FD_132976 | JGI IMG/M metagenome (GOLD analysis project Ga0187867, IMG submission 132976) | Peatland microbial communities from SPRUCE experiment site at the Marcell Experimental Forest, Minnesota, USA - June2016WEW_13_10 | ecosystem: Environmental > Terrestrial > Soil >... | reverse complement strand
GCGCGGTCCTCATTGAGCCTGATCACGGCGTGGGCGGTGTCGAGGATGGGCTGGCTGGAGCGGTAGTTCTGCTCCAGGGTCACCACCCGGGCGTCGGGGAAGTCCTTCTGGAACTCGAGGATGTTGCGAATGTCGGCGCCACGGAAGCGGTAGACCGACTGGTCGTCATCTCCGACAACCGTCAGATTGCGATGAGTTGCGGCCAGCAGTGACACCATCAGGTACTGGGCGTGGTTGGTGTCCTGGTACTCGTCGACGAAGAGGTGGCTCCAGCGCTGGCGGTTGTGCTCCAGCACGGGCGGGATGTCCTGGAGCAGCTGGACGGTGCGCATCAGCAGGTCGTCGAAGTCCAGCGCACCGGCGGCGCTGAGCTCGGCGTCGTAGGCGCGGTAGATGCGGGCCACCTCGCCCTCGAAGTAGCCGCTCGCCCGGGCGGCGTAGGCGCGGGGATCGAGCAGCTCGTTCTTGGCGGCGCTGACCGCGTGGACGATCTTGGAGGGCGCGAGCCGCTTGTCGTCGATGCCCATCGACTGCATCGCCCGCCGCATCGCCGCCAGCCGGTCGGCCTCGTCGTAGATGACGAAGTTCTGGGGGATGCCGATGGCGTCGCCGTCTCGGCGCAGGATCCGGGCGCCGACGCCGTGGAAGGTGCCCAGCCACATGCCGCTAATGTCGGTGCCGAGCAGCTTCTCCACCCGGCCACGCATCTCCCGGGCCGCCTTGTTGGTGAAGGTGACCGCGAGGATCTCCGACGGGCGAACCCCCCGGGCCGCGATCACGTAGGCGATCCGGTGGGTGAGCACCCGGGTCTTGCCGCTGCCCGCCCCGGCGAATATCAGGAGGGGGCCGTCGGGAGCCTCCACCGCCTCGCGCTGGGCCGGGTTGAGGGCGGCGAGCAGCGCATCGGTGCCGGCGACCACCCGGCGATTCTACGGGTCGGTGTGCCCCGACCCGATCGAAGCGCCTGGAGCGAAGAGCTCAGCCGGGGTGTGGCGCGGGGACCAGCGCGGGCGGCACGGGCTCGGCCTCACCCGGGGCGGGCGCGCGGTCGGGCTCCTCGTCCTCGACCATCCCGGCGGCCAGCACGTCGCGCAGCCGCTGCGGGGTGCCGAGGGCCCATCCCTGGCCCAGCACGGCGCCGAGCCGGAGCATCCGGGCGCAGTCCTCCTTGGTCTCCAGGCCCTCGGCGATGATCTCGCCGCCGAGGCTGCGGGCCACCTCCACCAGGCCGCGGATCACCGCCGCCGAGCCGGCGTCCTCGGCGGTGACCACCAGGCTCTTGGCGGCCTTGATGAACTCGGGACGGACCACGGCGATGGCCTCGATGGTCGAGAGCCCCTCGCCGACGTCGTCCATCGCGAAGCGGAACCCGGCCCGCCGGTAGCGGGCGCACGCCTCCGCGAAACGGCCGAAGCGGGTGATCTGCTCGTTGACCTCGAGGACGATCTGGGTCGGCTTGAGCGCGGCGTTGGCGAGGTGGCCGAGGATGACGTCCAGGTCCCGATCCGGATCGGTGAACGCGCCCACGCTGATGTTGATGAACAGCGAGCCGCCGCCGATCAGCAGACGGTGGGCTCCGCGCATCGCCGATACCTGGCAGAGCGTCTCCAGCTCGCGGGAGACGCCGATCCGACGCGCCGCCGCGAACATCCCGTCGACCTCGGTGTCATTGGGCGCCCCGGTGGGCCGGGCCAGCGCCTCGTAGCCGATCAGCCGGCCGGTGCTGAGATCACGAATGGGCTGGTAGACGGATTCGATCTCGCGGCGGGCGACGATGGCCGGCACGGATTCGAGCCAGCTCCCGGGCCGCGAGCCGGCCCCGTCGTCGACCACCACCCGGCCTCCGCCCATGGACCGTCCGGCCGCGGAGAGCGCGCGCAGGGAGCGGTTGAGCAGGTCGTCGGCGGCCTCGTGGCGGTCCCAGAAGGCGATCCCGACGCTGACCGTGCAGCCGGCGGGGAGGTCGGTCTCCACATCGCGGACCAGCTCGGCGACGCCCGCGGTGGTCAGGCCCTCGAGCACGACCGCGAACTCGTCGTTGCCGGCCCTGGCGAGGTAGGAGAGGCCCGGGGCCTCCGGGTCGCGGCGCTGGGTGAAGCGGAGCACGGTCGCGACGTCGGTGAGCAGGCGGTCACCGGCCGCGTGCCCCCAGTCCTCGTTGAAGGCCCCGAACCGGTCGAGGTCGAAGATGGCGATGGCGAGCGGGATGTCGCGGCGGCGGGCGGTCTCGAGCCGGCGGGGCAGCTCGGCGACCAGCGCCCGGCGATTCGGGCAGGTGGTGAGGAAGTCGGTGTAGGCCACCGAGGCGAAGCGGGCACGATCGGCGCCTCGCCCGGTCAGCACCTTGATGGCGACCGGGACGACGATCGCCGCCAGGGTCGCCACCGCGGTGTAGGGATCGCGAACCGCCACCAGCGAGGCGGCGCAGACGGCCAGCGCGAGGGCGATACCGATCGCGAGGGAGCGGCCGTCGTGGCGGATGGCCAGCCAGGCGAGCGGGAGGCTGAAGAGGGCGGCGACGTCGACCGCCTTGATATGGAAGACGGCCTGGATGCCGAGCACCAGGACGATCGCCGCCCAGGCCGCCGCCGCCTGCCCACCCCGGGGCACCCGCTCCAGGGGGAGCGCGGCGGCCAGCGCGGCGAGCACCAGCAGACCGAGGGGGATGAGGGAGAGGCCGTCGATGTGGCTGTGCTGGAGCGACATCCCGAGCACGATCAGGACGGCCGCGATGGCCAGCCAGGCCGCCGCCGCCCCCCGGACGGCGAGCCGGTCGGGGCGCTGCGAGACTGGGGTGTAGGGGATGGCGATCGGCACCGCCCCGGACTCGAACATAGGCGCGCTCAGAGTAACCGTGACCAGCGTGTCACAGAGAACGAACACGTCGCGTCCCCGTCACGGTTCGGAAGCCGCTGTTCGGTCTCCATCCGGTGAATCTGACAGGCTGTGACGCCTTTGATCGAATCTGACAAGGCTGTCACAACCTTCAGGGAATCCGGCCTTCGGTGACGCCGGCCGGGCGATCGGGCCGGCCGCCGGGCTCAGGCCAGGCGCCGGAGGATGCAGAAGGGGGTCTGCTCGTCGGTCTGGCCCATCGGGTTGTCGGCCAGGACCTCGGCGACCGCCGCCCGGTCGACCCCGGGGCTGCTGCCCAGGACGTCGGCGGCGAGGTCGTTGGTGTCCACCACCGCCACCCCCACGTCCCCGCCCGCCCGCTCGCTCAGGGCGCGGCGCATCCGCGCCGCCACCCCGTCGGGGTCGCGCGGCGCCTTGCTGGCGTGGGTGTTGTAGGGGGGGAGGGTGTACGCGGTGGGGCCGTCGATGGCCGACACCCGCGATCCCGCCACCCGGTAGAAGACGCCCCGGATGCCCAGCGGCCGGGTGACCGCGGCGCAGGCGGCGGCGAGGAGTATCCGCGACGCCCCCGCCTCCTCCAGGGCGAGCTGCATGGTCTGGGGCCGGCCCAGGCCGATGCCGATGGGAACGCGGCTGACGAACCGGGAGAGCAGCCGGGCCAGCGGGGTCACCGCGATCTCGCTCATGGGGAAGGACCGACCCTGGGTGATCGCGACCACCTTCTCGCTCATCGCGACCACGTCGCCGGGCTCCAGGGCGATGCCGGTGCTCCGCGCGGTCTCCAGCGCCGCCCCGACCGCCGCGGCCAGGTCGTCGTGGTTGCGCACCAGCCCGGCCCGCAGCGGCAGGCGCGCCCAGGTCTCGCCGCGGCGCCGGATGATCAGGTGCCGCCCGGGGTTGGGACGGGCCGCCGCCACCAGGTCCTGCGCCCCGACCGCCACCGCCGCCGCGCCGTCGCCGTGAGCGGTGAAGCTGAAGCGCGTCCCCCCATCAGCGCCCGCGCTGCCGTGGGCCGCCCCCTCGAAATAGACGCGCAGCCAGATCTCGACGTTGACCGCCCGCCAGAAGAAGAGCGACTCCTCGCTGCCCCCGGCGCAGGCGACCCGGAAGGCCGTCGCCACCGCCTCGCCGTCCCAGTAGGGGCGCGCCTGGAAGGAAGGTGAGCGCATCAGTGACTGGATCGAGGAGCGCTGCTGCCGGAACCAGCGGAACTCCGGGGTGGTGAAGCCGATCTTGCGCCGGCGCTCGCGGATGGTCTCGGGCAGGACCCCGCGCATCGCCTCGCGGAGGATCCGCCGCGACCAGCCACCCGAGACGATGGCCGATGCGGGCAGGCGGAGGATCCATTCCACCAGCTCCTGGTCGAGGAAGGGCAGGCGCGACTCCATGGAGTGGGCCATCGAGTTGCGGTCCTCGTAGCGGAGCAGCGAGGGCAGCGAGAAGGTGGTCAGGTCCTGGAGGAGGCGCTTCTTGAGGTCGTCCTGGGAGCGGGGATCGTGGGGGCGGCGCTTCCCGCGCGTCCATTCCGGGCGGAGCAGAGCGCCGACGTCGACCCGATGGCGGCTCTCCCAGACCCGCCGCCGGGCCAGCCGGCCGACCGTGTCGCGCGCCCTCGCCGACTCCAGGGCGAACTCGCGGTAGCGGCGCTCGCGGAGCAGCTGGCGGAGGTAGACGTACTGGTAGGGGATGTAGCCACCCAGCAGCTCGTCGCCCGCCTGGCCGTCGAGGAGGACGGTCACCTTCTCGCTGGCGGCGCGCATCACCGACCACATCGCGTAGGGGGCGGTGGTGATCATCGGCTCCTCGGCGTGCCAGATCCAGGTCTCCAGCTCACCGAGCCACCGCTCCGAGGTCGGCTCCACCCAGGTGGGGTCGGCGGAGGTGACCGCCAGCACCGCCTCGACGTAGCGCCGCTCGTCGATGGGGTCGCCGGGGAAGACAGCGGAGAAGGTCTTGAGACGATCGCCCAGCGAGACCGAGTCGGGCACATGCTGGGCGAGCAGCCGGTCCATCACGCAGACGATCGAGGAGGAGTCGAGCCCTCCCGAGAGGCAGGTGCCCACCGGGACGTCCGCCACCAGCCGGCGTTCCACCGCGCGGGTGAAGAGGCGGAGGAACTCCGCGGGGTCCGGGTCGGCGTCCTCGCTGAGCCGCGGCGTCCAGTAGCGGGTCTCGTGGATGCCGTCCGCGTCCACGGTGACGTAGGCGCCCGCCGGCACCTGGCGCACCCCCCCGAAGAAGGTCAGGTCGTTGTGGTCGTAGAGGCCGAATCGGAGGTACTCGTAGAGCTGCTGCTCATCGACCCGGCGGGGGAAGGTCGGGTCCTCGAGGATGGCCTTGATCTCGGAGGCGAAGACCACCCGGTCATCGTGCTCGGCGTAGAAGAGGGGCTTGATGCCGAAGTGGTCGCGGCAGAGGACGAGCCGCTGGGTGGGGCCGCGACGGTCCAGAAGGGCGATGGCCCACATGCCGTTGAAGCGCTGGAAGGCTGCCGGGCCCCACTGCGCGTACGCCTGCAGCGCCACCTCGGTGTCGCACCGGGTGGTGAACCGCCGCCCCTCCGCCTCCAGCTCCGCGCGCAGCTCGCGGTAGTTGTAGATCTCGCCGTTGTAGACGATGTGCAGACGGTCCCCGTCCGTGGACATCGGCTGGGCGCCGGTGTCGAGGTCGATGATGGCGAGGCGGCGGAAGCCGAGCGAGGCCTGGTCGGATTCGAAGAAGCCGTCGTCGTCGGGGCCGCGATGGCGGATCGACGCGGTCATCGCCCGGAGCAGGCCGGGGTCGCGGCGGCCGCTGAAGCCGCAGATGCCGCACACGGCTACGGGATCCGCGCCGCGGAGGCTTCACCGAGCCCCGCTGCCGGGCCCGGCCCCGCCGGCGCGTCACCCTGGGTCCGCGCCGCGTCGACGTCCGCCCGGGAGGGCTCCGGGTCGGAGCCGCGCCGCTCCCAGAGCAGCAGCTCACCCTCCCGGCTGCTCCGCCTCCCGATCCGGTCGAAGCGGAGCTTCTCCAGCACCCGGGCCGAGGCGGCATTGCGGGCCAGGCACTCCGCGGTGACCCGCCGGACGCCCGGCTGGGCCAGCGCCCAGGCCACCAGCGCCCCGGCCATCTCGGTGGCGTAGCCGCGACCGCGCTCGGAGCGGTTGATCGCATAGCCGATCTCGACCGTCCCGGTGGTGTCGGGGGCCGCCTTGAAGCCCATGCTGCCCACCGCCAGGAGGTCCTCGTGCCGGATCACGACCCCGTCGCTCCACGGCCCGGGGTCGCCCTGCCGCTCGCGCTGAGCGATCCAGAGCGGCAGCATGGTGAGGGCATCCTCGCCCGGCCACTCCTCCGGGAAGCGGACCCGGAGCCGGCAGGTCTCGGTGGTGGTGCCCCGAGGCCCGGCGGGGACGTCGGCCAGGAAGTCGGCACCCGCCAGCCGGTCGCGCATCACGGCGACCGGCGTGGTGGCGAAGAGCAGCCGGGGGGTCCCCAGGGTCAGCACGCGGGCAACTCTACCCGGCGCGCCGCACCCCCGGGTCGACTCTCAGCTCCCGCCAGGGGGGATCGGTGGAAACCGCCGGCTAGAAGTCCATGTCGTCGTCGTCGCCGCCGAAGCCACCGCCGCCGAAGCCGCCGCCACCACCGTAGCCGCCGCCACCCCCACCGTGGGAGTGACCGTGACCGTTCTCCTCCTCGTCCTCGGGCTCGGGGGCGTCGGCGATCAGGGCCTCGGTGGTCATGATCATGGTCGCGATCGAGACCGCCGAGGTCAGCGCGGTGATCACCACCTTGGTGGGGTCGATGATGCCCCGCTCGACCAGGTTGCCGTACTCCTCGGTGACGACGTCAAAGCCCTCGTCACCGCTCAGCTCGGCGACCTTGTGGACCACCACCGCGCCCTCCAGACCGGCGTTGGAGGCGAGCACCTGGAGCGGCGCGGCCAGCCCGTGGCGGACCGCCCGGGCCCCGGCGAGGGCGTCCCCCTCCAGGCCCAGGTCGTCGATGGCCTGGCGGGCGTGGATCAGGGCGACCCCTCCGCCGGCCACATACCCCTCCTCGAGGGCGGCGCGGGTGGCGTGGAGGGCGTCCTCGACGCGCGCCTTGCGCTCCTTCATGGCCACCTCGGTGGCGGCGCCCACCTTGATCAGGGCGACGCCGCCGACCAGCCGGGCCAGCCGCTCCTGCAGCTTCTCCCGGTCCCAGTCCGAATCGGTCTCCTCGACCTGGCGGCGGATCTCCTCGCAGCGCGCGTCGATGGCCTTGCGATCGCCACCGCCTCCGACCACCGTGGTGTCGTCCTTGGTGACCGTGATGCGGTTGGCGCTCCCCAGGTGCCGCGCGGTCACCGCGTCCAGGCGGATCCCCACCTCCTCGCTGACCACGGTGGCACCGGTGAGGACGGCGAGGTCCTGGAGCATCGCCTTGCGACGGTCGCCGAAGCCGGGGGCCTTGATCGCCACCGCGGTGAGGGTGCCGCGCATCCGGTTGACCACCAGGGTGGCCAGGGCCTCCGCGGTGACGTCCTCGGCAACGATCAGGAGCGGCCGCTTGGCGGCGGCCACCAGCTCCAGGGCGGGCAGCAGGTCGCGAACGGCGCTGACCTTGGCATCGGTGATCAGCACGGCGGGCCGGTCCAGCTCGGCCACCATCTCCTTCTGGTCGGTCACCAGGTAGGCGGAGACATAGCCGCGATCGAGCTGCATCCCCTCGACCACCTCGACGGTGGTGTCGATGCCGTCGGCCGACTCGACCGACACCACCCCCTCCTTGCCCACCTTGGCGAAGGCGTCGGCCAGCATCGCCCCGATCTCGGCGTCGTCGGCGCTGATGGTGGCGATCCGGCGGATGTCCTCGTTGCTGTCGACCGGGTGGGAGCGCAGCCGGACCGCCGTCGCGGCCGCGGCGGCCGCCTCCAGCATCCCGCGGCGCAGCTCGACGGGGAAGGCGCCCGCGCCGAGCAGCCGCAGCCCCTCGACGATCATGGCGCGGCTGAGCACGGTGGCGGTGGTGGTGCCGTCGCCCGCGATGTCGTTGGTCTTGACCGCGACCTCGCGGAGCAGCTGAGCCCCCATGTTCTGGAAGTTGTCCTTGAAGTCGAGGTCGCGGGCGATGGTCACCCCGTCGGTGGTGACCAGCGGCGGGCCGAACTTCTTGTCCAGCACCACCGACCGGCCGCGCGGTCCCAGCGTCACCGCGACCGCGTCGGCGACCGCGTCCACTCCCTGGCGGAGCAGCTGCCTCGCCTCGGTGTCGAATCGAAGTTGCTTAGCAGGCATGCTCTCTCAGCTCCTCTGACGGCGAACGGCGGCGCGACCGCCGAGGCGGTGCGCCGCCATCACGGCAAGCGACGGGATGGTGGCCGGCTCAGGCCTTGCCGTTGCTCTGAACGACGGCGAGGATGTCCTTCTCGGAGAGGATGAGGTAGTCGACCTCGTCGATCTTCACCTCGCTGCCGGCGTACTTGGCGTACATCACCCGGTCGCCGACCTCGACGTCGAGCTTGATCCGCTCGCCGGTGCGCTCGTTGTAGCGCCCCTTCCCCACCGCCTCGATGATCCCCTCCTGGGGCTTCTCCTTGGCGGTGTCGGGGAGGACGATGCCGCTCTTGGTCACCTCCTCGCGCTCGACGGGCTTGATGACGACGCGATCGGCCAGGGGACGAAGCTTCAAGGCCACGGTGCGACCTCCAACTGTTTTAGCACTCGGGGCGGGTGACTGCTAACACTCTACCTAATCGACTGCCAGGACCGCAACTGGCGGGCCGTCCCCGATGCCGGCGGGAGGCCGCGGCCAGCAGTGGACGGGCCCGTCGACGGTCAGCGTGACCGGGGCCCCGGCGGCCAGGCTCACCTCCCCGGCGACCCGGGCGATCAGGGGGGAGGCCGCCCCGGCGTCCACGACCACCCGAACCACGGCATCGTGGCCGTGGAAGTCGACCTCGACCACCCGGGCGGCGACTCCCCTCCTCTCCCCGCGCTCACCCGGCCCGGAGCCGGAGCCGGCGACGACCCGGAGCTGCTCGGGGCGGACCAGCACGGTGAGCCCCTGCCCGGCCGAGATCCGGCCGTCCCGGAGGGGGAGCTGTCCGAAGCCGGTCTCCACCGTCGATCCGTGGGAGATGCCCTCGATCAGGTTGGCCTCGCCCACGAACTGAGCCAGGTCGGGATCGACCGGCGCCTCGTAGAGATCGCGAGGAGGGGCGACCTGGGCGATCCTGCCATCCCGGATCACCGCCACCAGGTCGGCGAGGGTGAGGGCCTCGTCCTGGTCGTGGGTGACCAGCACCGCGGTGGCCCCCGCCCGCCGCAGCAGGTCATGGATGTCGCCGCGGACCGCGGCTCGCAGCCCGGCGTCCAGCGAGGCGAACGGCTCGTCGAGGAGCACGATCCGGGGTTGCACGGCCAGCACCCGGGCCAGCGCCACCCGCTGCTGCTGGCCCCCGGAGAGCTGGTGGGGGTAGCGGCGGCCGAGCGCCGAGAGGCCGACCAGCTCGAGCAGATGCCCGACCACCCGCTCCCGGCTCCGGCCCCGGCGCAGGCCGAAGCCCACGTTGGCCGCCACCGTGAGATGGGGGAAGAGGCTTCCCTCCTGGGAGACGTAGCCGATCCGGCGACGCTCGGCGGGGAGATGGCGGTCGGCGTCGTCGAGGATTTCGTCCCCGACCCTGACCGCCCCTCGATCCGGTCGCTCGAAGCCGGCCAGGATGCGCAGCAGCGTGGTCTTGCCGCTGCCGGACGCGCCGAGCACGGCCACGAAGGCCCCCTCGGGCACGCTGAGGTCCACGCCCCGCAGCACCGGGTGGGTGCCGAAGGCCTTGTGGAGGTCGGCGACGGTGAGGCCGCCGGAGCCGCCAGCGCTCACCGCGGCTCACCGGTGCGGCCGGGAAGCCGGTCGAAGTAGCGGGCGAGGATGTAGCTGGGCACCGCCGCGATGGCGATGATCACCAGCGCGAAGGGCGCGGCCTGGCCGTAGGCGAGGTTCTGCTGGTAGGCCCAGAACTGGGTGGCCAGGGTCTGGACGCCGGTGGGCACCAGGACCAGCGTCGCGGTCAGCTCGGTGGCGCAGGCGAGGAAGACGAGGCAGAAGGCCGCGGAGAGCCCGGGGGCGATGAGCGGGAGCGTCACCCTCACGAAGACCGTCCGCGGAGCGCGCCCGAGCGAACGCGCCGCCTCCTCCAATGCCACCGGGGCATGGGCCACCGAGGCCCTCACCCCGACCAGGGCCAGGGGGAAGAAGAGGATGGCGTAGGCGGCGACCAGGAGGACCGAGGTCTGGTAGCCGAGCCCGGCCGCGTAGCGCTCGGAGAAGTAGCTGATCGCCAGCGCGATCACCAGCCCGGGCATGGCCAGCACCGTGTAGGTTGTCCGCTCGAGCATCCGGCCGGCGCGACCGGCGTGGCGGACCGCCAGCAGGGCCACCGGCAGCGCCGCCAGGGTGGCCAGGGCCGCGGCGCAACCGCTGTAGAGCGCGGTGTGCCAGCCGGCGTCCAGGATCGAGACCCCGGTGAGGCTGGGGGCGCCGCCGGCGACCATCCAGTAGACGGCGGCGCCGACCGGGACCCCCAGCGCGAGACCGACCAGCACCAGCATCGCGGCCTCGACCGCAGGGGTCGCGCGGCCGAGGCGTTGCCGGCGCCGGGCGCGCTGCGCCAGCGGGCCGGTGCGCTGGGCCCGCCCCCGGCCGCGCGCGGGGACCTCGGCGCCCAGGATCACGCAGCTCAGCAGGATCAGGACGAGGGAGAGCGCGCAGGCGGTGGGCACGTTGAACGAGACCTGGAACTCGGTGAAGATCTCGGTGGTGAAGGTCTGGTAGCCGAGGATCTCAAAGGCCCCGTACTCGGCGAGGATCACCAGCGCGACCAGCACGCAGCCGCCGAGGATGGCCCCGCGGGCCTGCCCCACGGTCACCCGCAGGAAGGTGCGGACCCGGCCGACGCCGAGGCTGCGGGCGGCATCCTCGAGACCGGGATCGGCGCTGCGCAGGCTGGCCGCCACCGGCAGGTGGACGAGCGGGTAGACGGCCAGGGTCATGACCAGCACCGCCCCCTGGAACCCCTGCACCCAGGAGGAGATCGACGCCCAGCCGAAGCTGACCACGAAGTCGGGGATGGCGAAGGGCACCACCACCAGAACCGCCCAGATCCGGCGACCGGGGAGGTCGGTGCACTCGACGCACCAGGCGGTGAGGGTGCCGATCACCGCGCAGAGGGCGGTGACCACCACGGTCAGCCGGATCGTGTTCCAGAGCAGGCCGGCGGTCAGGGGACGCCAGATCAGGTGGACGATGGTGCCGGCCCCGGTGCCGCCGGCCTCGATGAGCAGGAAGGCGAGCGGCGTCAGCAGCACGGCGGCCACGGCGGCACTGGTCCCCAGCAGGGGCCAGGGGAGGGGACGGCGGCGCGCGGGGACGGCGGGGAGCGGCCCCCGCGCGGTGATCCCGCTCGCGGTCACCGCGGCCGGCCCCGCGGGCGGCGCGAGGCCCGGGCGAGCGGTGGGAGCGGGGTCACAGCAGGCCCGCCTGCTGGAGCAGGGAGATCGCCTGCGAGCCGTCGCCCAGCTCCGGGATGGTGATGGAGTTCGGCTGGAGGAGGTCGAAGGGGGTCTCGGGCTGCACGGTGGTCACCCCCGAGGCGATCGGGTACTCGTAGCTGATCGAGTGGGCGATGATCTCCTGACCCTGCTTGGAGACGAGGAAGGCGAGGAACCGCTGAGCCGCGGCCTGGTGCGTGCTGGAGCGGAGGACGGCCGCCCCGGAGACGTCGAGGACGTACCCGGGGTCGCCGGCGGCGAAGTAGGCGATCGCCGAGTGGATGTTGCCGGAGCCGATCTCGGCGGCGAGCCGGTACCAGTAGTACTGGTTGACGACCCCGAAGGCGACCTCGCCCCGGTTCACGTCGGCGGCGATCGTCTCGTTGTCGGGATAGACGTGGCTGCCGGCGTTGGTCCTCAACCCCTCCAGCCAGGTGAGCGCGGCAGCGGCGCCGTAGGCGCGCGCCACCGAGGTCACGATCGGCTGGAAGTCGGTCTCCCCGGGTGCGAGCGCCAGCTCGCCCTGGTAGCGCGGATCGGCGAGCTGGAGCACCGATGTCGGCAGCTGGCTCTTCGCGATCAGCGAGGGGTTGTAGATCAGCACGCTGACGCGCGCGGAGACTCCCACCCATTCTCCCTGGGGCGAGTCGAAACGACTCGGGGTGTCGGCGAGGGTCGACGCGTCGACGGCGGCCAGCAGCCCCCTGGACTGGAGGTACTCGAGGGCCGGCGAGTTCTCGGTGTAGATGACGTCCGCCGGCGAGCGCGATCCCTCGGCGACGACCTGGTCGGCGAGCGTGTCCTCGTCGTCGCTGCGGACGTTCACGGTGATCCCGGTCGCCTTCTCGAAGGCGCTCACCAGCGCGTCGGTCGTCTGCACGTGCTGACCGTTGTAGAGGGTGATCGCCTGCCCCGACCCGGAGGGAGGACCGTCGCAGGCCGCCAGCAGCCATCCGGCCGCCACCGCCATCGCCACCAGCGCGGATCGCCGCCGCCGGATCATCGGCAGCGGCCGTCAGCGGCGCGGGCGGCCACGGCGCCACGGGGCCGACCGGCGTCGAGTTCCGGCGCCGCCGGGCCGACCGCCTCGGCGGCCGCGGGGTAGCGCGCGCGGATCACGTGTGCTGGCATGCCGAGGTCTCGTCTCCCACGGGGCCTGCATCGGGCTGCGCCGCCGGCCGGGGCCCGTCCTCCCCTGACCGGAGCGGGAATTAGCTTAGCCTAACCTAATCGGAGGGCTCGACCCAGACCGCCCGGGCGGCCCCGCGGTCCAGCTCGACCGCCTCCCCCTCGACGTCGATGCCGAGCACCTGGCCGAGAACGCGCACCGTCACGGTGCGACCCGGGGTGATCCCCAGCCGGTGGAGCAGGAGGAGCAGCTGTGGAGCCTCGTGCTCGGCGACCTCCGAGATCCGCACGACCGCTGCCGGCGCACCGGCCGGCATCCGGTCGAGGCGGACCAGGTCGGGCGGAACCTCCCCGCGCCCGGGGATCGGGTTGCCGTGGGGACAGGTGCGGGGGAGCCCGAGGTGCTGGTCGAGGCGGTCGACAACCTCATCGGAGACGCCGTGAACGAGCAGCGACGCCTCGCGGTCCCCGGCGGCCCAATCCAGGCCGAGCACGTCCACCAGCCACCGCTCGAGGATCCGGTGGCGGCGGACCAGGTCGGAGGCGGCGGACTCGCCACCGGTGGTGAGGGCGATGCTGCGGTCCCCGGCGACCTCCACCCAGCCGTCGCGGGCCAGGCGCTGCAGCGTGACGGTCACCGTCGGCCGGCTCACCCCCAGCCAATCGGCGAGCCCCCCGGGGCGCGCCGGCTCACCCTCGTGGGCGATGTAGTAGATCGCCTCCAGGTAGCGCCCGGCGGTCTCGCTGAGACGGCCGGCCTCGTGAGCAGGGCTGAGCGCCATGGCTCAGAGGATGGTGACATCCTCCGACCGGCGGGGAGCCTCTCAGGCGAACTCGGCCAGCGACGGGTCGACGTCGAAACCGTCGAGGTCGGGCCCGCGGAGGGTGAGGCGGTGCCAGCCGGCGGCACCGATCATGGCCGCGTTGTCGGTGCAGAGCCGCAGCGGCGGCACCGACACCCGCAGACCGGCGAAGCGCTGGGCGACCCGCTCGGCCAGCGCCCGGTTGGCGGCCACCCCGCCGACCACGGCGACGGAGGTGGCTCCGGTCTCCTCCACCGCCGCCTCGAGGCCGTCGACGAGCTGGGTGACCGCGGCCTCCTGAAAGGCGGCGGCCAGCGCGTCGCGCAGCTCGGCACGGCGCGGAACCCCGGCGTCGTCGAGCTCGGAGGCGGGCAGGTCGCGGATCGCGTAGCGGACCGCGGTCTTCAGGCCGCTGAAGGAGAAGGCGCCCTCCAGGCGGGTGCGCGGCAGGGGGAAGCGGCGCGGGTCGCCGCTCCGCGCCGCGCGCTCCACCACCGGGCCGCCGGGGTAGGGGAGCCCGAGCATCCGCGCCACCTTGTCGAAAGCCTCGCCCACGGCGTCGTCGCGGGTGCTGGCGAGGCGCCGCGCCTCCCCATGCCGGGCCAGCTCGATGGTGTCGGTGTGGCCGCCGCTCACCACCAGCGCGACGAAGGGTGGCTCCAGCTCGGCGTCCGCCAGCCACGCCGAGTAGACGTGGCCGGCGAGGTGGGACACCCCGGTGATGGGCAGGCCGCGGGCCCGGGCGGCGGCCTGCGCATAGGCGGCGCCCACCACCAGGCAGCCGGCCAGGCCCGGTCCCCGGGTCACGGCCACCGCGTCGATGGCGTCCCAGCCGCCCTCCACCTCGGCGAGCGCGGCGTCGACCACCGGGGCGAGCATCTCCAGGTGGGCGCGCGCGGCGAGCTCGGGCACCACCCCGCCGTGCGGCGCGTGCAGGGCGATCTGGGAGGAGACCTGGCTGGAGAGGACCTCGCGGCCGTCGCGCACCACCGCCGCCGCGGTCTCGTCGCAGGAGGTCTCGATGGCGAGGATCCTCACCTCCGGGCGAGCCCGCTCAACGCCGCCCCGACCCGGTCACGCGCGCGGGTAGTCGGGGGCCGGGGGAGGGCCCATGCCCACGATGTCGATGCCCCGGAGGATGTCGGCGAACCGGCGCTTGAAGGACGGCGCGTGCAGCGAGTCGCTCCACATCACGACCGCGTCCTCCCCGTTGTCGGTGTAGTAGCCGCGGCGGCGGCCGATCGCCTTGAAACCGAAGCGCTCGTAGAGCCGGATGGCGTGGTCGTTGCTGGCCCGCACCTCCAGGGTGATCCAGCGCGCCCCCAGCTCGTAGCTGCGCTGGACCAGGGCCGCGAACATCCCGGTGCCGAAGCCGAGATGCTGACTCTGGGCGCGAACCCCGATGGTCGTGACGTGGGCCTCGTCGGCGACCTTCCAGAGCCCGCCGTAACCCACGATCTCGCCCCCATCGCGGAGCACGTAGTAGTGAGCCTGGCGGTTCTGGGAGAGCTCGGACGCGTAGGCGTTGCGGGGCCAGGGCGAGAGGAAGATCTCGCGCTCGATCGCCTGGACCGCGGGGATGTCGGAATGGCGCATCCGCTCGATGAGGAGGCGCGGCGCGACCTTCATCGTCGTCGATGATACGCGAGGGCCACCGGTGCCGCCGCGGAAGGGATGCGGGCCCTCGGGCCCCGTCCCGGCCGGGTCCGGTCGGGTCCGGTCGGGTCGGGTTCAGTCCAGGTAGGTCGCCGCCAGACCGGCGAGCTCGAGCGCGGGCCGTCCCAGGGCGCTCGGGACGGAGGCCGCGAGCGCCGCCACCGGGTCACCGAGGCGGATGCCGGGGAGCTCGAGGCTGTCGAGGCTGATCGGCGGCGGGTCCCCGACCGCCACCGTCGCGAGGCTGACGCGGCCGGCCTCCCCGATCATCCCCAGGCCTCCCTCATGGCGCGCGAACCGGCCGGCGTAGGCACCGCCCCGGCCGGCCTCGACCAGGGCGACCGTCTCGCCCTCCCCGTCAGGGGCCGATCGCGCCGTCACCTCCAGGCTGCCGACTCCATGGAGGGGGATCCCCAGCGCGTGGGCAACCCCCAGCCCGGCGGCCATGCCGGCACGCAGGCCGGTGTAGGAGCCGGGGCCGGTGACCACCACCACCGCCTCGAGACCGGAGACGCCGAGCTCGGCCAGGGCCCGATCCAACCAGGGGAGGGCGGCGGTGGTGCCGGTCCGGGCGGCCAGCAGCTCGCCCCGCCGGCTGGCGCGGATCACCACCAGGCGCCGCCGGGTGGCGGTGTCGATGGCGAGCACGCTCACGGGCCGGCCACGGCCGCACGCCATGCCTCGATCAGCCGGGCGGGAGCCCGCTCCGGGTCCCGGGCCGCGATGCTCCGGACCTGGTCACCGGCGATCTCGATGACCAGCCCGAGCGGGTGCCACGGCTCGAGGTCGGCGCAGCCCGCCCACTCCACCGCGGCCGGCGCACTCTCGAGCAGGGTGTCCAGGTCGAGGAGCTCGATCCGGGCGCCCGGCCCGAGCCGGTAGAGGTCGAGGTGGTGGAGCCGGGGCGGCGACCCGTAGACGTGGTGGAGGACGAAGGTCGGGCTCTTGACCACGGTGGCGTCCACACCCAGACCGGCGGCGAGCCCCCGGACGAAGACGGTCTTGCCGGCTCCGAGCGGCCCGTCGAGGGCGACCAGGTCGCCCGGCCGCAGGCCCGCCGACAGCCGGGCCGCCAGCGCCTCGGTCGCCTCGACCGAGGCCGTGGTGAGCCGGAGCTCGTCGCCGTTCACGGCTGGCGGAAATGCCGCGAGCCGACCGCCGGGAGCGGCACCGGCTCGCCGCCCTGCCGGTCGAGCAGGGCCACGCCCGAGCCCGTGGCCAGCCGGCCCACCACGCGGAGCGGCTGGAGCGCCGGGGGCCAGGCCGCCAGGAGTCCCTCCAGCCGATCGGCGGCCACCGCGGCGACCAGCTCGAAGTCCTCTCCCCCACCCAGCGCCGCGCCGGGCCACGCCGCCCCCAGCAGGGCGCGGACGTCGGGGCTGGTGGGGAGGCTCTCCAGCCATATCTCGGCGGCACACCCCGAGGCCTCGGTGATCCGGCCCAGGTCGACGATCAGACCGTCGCTCAGATCGCCGGCGCACTCGACGCCCAGCTCGAGCAGGGCCCGACCCTCGGCCAGCCGGGCCCGCGGTTCGAGCTGACGCTCGAGGCAGCGCTCTCCGACCTCTCCGGCGACCTCCCACCCCTCGAGGAGCAGGCGAAGCCCGGCCGCCGCCTCGCCAAGGCTGCCGGTGACCAGCAGCGCGTCAGTAGGGTGGCCGCGATCCCGGCGGAGGGCCCGGTCGGGGGCGACCGTCCCGACCACGGCGACATCGATCACCAGGGGACCGCTGATGGCGCTGACGTCGCCGCCCGCGACCTGGCACCCGGCGGCGGCCGCGGCGGTGCAGAGGCCCCGCTGGATGGCCAGGAGGTCATCGATCGGCGCATCGCCGGGCGCGCAGTAGGTGACCATGCAGAGGTGGGGGACCGCCCCCATGGCGGCGAGATCGGAGAGGGCGACGGCGAGCGCCCGGCGGCCCACCGCCTCGGGATCGGTCCAGGACTTGAGGAAGTCCTCACCCTCCACGATCGCGTCCTGGCTGAGCACGATCCCGTCGCCCGCGGGCGGGAGCCAGACCGCGGCATCGTCCCCGCTCGCGACCACGAGAGGCGGGCCGGCGGCCGAGGCCAGGGCCAGGGCGGTCAGCCGGCGCAGCAGCTCGGCCTCGCCGACCTCGCTCAGGGTGGGGCCTCCGGCGTCGAAGAGTCGCCGCACGGGCGGGGGTGGGCTGCTCACCGGACCGACTCTAGTGGGGGGCGGTCATCATGGCTCCGGTGGCGCCGGTCGTCCCGGCTCCGATGGGGCCGGTCGCCCCGACTCTGGTGACGGCCGGTCATCCAGGTGGGGGCGGCCGATCATCCAGTTGGGCCAGGCCGGCGGTCACGACCGTCCGGGCCCCGCCCGCCCCGGGGGCGGGACCTGCGACCCCCGCGCCAGCCGTCCACCCGAGACGAATCGCTCATCCAAGATCGAGATATCGCTTTTCTTGATAGCGACGCTGTCACGTCAGCTTGACCAACCGCGCCTCCGCCGGATAACCTCCCGCAAGTTTGGTCCAGCGACCTGGCTCCGGGAGGGGGTCGCCGGCCCGGGGAGACCATAGGGGAGATCGGATTGCGGGTTACCCGGAGGGTGATCCCTGCCTTCCTGGCCGTCGCGGTCGTCGTTCTCGGGCTGCCCATCGGCCCGCGCCAGGTCCGGGCTGACACCACCGCCCAGCTGGAGGCCGAGCGAGCCGCCCTGCTCCAGCAGCTTGCGGCCATCAGCAGCCAGGAGAGCGCCGCCACCAACGCCCTCACCACCGCCGAGGCCAGCTTCGACCAGGCCACGACGGCGCTCAACGCGTCGCGCGATCAGCTCGCCGCGCTGAACACCGAGCTCTCCACGCTGAACGGCGACATCAACACCGACAAGGCGCAGGAGAGCGCGGCGCGCAGCGCCCTCTCCACCCTCGCCCGCGCCACCTACGAGAGCGTGTCGGGCAACACGGTGATGACCGCGGTGCTCAACGCCAAGGACTTCAGCGCGGCGATGGACAGCATCTCCGGGGCCTCGAGCGTCACCACCCAGATCCGCGGCCTGCAGACCACGCTCTCCCACGACCAGGCCGACCTCCTCTCCAAGCAGAGCGCGGCCCAGGCCGACTTCGCCCAGGCGTCCAGCCTGGAGTCCGAGCTCTCGGCTCAGTCCAACCAGCTCCTGGCCATCGTCTACGAGCGCAACCAGATCGTCGCCCAGCTCAACGGGCCGGCGCGGACCCTCGCGGCCGAGATCGACGAGATCGACATGCAGCTCGGCGGCTCCACCATCCCCGGCGGCTCGTGCTCCGACGACTTCGCATACGGCGACTGCACCTGGTACGTGGCGACCCGGCGCTGCATCCCCTGGGGGGGGAATGCCAACGCGTGGTACTACAACGCCTCGCGTCTCGGCTACGAGGAGGGCTCGGTCCCCGAGGTGGGAGCGGTCGCGGTCTGGTACCAGGGCCAGGGCGGCGCCAACGCCTACTACGGCCATGTCGCCTACGTGGAGGCGGTGGGGCCCAACGTGGGGGTGGGCTCGGTGTCGGTGGTGCCGGCCGGCGACTTCGAGATCTCCGAGATGAACTGGGATGCCTGGGACTCGGTCGACTACCGAGTCCTCCCCGACGACGCCACCTACTTCCAGGGCTTCATCTACGGTCCGGGCTGAGCCGCAGCCCCGGCCGGCGGCGCCGGCCAGCTCTCGCCGAGCCCGCTGCGACCCCGCCTCAGTCCTCCCCGCCCTCCTCGACGCGCAGGCGGGGGACCCGGGATGAGACCGCGCAGAGCACCTCCCAGCTGATGGTGCCGCCGGCGGCGGCGACCTCGTCGGCTCCCAGCCAGGCATCCCCCTGCCGGCCGAAGAGGACGGCCTCGTCGCCCGGCCGCACCGCGTCGACCCGGGAGACGTCGGCGGTGAGCTGGTCCATGCTGATCCTGCCGATGATCGGGCAGCGGCGCCCGTCCACCAGCACCGACCCGCGATTGGACTGCGCCCGCTGCACCCCGTCGGCGTAGCCGGCGGAGATGGCGGCGACCCGGGTGTCCCGCTCGGCGACCCAGGTGCGGCCGTAGCCGACGCTCTGGCCGGGGTGCACGGTCTTGACCTGGGTGACCCGCGCCCGGAAGCTCATGGCGGGGCGGAGCTCGGTCGCGACCGCCGTGCCCCCGGGCGCGTAGCCGTAGATGGCGAGCCCGCAGCGGACCAGGTCGTGGCGCGTCTCGGGGAGGCCGAGCGCCGCCGCGCTGTTGGCCGCGTGGAGGATCAGCCCCGGCCAGCGCCGGCGCAGCCCGTCGACGGCGTCGACGAAGACGTGGTCCTGCCGGAGGGTGAAGTCGGGATCGTCCTCGGCGTCGGCGAAATGGGTGAACGCGGCCACCGGCTCGACCCGCGCGCCGGCGCGCTCGACCGCCCGGATCAGGGCGGGCACCGCCTCCGGCGGGGCTCCGAGGCGGCCCATGCCACTGTCGATCTTCAGGTGGATCCGCGCCGGCAGCCCGCGGCCGGCGGCCGCCGCGACCGCGGCCACCTGCTCCGGATCCCAGACGGTGATCTGGACCCCGGCCGCGACCATGGCGTCGAGGTGCGCCGGATGCGCGGCTCCGACCACGAGCAGAGGGGCGGAGAAGCCCTCGGCGCGGAGCTGGAGTGCCTCCTCCGCCGATGAGACCCCGAGCCAGGTGGCGCCCCCCTCCAGGGCCGCGGCGGCGGTGAGCGCGGCGCCGTGACCGTAGCCGGCCGCCTTGACCATGGCCATCACCGCCACCCGCTCCCCCACCACGCGCCGGATCACCTCGAGGTTGTGGCGGATGGCCGAGGCGTCGACGTCCGCCCATCGGCTCAGCTCCCGGCGCCGGCCGGCGGCCGGGAGGGCGACGCCGGTCATGGACGCCCGCGCCCGCCCCCGCGCCGCTCGAGGGCACGCCGGAGCCGCTCCTGGGCGGTGGGGAGCATCTCGACCACGTCGCCGGCGAGCCCCCCCGCCCGGCCCCGCTCCGCCTCCACCAGGCAGCCGGCCTCGGCGTGCACCGTGACCGCCGCGACCGCGGCGTCGAAGGGATCCAGCCCGGCCGCCAGCATGGCGCCGCAGACCCCGCTCAGCACGTCGCCGGTGCCCCCGGTGGCGAGGGCCACGGTCCGGTGCCGGTCGACGTGGAGGCGGCCGTCGGGGGCCGCCACCACCGTCTCGGCCCCCTTGAGCACCAGGGTGACGCCCCTTTCGGCGGCGAACCGGGCGGCCAGGCCGGCGCGGTCGGCCTGCACCTCCCGGGTGGTGAGCCCGGCCAGCCGCCCCATCTCCGCCGGGTGCGGGGTCAGCACCAGGGGGGCGGGGCACGCGTGCCAGTCGAACCCGGCGGCGGCGGCGATGTTGAGCGCGTCGGCGTCGACCACGGTGGGGACGGCGAGCCCTCGGAGCAGCTCGAGCAGGGCCGCCTCGGTGCTCCCGGCACGTCCCAGCCCGGGGCCGACCACGGCGGCGCTCGCGACCGGGAGGTGGTCGCGGCGGAGGGTGGCGACCGCGGTGGCGTCGAGCCCGGCCGCCCCGGCCTCCCCGACCGGATGGGCCATCACCTCCAGGCAGCGGCCCGCCACCGCGGGGTAGACGCCGGCGGGGACGCAGACCCTGACCAGCCCGGCCCCGGCGCGGGCGGCGCCGAGCGCGGAGAGGAGGGCGGCACCCGCCGTGCCCACCGCGCCGGCAACGATCACCACGGTGCCGAAGGTCCCCTTGTGCCCGTCGGCCGGGCGGACGGGCAGGCGGAGGCCGTCGGGGGGAGGCAGCGCCGGCGGGCCGCCGGGGCCGTCGAGGGAGGCCGCCACCACCGCGATCGCCAGCCCGGCGTCGTGAGTCATGCTGACCGCGATCTCGGTGGCGGCTCCGTCCACCCGGATGGTCGGGGCTCCCCCGGGGCGGTTGACCACCTCGATGGCCCGGTAATGGGGGATGCGCAGGCCGGCCTCGCCGTACAGCTTCATGACCGCCTCCTTGGCGGCCCAGCGGGTGGCGAATCGCTCCGGCCGGGACCGGGCCCGGCGCCGCTCCGTCTCGGTGAAGATCTTCTCGGCGAAGCGCGGATGCCGGCCCATGGCCGCGGCGATGCGCTCGACCGGGGTGACGTCCACACCGACCACCAGCCGTCTCACCGCGGCGCCCTCATCACCGGGTGCTCACTCCACGGACACCGACTTGGCGAGGTTGGCGCCGCCGGGAGCTCATTCCACGGTCACCGACTTGGCGAGGTTGCGCGGCTGGTCCACGTCGCAGCCGCGCTCGACCGCCACGTGATAGGCGAAGAGCTGGAGCGGGACCACGTTGATGAGCGGCGAGACCAGCTCGCTGCAGGCGGGGACCCGGATCAGGTCACGGGCCAGGTCGGGCTCCACGTCGTCGTCGTCCTCGGTGACCAGGGCGATCACCGGCGCATCGCGCGAGCGCACCTCGGCGATGCTGCTGAGCGTCTTGGGCAGGGTGGCGGAGCGGGTGGCCACCGCCACCACCGGCACCTCGGCGTCGAGGAGCGCGATCGGACCGTGCTTGAGCTCCCCGGCCGCGTAGCCCTCGGCGTGGATGTAGGAGACCTCCTTGAGCTTGAGGGCCCCCTCCAACGCGGTGGCGACGTTGATCCCGCGCGCGATGTAGATCGCGTTGCGGACGTGGGCGTAGCGCTGAGCCATCTCGGCGAGCTGCGGCTCGAGCTCCAGGCAGCGGCGGACGCGGTCCGGGACCTCCCTGAGCTCGGCCACCACGGCGCGGTGCCGTTCGACCGGGAGCGCGCCGCGCGCGGCCCCCAGCGCCAGCGCGATCAGCAGGCCGCAGACCATCTGGGCCACCAGCGTCTTGGTGGCGAGCACGCAGATCTCCGGTCCCGACTGCATGAAGAGGACGGCGTCGGCCTCCAGGGCGAGCGCGCTGCCCACCACGTTGGTCACCGCCACCACCCGGGCGCCCCGGCGCCTGGCCTCGCGGACCGCCGCCATGGTGTCGGCGGTCTCCCCCGATTGCGAGATGGCGATGACCAGGCTGTGCTCGTCGACCAGCGGGTCGCCGTAGCGGAACTCGCTGGCGTTCTCGACCTCGCAGCGGAGCCGGGCCAGCTGGCGGATCGCGGTGGCGGTGTAGAGACCGGCGATCCACGCCGATCCCATCCCGATCACCCGCACCTCGGTCAGCGCCGGGATCGCCGCGGCATCGAGGAAGCCCTCGAGCTGGATCTCACCGGCGGCGTCGATGCGGCCGCGCAGCGCGTTCTCGACGGCCTCCGGCTGCTCGTTGATCTCCTTGAGCATGAAGTGCGGGTAGCCACCCTTCTGGGCCTGCTCGACGTCCCAGTCGACCTCGATGGTCCGGGGGGTCACCACCACCCCGGCGAGATCGGTGATGGTGAGCCCGTCGGGGGTGCCGGCGACCACCTGGTCCTCACCGATCAGCGTGATCCGGCGCGCGTACGGGATCAGGGCGGTGATGTCACTGCTCAGGAAGACCTCGCCCTCGCCGACCGCGGCCACCAGCGGCGCATTGCGCCGCGCGCCGACCAGCGTGTGGGGCTCGTCGGCGGAGATCACGACCAGCGCGTAGGCGCCCTCGACCCGCCGCAGCGCGGAGCGGGTCGCGGCGGCCAGGTCACCGTCGTAGAGCTCCTCGATGAGGTGGGCCAGCACCTCGGTGTCGGTGTCGCTGCGAAGCTCGTGACCGCGCGCCACCAGCTCGGCACGGAGCTCCCGGTGGTTCTCGATGATCCCGTTGTGGATCAGCTGGATGCGGCCGTGGCAATCCTGGTGCGGGTGGGCATTCACGACCGTGGGCCGGCCGTGGGTGGCCCAGCGGGTGTGGCCGATCCCGAGGTGCCCCGTCGGGATCCCGTCCTGCTCGCAGCGGGCGATCAGGTCGGCCACCTTGCGGTCGCTCTTGACCACGCTGTGATGGCCGCCCTCGGTCCCGTCGAGGACCGCGATCCCCGCCGAGTCGTACCCCCGGTACTCCAGACGCTGGAGGCTCTCCAGCAGCACCGGGGCGGCCGAGCGCCCGCCGGCATAGCCGATGATGCCGCACATCAGCGGGCAGGCCGGGCGCCGGCGCGGCGATGACGTTGCAGGGGAATCCTCACCTCGGAGGGTCCAACGCCCCCCGCCCGCCCGCGGTTACGGCTCACCACGATCGGTGCACTAGGGCGTCGGCGCCGGGGTCGGGGCCGGGGTGGGCGTCGGGAGCGGCGTGACCGTGATGGTCACCGCCACGGAGGTGGGGCTCACCGTGATGCCGGCCGGGGCCTGGATGTTCACGTGGTAGGTGACCGTCCCGGTCTGGCCCGCGATGTCGATGCTGCCGGTGCTCACCGTGGCCAGGTTGGCGCCGTTGATGAGGTCCTGCGAGCCGGTGAGGGTGACGGTCACGGGCGTGTAGCCGTCGATGGTGACCTGGTCCCCGGCGGGCGCCCCGATCACCGGGCCGAGCACCACCGAGGCGGTCCGGGTGGTGTCGACACCGACCACGGTGATCACCACGTTGACGGTGGCCGGGGTGACGTTGACGTCGGAGAGCAGGCGCCCGGCGGCGTCATAGGGGTAGAGGGCCACGGTGCCATCGAAGTTGGCGCGCTGGTTGGAGAGATCGATCTGCTGGGTCCGGACCTGGATCCCGATCAGCTCGTGCTCGGGCCCGGTCGCGGTGACCGTGTCCGGGGTTGGGAGCACGGTGCCCACCTCGTAACCGGGTGGCGGGGTGTGGCTCACCGTCACCTGGACAGTCTCGGTGCTGCTCCCCGAGGTGTCGACCGCCGCCATCACCGAGGTCGGTGGGTCGTCGAGGTCGATGTTGGGGTCCGAGTTGGAGATCTTCAGGGGCAGCCTGACGGTGGCGGGCACCTGGTCTCCGATCGCCCGGATCGCGTTGTAGTCGACGGTGACCTGGAGGCTGCTCCGGCTGAAGGCGTCGAGGTGCTGCTCGGTCCCGGTCACGTAGACGGTGAGGTTGGGGATGGGCGCGGTCAGCAGGTAGCCGGCCGGCAGGCTCACGTCCGGGGCCGGGGGCTGGGGAACCGGGACCGACACCGATCGCGTCCCCGGCGGGTTGGTCGCCAGCACCACCCCGGCCCAGGCGACGATGGCCAGCACCAGGGCGAGCAGCTTGAGTCGCCAGTTGCGGGTGAGGAATCGGATCATCAGGGACTGCGCCGGCCCAGCGCACGCAGGGCCGCCCCACTCCGGACCAGGGGCCGGATGGCGGCCCCGGGCCGGCGGGACACCGGCGGCAGCACCAGGTTGGTGAGCATCTCCTGGAGCTTGGCGCGGTCCAGGCCCCGGTAGAGCTTGCCACCGTACGCGAGGCTGATGAAGCCGGTCTCCTCGCTGACGATCAGGATCACGGCGTCGGACTGCAGGGTCAGTCCCAGCGCGGCGCGGTGCCGGGTGCCCATCCGGCCCACCCCGGGGAGCGCGTCGGCGAGCGGGAGCACGCAGCCGGCGGCGACCAGCCGGGTGTCGCGGATGATCACGGCGCCGTCATGCAGCGGCGAGCCGATGTAGAAGACGGTGGTGAGGATCTCGGCGGTGACCTCGCCATCGATCCGCACCCCGCTCACCGCGACGTTCTCGAGGCCGGTCTCGCGCTCGAAGACGATGAGCGCCCCGGAGCGGTTCTCGCTGAGCGTGGCCGCCGCGCGCACCACCTCCTCCACGGTGCGGGCGATCGGCGGGACCGGGTGCCTCCCCAGGATGAAGCGGACCGTGCCCAGGCGCCCGACCTGGTCCAGGGCCCGGCGCAGCTCGGGCTGGAAGAGCACGATCACGCCAATCAGGATGGCCTGGCCGGCATTGGCGAAGATGAACTCGAGCAGGCGCAGCCGGAAGGCCTGGGCGAGCAGCCCGATCACCAGGAGCACCCCGAGACCCACCAGGAGCTGGACCGCCTGGGTGCCCCGGATCAGCTTGAAGAGCTGATAGAGGAGGAAGGCGACGATGACGACGTCGACGATGTCCCGCCAGCCGACCGCCCCCAGGAAGATCAGGGCGCTGTGCAGGAAGTCGGTCACGCCGGGGCCGCCGCGGCGCCTTCCCGGCCGGCGCCCTGCCGGCGGCCGTCCCCTCCGTCCCGCCCGTCCCCCGTCCCGGCGCCGAAGATCAGGCTGAGCAGCGCCTGCTGCGCCCAGAGCCGGTTCTCAGCCTGGTCGAAGACCACCGATTGGCGCCCGTCGAGGACGGCGTCGGTGATCTCCTCGCCACGGTGGGCGGGGAGGCAGTGCATGACCCGCGCGGTGGGTGGAGCGAGCTGGAGCAGGGATTCGTTGACCTGCAGGTGGGCGAAGTCGTCGCGCCGCTGCTGCTGCTCCGCCTCCTGCCCCATGCTGGTCCAGACGTCGGTGTAGATGATCTCGGCGTCCTCGAGCCCCTCGGCCGCCGCATGGGAGAGGCGAACCGGGGAGCGGCTCCCGGCCAGCTCGCCGGCGCGCTCCAGCACGGCGGGATGAGGCTCGTAGCCGGGTGGTCCGACCACCCGCAGGTCGATCCCCAGCAGGGTGGCCGCGTAGATCCACGAGGTGCAGACGTTGTTGCCGTCACCGACATAGCAGACCCGGGCGCCCTCGAGATGACCGAGCAGCTCGCGGATGGTCAGGCAGTCGGCCAGCACCTGGCAGGGGTGCTCGCGGTCGGTCATCGCGTTCACGACCGGGCCCCGCGCCGAGCGGGCGAGGGTGACCAGGTCGCGATGCGAGCTGAGCCGGGCGACGATGCCATCGACGTAGCGATCGAGGATCCGGCTGATGTCCGCGGTGGACTCCCGCTCACCGATCTGGATCTCGCTGTTGAAGAGGGGGATGGGATGGCCGCCGAGGTGACGGATGGCGACCTCGAAGGAGACCCGGGTGCGGTTGCTCGGCCGCTGGAAGATCATCGCCAGGTTGCGACCGGCCAGCGGGCGTCCCGGATCGGCCCCCGCCTTGAAGGCGGTGGCCACGTCGAGGACCTCAGAGATCTCGGGGGCGGTGAGATCGGCGATGGAGATCAGGTCGCGCCCCGCCAGCGATGCCATTTGGACCCTATGTTCGCACCGTTCGCCGCCGGCGGCGTGCGCGCCGCGGGGTTGGCAGCGGCGCTCGCGGGGGTTGGTGGCGGCGTTCGCGAGGGTTGGCGGCAGCGGTCGTGGGCGGCCGGGCAGCCGTCCTCGCCCCCGCGCCGGCGTCCCACCCCAATACGATGGCGGTAGGGTACGCCGCGATGAGAGTGCTGGTGCTGGTGTGGGGCCGCCAGGTGGAGACCCTGCAGGCCTCGCCGCTGCTGCGGACGCTGGCCGCCGGGTTGCCAGGCGGGACGGTCGCCGTCGCCTGCTCCCCGGCCGCAGCTCAGGTCGCGCGCGCCCTCTAGGGGGTAGGCGTGGTCCTGCCGCTGCGCGGCCTGGACCCGGGCGCCTCGCCGGCGGCCGGGCTGGCCGCCTGGGCGCGGCTTCGCCGCCTCCGCTACGACGTCGCCATCCTCTGTGGCACCGCGGCGCGGCCGCGGATCCTCGCCTACCTGGCCGGTTTCGCGCGCCGGGTCGGGGTGGGGGGTGGGCTCACCGCGGCGCTGCTCAGCGATCACACCCGGCCCCGCCCGGGGGAGAACCAGGCCGCCACCTGGGTCCGGCTGGCCCATCTGCTCGGCATCGGCCGCGAGCGGCATCAGCCGCGGCTCGAGCCCGGGCCGGCGGCGGCGGAGCAGGCGCTGGTCCAGCTTCACAGCACCGCCATCGCCGACGGCCGGCTGCTGGTGGCGCTGGCCCCGGGCATCGGCCACACCGATCTGAGGTCGCCCGACCCGGAGACCACCGCCTGGGAGCCGGAGCGATGGGCGCACCTCGCCAACCAGCTCTCGACCCGGCACGGCGCCGGGGTCATCTTCGTCGGCGCCGTGGAGGACCAGGGCGCGGCGATGGCTGCCGCGGTCGACATCGCCGGCCCCCACGCCGACGTCACCGGCCAGCTCGACGTGCTGGGGACCGCCGCCCTGCTCGGGCTCTGCGACCTGGTGGTCAGCGGCGACTCGCCGCTGCTCCACCTGGCCGCGGCGGTCGGGACCCCCACCGTCGGCCTCTTCGGTCCCACCGACGGCCGCCGGCGCGGCGCCTACGGCGACGAGCACCGGGTGGTCCAGGCGGTGCCGCTCCCGGGTCATCACCACGCCCTGCACCACACCAGCGGGGGTTCCATGGAGCAGATCCGGGTCGAGGACGTGCTGGCGGCGATCGAGACCGCCCTCTGACGGTCCGCGACCGGGCCGGCGGGCGATCGCCCCGGAGCCGTGGCGAGAGCCGGTCGCGGCCGCGGCAGCAGTGCCGCCGGTGGTGGGTCGGCGGCATGCGACGGCTACACTCGGCGACGATGACCTCTCCGGAGAAGCCCGCGAACCCGCGTCGTGACGATCTGCGCAACCTCGCGATCATCGCCCACGTGGATCACGGCAAGACCACGCTGGTCGACGCGATGCTCAAGCAGTCGCGTGTCTTCGGAGCCCACGAGCAGGTCGGCGAGCTCATCCTCGACTCCAACGAGCTGGAGCGCGAGAAGGGCATCACCATCCTCGCCAAGGCGACGTCGATCCGCTACCACGGCGTCAAGCTCAACATCATCGACACTCCCGGACATGCCGACTTCGGCGGAGAGGTCGAGCGCGTGCTGGGCATGGCCGAGGGATGCCTGCTGCTCGTCGACGCGGTGGACGGACCGATGCCGCAGACGCGGGTCGTGCTCCGCCAGGCGCTGGCGCTCGGGCTGCGGCCCATCCTCGTGATCAACAAGATCGACCGGGTCAACGCCCGGCCCGCCGAGGCGGTGGAGGCGACTCACGATCTCCTGCTCGAGCTCGCGCGCGACCCCGAGCAGCTCGATTGCCCGGTGATCTACACCAACGCGCGCGAGGGCACCGCGACCCTGGACCTGCGTCGCGAGGGCACCACCATCGAGCCGCTCCTCGACACCATCGTCGAGCACATCGAGCCACCCGGCGGCGACCCCGACGGTCCCCTCCAGCTCATGGTCAGCAACCTCGACCACGACAACTGGAGCGGCCGCCTGGCGATGGGACGGATCGCGCGCGGACGGATCGCACCCGGAGACGCCGTGGTGGTGTGCACCGCGGAGGGCACGAGCCTGCGCCAGCGCATCGCCACCGTGCTGTCGGTGGAGGCGCTGCAGCGGCTCCCGGTGCAGCAGGCGTCGGCGGGTGACATCGTCTTCGTGAGCGGTCTTCCCGACGTCGCCATCGGCGACACCATCGCCGACCCCGACCAGCCCGAGGCCCTGCCGCGGCTCTCGGTCGGCGATCCCACCCTCCGGATGCAGTTCTCGGTCAACCAGTCCCCCTTCGCGGGTCAGGAGGGGATCCTGAGCAGCACGTCACGACAGCTCCGCGCCCGCCTCCAGCGCGAGCTGCTCACCAATGTCGCGCTGCGCGTCGAGGACGGCCCCACCGCGGACATCTTCGACGTCAGCGGCCGCGGCGAGCTCCACCTCGCCATCCTAGTGGAGACGATGCGCCGCGAGGGCTACGAGTTCGAGGTCTCGCGTCCCGCGGTGATCACGCGCGAGATCGACGGGCACCGCTGCGAACCGGTGGAGGAATGCATCATCGACTGCGACACCGATGCGGTCGGCGCGATGACCGAGTCGCTCGGCGCCCGCGGGGCGACCCTGCACCAGATGCGCACCGACGCCGGCCGTGGCGCCCGGCTCATCTACCGCGCTCCCACCCGCGCGCTGATCGGGCTGCGCAGCCAGATCCTCACCCTGACCCGCGGCACCGGCGTGATGGCCTCCCGGGTGGTGGGCTGGGAGCGCTGGCGCCAGCTCCCCGCGACCACCCGCAACGGGGTGGTCACCGCCAGCCAGAGCGGCACCGCGGTGGCATACGGGCTGCTCTCGCTGCAGGAACGCGGTCAGCCCTTCATCGGTCCGGGGACACCGGTGTACGAGGGGATGGTGGTGGGCCTCAACCGCCGTCCCGGTGACATCCACGTCAACGTCACCAAGCAGAAGCAGAAGACCAACATCCGCTCCTCGACCGAGGACTTCACCATCAAGCTCACCCCGCCACGCCAGATGTCCCTGGAGGAGAGCCTCGACTTCATCGAGGACGACGAGCTGGTGGAGGTCACCCCCAAGGGCTTCCGGATCCGCAAGCGGGTGCTGAGCGCCGAGCTCCGGATCAAGATCCGCAAGCAGGCCACGGTCCGGGCCGACTGAGCCTCCGGCCACCCCGGCTCGGAGGCGCCGGGCAGGGGTTCCGCTCCGGATCGTCGAGGTGGGCTCAGGGGCAGGCGATGCGGAGCCGCGCGGCCCGCATCGTGGGGCTCAGGGGCAGGCGATGCGGAGCCGCGCGGGACCACCCGGGACCGCCTCCCGCAGGGCGGCGCGCCAGGGCTGGCTGACCAGGGCGATGCGCAGCTCCGCGAGCGGCATCGGTCGTGCGATCAGGTAGCCCTGGAGCTGGGTGACGCCGAGCTGGAGAAGGGCGGCGAGCTGCTCGGGGGTCTCGACCCCCTCGGCGATGACGTCGGCGCCCTGGGCATCCGCGAGCGCCAGGCTGGCGCTGATGATGGCGCGGTCGATGGGCCCGGGCACGCCGTGGGAGCCGACGAAGGAGCGGTCGATCTTGATCACCGACATCTCCGGGAACTGCTTGACCAGGCTGAGCGACGAGAACCCGGTGCCGAAGTCGTCGAGCGCGATGCCCACCCCGAGCTCCTGCAGGGACCTGACGGTGCGCGATGCGGCCTTGGCATCCGAGAGCAGGGCCGTCTCGGTCAGCTCGATGACCAGGCGCTCCGGGGTCAGGCCGCTCGCCGCCAGCGCCCGCTCCACCGCGGGCACCAGGGAGCCGTCGACGAGCTGCCGCGCGGATGCATTGACACTCACCTGCAGGGAGGCCATCCCCGCCCCCTCGAGGGTGCTCAGATCGTCGCAGGCGCGCCCGAGCACCCAGGCGCCGAGACGGCTGATCAGCCGGGTCTCCTCGGCCAGGGCGATGAACTCCCCGGGCAGGGCGAGACGGCCACCCTCCTGGCGCCAGCGGGCCAGCGCCTCGATCGCGACGATGCGATCCTCGGCGGCCGACCAGACCGGCTGGTACCAGACCTCGAAGTCGTGGTTCTCGACCGCCTGGCGCAGGGCCGACTCGGTGCGCAGCCGCTCCAGGGCCCGCTGGCGGAGGCTGGCGTCGAACAGCTCCCAGCGGTCGCGACCGTGCTCCTTGGCCCGGTACATGGCCGCGTCGGCGTTGCGCACCAGGGTGTCCGGGCTCCGGTCCCTGGCGCTCCGCAGGGTGATGCCGATGCTCGCGGTGAGCCGCAGCTCCTGACCGCGGACCTTGAACGGACGGCTGATCGCCTGGAGCAGCCGATCCGCCAGCCGGATGGCGTTCTGGTGGTCGCCGACGTCGGGGCAGCTGATGACGAACTCGTCGCCGCCCAGCCGGGCCACCGTGTCCTCGGCCCTGACCTCGGCCGACATCCGCTTGGCCATCTCGAGGAGCACGAGATCCCCGCCCCTGTGACCGAAGCTGTCATTGACGATCTTGAACCGGTCGAGGTCCAGGTAGAGGACGGCTCCCGTGCTCGGGGCGCGCCCCGCGCGCGCCCCCTCGCTGGCGAGGTGCTCGATGAGCAGAGCCCGGTTGGCCAGACCGGTCAGCGGGTCGTGGAGAGCCTGGTAGCTGAGCTGGTCCTCGAAGCGACGGCGTTCGATGGCCACCGCGGCCAGCTCGGCGATGGTCGCCACCAGCCGGCGGGCGGCATCGTCGGGCGTGTAGGGCCGGGGGAAGTGGCAGGAGACCGCCCCCACCGGCTCCCCGTTGCGTCCGCGCCGGAGCGGGGTCACCCAGCAGGCCTTGATCGTGGTGGTGCCGGAGAGGCAGGGCGCGGTGCCCCAGCGCCGGCTGTCGGCCGGGTCGGGCACCAGCATCTCCGCGTCGCGGTGAACCACCGCTCCGCAGAGGGAGCCCTCCGCATCCAGACGGTTTCCGTCCATCAGGGCACAGGCAAGGGTGTCGCGGGGTTCGGTACCGATCACCTCGACGGTGCCGTCGTCGCGGAGCCTCTGGATGGCGCAGCGCACCACGGGGAGCCGATCCTCGACCTCCGAGGCGAGTGCGGCCAGGGTGGCCTCGAGCATGCTGCCGGAGGCGATCATGGTCAGGATCCGGGTCTGGGTGGCCAGCAGGGCCTCGGCCCGCGCCTTGTCGGTGATGTCGCGGGTGTTGGTGACGATGCCTCTGACCTGGGGGTTGTCGAGGGCGTTGCGAAGGGTCGCCTCGACCTCGCGCAGCTCGCCGTCCGGCCGGGGGATGCGAAAGCGCTCGGTGACCTGAAGACCGGGTTGCGCCTCGACCCGGCGGAAGACCTCGCGCATGCGCGAGCGATCCTCGGGGAAGATGGCCTCGACCGCGTTGGCGGGCAGCTCGTCCATGGCCACGCCGTAGAGCGTGGAGGCGCCGGGGCTGGAGTACTCCCGGTGGCCGTCGCGGCCGTGCACGGTGATCACGTCCGACGAGTTCTGCACCAGCTCGCGGAAGCGCTCCTCGCTCGCCTCGAGGGCTTCCCGCGACGCCACCTCCTCGGTCACGTCACGGGTGTTGACGATGAGGCCGCCCACCGCCGGATGGTTCAGGGCGTTGCGAGCCGTCGACTCGAGGTGGTGAACGGTGCCGTCACCGTGGCGGATCCGGTACCGAACCGGCCTGGTCCCCGAGGTGCCCGCGAGCAGCTCGGCCCACAGCCCCCTCATCCGGGCCAGATCGTCCTCGTGGATCAGGGCGTCGAAGGTGGCCGGCACGCCGTCCTGCGGGAGGCCGTAGATCCGGCAGGCCGCCGGGCTGTCGTACAGCCGCCTGCCCTCCGGACCGAAGACGCTGATCAGGTCGTTGGAGTTCTGGACGAGCTCGCGGAAGTGCTCCTCGCTGGCCACGAGCGCCTCCTCGGATCGCTTGCGGTCGGTGATGTCGGTGCACTCCGCCACGAACCCGGCGACCCGGGCGTCGTCGCCCAGCAGCGAGCGGATGTGCATGTCCACCCAGACCAGCGAGCCATCCGCGCGCAGATACCGCTTCTCGAGCTGGGCGGTCTCGACCCTTCCGGCGAGCAGGTCGCGCAGCGCGGTCACGCTGGTCTCGACGTCGTCGGGGCTGGTCAGGGAGGCGAAGGTGGCCCCGATGAGCTCCTCGGCGGAGCGCCCGACCAGGCGTGCGAACGCGGGGTTGACCCGGCGGAACCGACCGTCGCGGTCGGTGATCATCATCCCGAAGGGCGCGAGCTCGAAGACGTCGACCCGGGTGAGGATGTCACGGGAGGATCCCGTCGAGGTTCGGGGCAATCCGGCCATACGTACCTGTGTAAGCTGCCGCGCTCCGGCCCGGGATGACGGGTTCGTGACACTCGTCGACGTGAGCAACACGACCCTCCGGCAGACCGTGCGGGTGATGCAGATGCGGCACCGGGAGCGTGATGCAGATCAACCGGTCGTCCATCGCAAGTGGTCAACCGGTGCTCCATCGCACGTGGTCGCCCCCCCCGGAGGGGCGTGGGGCGGGGCGCCCGCCCGGCCCACCCGGGGCCGCCCCCGAGATTGGCGGTCCGCGATTGACGGGGGATCGCGGGCACCATACGATTCGGGTGAGAGTGGCGGGTTCGAGGGGGAGAGTCAGATGCTCGGTGCACGTGCGCGTTTGGGCGGGTTCGCACTGTCCGTGGGGATCACACTCGTGGGGCTCGGAGCCGGCGTGACGGTGTACGCCGCGCCGAGCGTTCCGGCGACTCCCACGGTGCTGGCATGCGGCGCCAAGCAGGTGTCCCACGTGCCCGCGCCGGGGCCGCAGAGCAGCGATACATTCGCGGCGGGGGTTGCCGGGGAGGTGAAGCTCCTCCAGACCGGCGACAACACCCTCGAGGTGAAGTCGGTGACGGTGTCGCCGGGGTGGACGGACACGGTGAAGGTGGGCTCGGGCACCACGGTGCGCATCACCTTCTTCGACGCGCCCCTGGGCGCGCCGCAGGGGCAGGTGCGATTCGTCGGCCGCCTCGGCTCCAGCGCGACGCGACTCACCGTGACCGTCGTCCGCTGCAGCGCACCCGCGTAGGGCCTCGCGTCTCCGCACGGTGGGTGCGCGATCGCCGGACCGGCGGCGCGGCCGCTCCGGCCGCTACCGGATGTACATGAAGGAGCGGCGGAGCACGTCCAGGTTCTCGACCGCCGCCTGGGTGCCGCGGATGACGCAGGTCGCAGAATCCGGGGCGACGTTGACCGGGTAGCCGGTCTGGACGCCCAGGTAGCGGTCCAATCCCTCGAGCCTGGCGCCGCCCCCGCAGAGCGTGATCCCCTCCTCGAGGATGTCGTGGCGGAGCGCCACCGGGGTCTCCTCGAGGACCTCGCCGATGGCCTGGGCGATCCGGCGGGCGTGGGCGTCGACCAGATCGGCGATCTCCAGCGAGGTGATGCTGAGGGTGGTCTCCTCCGCCCCGGAGCCGACCTGCACGGGCAGCCGGCGCTCCTCGTGGGGGCCGACGCAGGCGAGCGAGGCGACCACGTCCTCGGCCGTCGCGAGGTCGATGACGGCGGCGTGGGTGGCCTCCAGCCGGTCGGCGACCGCGGTCCGGAGGGCGTCGCCCGCCGCCGTGACGGTGCGACCGGCGATGGTGCCCTCGGAGGCGATGCTGGCCACGTCGACCGTGCCGGCGCCGATGTCGGCCACCAGGTGACCGCGGTTGCCACTCGCGGAGTGCCCCGCCCCCAGGGCGGCGGCGGTCGGGGAGTCGATCAGGTAGGCGGTGCGGGTGCCGATGCGCGCGCACATCTCGAGGATGGTGAGGCGGTCGTCCCCTCCCATCGCCGGGCAGATGGCCATCACCAGGTCGGGCCGGAAGATCCGCTGCCGGCCGGCCACCCGGTTGACGACCTGGTGGAGGAGCGCGCCCAGCGCGTTGCGATCGACGATCCCCCCCGCGGCCAGGGGGCGGATCAGCTCCATCTCGGGCTCCCGGGCGAGCTCGGCGGCGGCCATCCCGGCGGCCGAGTAGCCGCGGTGGCGGTGGCGGGCCACCACCGTCGGCTCGGTGGCCATCACCCCCTCACCGCGCACCACCGCCCGCAGGCTGGCGGTCCCCAGGTCGATCCCCAGGCGCTTCCCGAGCATCGGCTGCCGCTCAGTCCCCGATCACACCGGAGAGATCGCGAGCGGAGGTCTCGCCAGGATCGGGACGCACCCGCTCCACCCGCGCGCCCAGCGACCGCAGCTTGGTCTCCAGGCTCTCGTAACCGCGATCGAGGTGGAAGACGTTCTCCAGCTCGGTGGTGCCGTCGGCGCAGAGCGCGGCGATGACCAGCGCGGCGCCGCTCCGGATGTCGGGCACCGAGACCGCGGCGCCGTGCAGCGGGGTGGGACCGGTGATGATGGCGCTCCGCCCCTCGACGGTGATCCGGGCACCCATCTTGGCCAGCTCGCCGACATGGCGAAAGCGGTTCTCGTACAGCGACTCGCTGATGATGCTGATCCCCTTCGCCTGGGTCATCAGCGCCCCGAACTGGGGCTGGAGGTCGGTGGCGAAACCGGGGTGGGGCCAGGTGGTGACGTCGACCGCCCGGAGCGGCCCTCCGACCACCCGGACGTGGCGCCCCCCCTCGACCACGGTGGACCCGGCCGCCTGCAGCTTGTTGATGAGGGGGCGGAGGTCGGAGGGCCGCATCCCGTCGACGACCACGGTGCCCCCGGTCGCCGCCGCCGCGGTCATGTAGGTGCCCGCCTCGACGTAATCGGTGGTCACCTGGTGGCGGGTGCCGTGGAGCAGGGCGGTCTGGCCCTCGACGACGATCAGCTCGGTGCCCACCCCGCTGATCCGGGCACCCATCCCCACCAGGCAGCGGGCGAGGTCGTAGATGTGGGGCTCGCGGGCGGCGTTGCTGATCACGGTGATCCCGTCGGCGAGCACCGCGGCCATCATCAGGTTCTCGGTCCCGGTCACCGTCGGCATGTCGAGGTAGATGTGGGCGCCCCGGAGCCGCCGGGCCCTGGCCACGAAGCTGGTGGCGGTCTCGGCGACCTCCGCCCCCATCAGCCGGAGCCCCTCCAGGTGCTGCTCCACCCGGCGCATCCCGATGTCGTCGCCACCCGGCTTGGCGATCTCGGCCTCACCGGTGCGACCGACCAGGGCCCCCAGCAGGAGGAAGGAGCCCCGCATCCGCTGGGTCAGCTCGGCGCTCACCTGGGCCGCCTGGACCCGCGCGGCGTCCAGCCGCCAGCGGCTGGGGCCGAGCCGCTCCACCTCCACCCCCAGGTGGCGGAGCATGGCCGCCATGGTCCCGATGTCCTCGATCTCGGGGACGTTCTCCAGCTCCAGGGGCTCGTCGGTGAGCAGGGAGGCCGCCATCACCGGAAGGGCCGCGTTCTTGCTGCCGGAGATCGCGACCTCCCCGGTGAGCGGCCCGCCGCCGGTGATCCGCAGCAGGTCCATCACGCCTAACGGTACATGAGAGCGGGGGGGAGGAAACGGGAGGGCGGGCCCGGGGCAGCGGGCCGGCCAGACGTCGCACCGACCGCGTCAATCGAGCGCAAGTCACCGGCCGGCCCGGATGGGGGAGAATCCTCGGGAAGCCCGCCCCATTCCCGGAGGACACCATGGCGACGGCGACGGCTACCCCCCTGAGCAAACTGGAAGAGATCCTCGGCGACGACGCCCAGGACCTGCTGGAGCACCGCTGCCAGACGGTGAGCCGCGATCAGCTCCACCTCCCCGGCCCCGACTTCGTCGACCGCGTCTGGACGATCTCCGACCGCAACCCGCGAGTCCTCCGCAGCCTCCAGACCCTCTTCGGCCACGGGCGCCTGGCCGGCACCGGCTACGTCTCCATCCTCCCGGTGGACCAGGGCATCGAGCACTCCGCGGGCGCCTCGTTCGCGCCCAACCCGATCTACTTCGACGGCGAGAAGATCGTCGAGCTGGCCGTCGAGGGCGGCTGCAACGCGGTGGCCTCGACCTTCGGGGTGCTGGGCTCGGTCTCGCGGAAGTGGGCCCACAAGATCCCCTTCATCGTCAAGCTCAACCACAACGAGCTGCTCACCTATCCCAACAAATACGACCAGGTGATGTACGGGACCGTCGAGCAGGCCTGGAACCTGGGGGCGGTCGCGGTCGGCGCCACCATCTACTTCGGCTCCGAGGAGTCGACCCGCCAGCTCCAGGAGGTTGCCCTGGCCTTCGCCGAGGCTCACGAGCTGGGGATGGCCACCGTGCTCTGGTGCTACCTGCGCAACGCCGCCTTCACGTCCAATGGGACCGATTACGGGGTGTCCGCCGACCTGACCGGCCAGGCCAACCACCTCGGGGTCACCATCGAGGCCGACATCATCAAGCAGAAGCTCCCCGAGAACAACGGCGGCTACACCGCCCTCAAGTACGGCAAGACCAGCAAGCTCGTCTACGAGAAGCTGACCACCCCCCACCCCATCGACCTCACCCGCTACCAGGTGGTGAACTGCTACATGGGGCGCGCCGGGCTGATCAACTCGGGTGGCGCGTCGTCGGGGGCGACCGACCTCAAGGAGGCGGTGCGCACCGCGGTCATCAACAAGCGGGCCGGCGGCACCGGCCTGATCAGCGGCCGCAAGGCGTTCCAGCGGCCGATGGCCGAGGGCGTCGGGCTGCTCAACTCCATCCAGGACGTCTACCTGAACCAGTCGGTCACGGTCGCCTGACCGACCGCCGCCGCGCGTTCCGCCCCGGGGCCTCGGCCCCGGGCGCGGGACCGCGATGTGTAATGCGGGGGAAAGGCCGGGTACCCTAGGCTCGACACGACCTCCCCTCCCCCATCCGGAGCGCGCGAACCAGAGATGTTCAACTTCAACGGCGGTCCCGGCGGCGGTGGCAACCCCAACCGCGGCTTCTACAACCCCTTCGGCGGCCGCCAGGGATACGGCGAGACCCGCGGCTGGGCCAATCCGACCATGCAGGGGGCGATCAGCCTTCCCGAGAAGGTGATGGGGCTGACCTGCCTGCTGGTGCTCTGCGCCCTCGGCGGGATCGTGCTCGGAGCCGCGGGCGGTCTCAACACCATCTACTCCGGGGGCAGCTTCCTCTGGTTCATCGCCATGTTCATCCTGGTCATGGCCACCCAGGCACTGGCGGCACGCCCGGGGATCGGCATGGTCCTCTTCCTCGCCTTCGGGGTGGTCACCGGGATCGTCGTCGCCCCGCTGCTCCAGCTGATCGCGTTCCAGAACGACCAGTACATCGTCTACGAGGCGCTGG
>Ga0187867_10000440_pt1 | contig 37341 bp, 37 predicted proteins | sample June2016WEW_13_1_FD_132976 | JGI IMG/M metagenome (GOLD analysis project Ga0187867, IMG submission 132976) | Peatland microbial communities from SPRUCE experiment site at the Marcell Experimental Forest, Minnesota, USA - June2016WEW_13_10 | ecosystem: Environmental > Terrestrial > Soil >... | reverse complement strand
TCAGCCCCGGTCAGTAGGCGAGGGTGATCCGCCGCCGGATGGCTCTTCCCTGCTCCAGCTCGTCGACGAGGGCGATCGCGAAATCCGGGTAGGTGATCCGGCTCACCCCCTGGGGGTCGCGGAGGACCTCGTCGCCGCCCAGGCGGAACCGCCCGCTGCGCTCCCCCGCCTCGATCAGGAACGGCGGGCTTATGTAGGTCCAATCGAGGTCGCCGGCGGCCCGGTAGAGCTCGAGCGCCGCCGCCTGGGCCAGCGCTCCGGGCCTCCACGCCGCCGGGAAGTCGGGGGTGTCGAGGAGCCGCTCGCCGGAGGCGACCAGCAGGCTGCCGCCGCCTCCCACCACGATCACGCGCCGCACCCCCGCGCTGCGGGCGCCGGCGATGAGGCCCCGCGCGCCTCCCACCAGCACCGCCTCCTGGTCGTCCACTCCGCGCCTCGGGCCGATGGCGGAGACGATCGCATCCTGCCCCGTCGCCGCCGCGGCGACCTCGGCGGGGTCGGTGGCGTCCACCTTGCGGACGGGGATATCAAGGCCTGCGACGCCGCTCCCACCCCGGGTCGCCGCGGTGACCGCGTGCCCGCGAGCGATCAGCTCCCGGGCGATGGCAGTGCCGATGTTGCCGGTTGCGCCGAACAGCAGAACTCTCACCACGCGCTCCCCTTGCTCAGGATATGGTTGCTCGCTCAACTATATCCGGTGCCGGCCGCTGCCCGCGTGGAGGGTCACGCCGGGGACTGCTCTCCGTCGCCCTCCACGAAGGTGACCCTGGCCAGCGGGCTGCCCGCCACCCAATCGTCGACGGCGGCAACAGGCCAGGCGCCGTCCGGGTCGCGCCGGCGGTTGAACTCGGCGGCGAACACCGTGAGGATGCGGCGTCGCTCCGCCGGGTCGGTGATGATCGCGGCCGTCGCCGGGAGGTCGGCGACCGGGCCGTGCTTGAGGTGGAAGGTGAACCGCGGCTGGGCGGTGAGGTTCACCAGCCAGCTGCGCGGCCGGGGACCGGGGATGCCGCTCAGGTAGACCTCGTCACCGAGTCGGTAGAAGACGATCTCGATCCGCCGCGGCTCGCCGGAACGATGACCGGTGGTGGTGATGTCGATGGTGCGATCCCGGATCGTCGAGGAGGAATCGATGGCGAGCGCCCGGCGCACGTCCTCCCTCATCGACTGCCGCCGCTCGCGGGGGGGTGGGCCCGCGTCGATGGCCGCGGCTCTCGCCGCTCAGACGGGGTCGGGAAGGCTGGTGGGGACGGGCTCATCCTCTGAGCCGCAGGCTACCCCACGGGCCCGCGACCATGAGACCCGCTCACCCCCTTGCGCGGGGGTGGCCGACCCGGTAGAGTACGCGAGACGTACATCTGTTCGAAACAGTCGCCATCGACGCCGCCGCAGGAGATCAAGCCGTGACAAGCACACAACAGAGTAGTACCATGGATCGTACAATGGAGGTGACCGGGCGGCGAGCGGCCGCCACCACGGAGGCGGACGCGGTGACGACAGAGCGGGAGCGGGCCCTCTCGACGGCCCTGAGCCAGATCGAGCGGAGCCACGGCAAGGGCGCGATCATGCGTCTGGGCGACGTCCAGACCCAGCGGGTGGAGATCATCCCGACCGGCGCGCTCACCCTCGACATCGCGCTCGGTGTCGGCGGCATCCCGCGCGGTCGCGTGGTGGAGGTCTTCGGGCCGGAGAGCTCGGGCAAGACCACCCTGACCCTCCATGTGATCGCCGAGGCCCAGAAGCGGGGAGGGGTGGCCGCCTTCATCGACGCCGAGCACGCCCTCGACCCCCAGTACGCCAGCCGGATCGGGGTGCGCACCGAGGAGCTGCTGGTCTCCCAGCCGGACACCGGCGAGCAGGCGCTGGAGATCGTCGAGGTGCTGGTCCGCAGCGGCGCCGTCGATGTGGTCGTCATCGACTCGGTGGCGGCCCTCGTGCCCAAGGCGGAGATCGACGGCGAGATGGGGGACAACCACGTCGGCCTGCAGGCCCGGCTGATGTCCCAGGCGATGCGCAAGCTGACCGCCGCCATCAGCCGGTCGAACACGTCGGTCATCTTCATCAACCAGCTCCGCGAGAAGATCGGGGTGATGTTCGGCAATCCGGAGATCACCAGTGGTGGACGCGCCCTCAAGTTCTACGCGTCGGTGCGGCTGGACATCCGCAAGATCGACACCATCAAGGTGGGGCTCGACGCGGTCGGGAGCCGGGTGCGGGTCAAGGTGGTGAAGAACAAGGTCGCTCCGCCGTTCCGCAACGCGGAGTTCGACATCCTCTACAACGAGGGGATCTCCTTCGCGGGGAGCGTTCTCGACATGGCGGTCGACGCTCGGATCGTCGACAAGAGCGGCGCCTGGTTCTCGTACGGCGACCTCCGGCTCGGCCAGGGCCGGGAGAACGTCCGTGACTTCCTCAAGCAGAACCCGCAGCTCCTCGAGGAGATCGCCGACCGGGTGAGGGTGCACGCCCTGCCCGCGACCCCGGTCCAGGAGGAGCCGGCGGCGGAGAGCTCACCGGCCGTTCCCGTCGCCTGATCGCAGCCCGGCGACCCGAGCCATGCCCTTCAGCAGGTCGGCCGGCCTCCGTGGCCAGCGCCCCAACGGCCCCGCGGCCGTTGACCCCGAGGACCGGGAGGCCGCGGCGGCGATGGCCCAGCGTCTGCTGGCGATCACCGACCGCACTCGGGTGGAGCTCCAGCGGCGGCTCGAGGGGCGGGGGTACGCGCCGGCCACCGCCACCGAGGCCGTGGACCGGCTCGCGGCCCGCGGCTGGGTGGATGACTCCCGCCTGGCCGACGACCTCGCCCGCCGGCGATCGAGTCACGGCTACGGGCGGCGCCGGGTGCTCGCCGACCTGGTCGCGCGCGGGGTGGACCCCGAGACGGTCAGCCGGACCGCCGCCGAGCTGACCGCCGGCCAGGGCGAGGCCGTCCGGGTCGCGGCGGCGCGCCTGCGGCACGGGCGCGACGGGCCGCCGGCACCCGACGAGGTCCGCCGGCTCGCCGCCGCCCTGCAGCGCCGCGGCTTCGACATGGCCGACATCCGGGCCGAGCTGCGGCGGATCTGCTCCGAGCTCCCGGACGGCGAGGGCTGACCGCCAGCTGGCGGAGGTAGCTGGTCAGGCGGCCGGGACCGCGGCGGCCGAGCCGCGCTCGCCGCGCACCAGGGGACCGAGCAGGAGGAAGGTGGCGGTCACCAGCAGCAGGCCGAAGACCACCAGCCCGTCGAAGGACGCGAGGCTGACGGCGAGGCCGCCCAGGGCGGCGCCGATCGCGCCCCCGGCGGCCAGGGTGACCGTGTAGAAGGACATCAACGCCGAGCGGTCGGCGGTGTGGGACTCCGAGCAGTTGGCCAGGTAGGCGACGGCGGCCGGCCCGAACCCCGCCATCCAGAGGATGCCCAGCGCGGCGATGGGGAGCAGGACGAAGAGGGCGACGTGGGGGAGGTGGTTGGCGAGCAGGAGCGCCACCGAGAAGAGCCCCGCTCCGGGGACGGCTCGTCGCATCTGCCGCACCGGGCCGAGCCGCGGGATCCAGGGGGTCCAGAGCGCGATCCCGATGACCAGGACGGCGATGCCGCTGACCAGGATGAGCGAGATCAGCCGGGGATCCAGGTGGTGCACCAGTCCCTGGCCGTGGACCGGGGCGTGATGGAGGAGGGAGGCGAGGTTGGATCCGTACGCGCCGAGCAGCGCGAAGGTGCCGATCCATGCGGGGAGGAAGCTGCGGATCGGCCCCGGTCCGAGGACGTCCCTCAGCAGCGTCGACAGCCGGGTCACCGGGAGCGGGGGGACGTGGGCCACGAAGCGCAGGCAGACCAGGCCGGCGATGAGGTAGACCGCCGCGAGCAGGAGGAAGCCGCCCCGGCCGAGATAGTGGTAGGCGAACGGCCCGACGACGAAGCCGCCCGCATAGCCGGCCAGGGTGGACGCCTCGAAGGCGCCGCTGGCCCTCGCCCGGGTCCGGAAGCTCTGGGAGGTGGCGGCGGCGATGGCCCCGAGCGCGGTGGGGACGAAGGCCGCGGCGGCGACGCCCTCCAGCAGCCGGGCCGCGAAGATCTGCTGGGAGTGCACCGAGGCGGCGACCAGCAGCACCCCGAGCATGCCGATCAGCGGGCCCCCGACCACGAAGAGCTTGCGGCCGAGGCGATCGGCGTAGCGCGCCATGAAGGGGGCGAAGACCATCTCGGTGAGCGCCTGAGCGGCGCCGACCAGGCCGATGGTGGTGCCGTGCGGGTGGCCGTGAGCCAGGTCCGCGAGGTAGAACTGGACGGCCACCGTGACCCCGGAGGCGGCCACTCGGATCAGGGCGGTGCCGGTCAGGAGCGCGGGGATCGAGACCCGCACCGAGGCGCGCAGGCCCTGCTCCAGCTCGGCGACCAGGTCCGGGGTCGCGGCGTCCGCCGGCGGCGGGGCGTCCCCGGGTGGACCGGATGCGGCTCGCGGCCTCACCGACCGCACCGCGCCCCGCCGGTCACCGCGCCTCGCTCGCCCCGCCCGTCCGGCGGACGCGCCCAGGCGGCCGCCGCGGCTCGCCCAGGCTCGGCGCTGCGCGTCATATGAGGTCTCCCACCTGACGTGACGGTCACCCACCCCCCGGATCTGGAAATCCGGACCATGGCCCTGCTCTGGCAATTCTGACCGCGGCACTTCCGATAGGGGCCGCGTGTCCGTACAATGCCGTCACATCCCCGGGGACCGTCCGGCGCTCGGCGCCGGTTCGGTGGTGAGCACGGGCGGGAGCCGCACCGTTCACGACCTGCGTTTCCAGGGTGGCGCACCGAACGAGGTGGCGGGCCACCTCACCCTCCGACAACTCCGAGGACATCTCCCATCACCGCCGACATCCTGGCCTTCGTGGCCCTTGGGCTGGGCGTGGTCATCGCCGTGTCCGGCCTCCTCTACGCCCGCCGCCTTCGCGATCAGGTCAGCGCGTCACGCGAGCTCGAGATGGGCCGCCTCCACGAGGAGCGCGGGGCCGCCGAGCAGGAGCGGGCGTCGATCGTCCTCGCCGCCCGTGAGGATGCCCACCGGCTGCGGTCCGAGTCCGAGGCCGAGGTGCGCGAGCGTCGCGCCGAGGTGGCCCGGCTGGAGCAGCGCCTCGCCCAGCGCGAGGAGGGGCTCGAAAAGCGCAACCGGGACGTCGAGCAGGGGGAGCAGCGGCTCACCCGGCGCGAGGAGGAGCTGGAGCAGACCCGGCAGCAGATCGAGGACGAGCGCTCTGGGGTGGGTCGCGAGCTCGAGCGGGTCGCCGGGATGACCCAGGAGGAGGCACGGGCCGAGCTGCTCCGCGGCGTCGAGGCCGAGCTCGACCACGAGGTCGCCGAGCGCATCCGGGCCTCCGAGCAGCGGGTCCGCGAGGAGGCCGAGGAGCGGAGCCGCGAGATCCTGATCACCACCATGCAGCGCCACGCCTCGGAGCAGACCGGCGAGGCGGCGGTCACGGTCCTCCACCTCCCCACCGACGATCTGAAGGGCAGGATCATCGGCCGCGAGGGCCGCAACATCCGCGCTCTCGAGGCCGCGACCGGGATCGACGTCATCGTCGACGAGACCCCCGAGGCGGTGGTCCTCTCCGGGTTCGACCCGGTGCGCCGGGAGGTCGCCAAGGTGGCCCTGGAGCGGCTCTTCGCGGACGGCCGCATCCACCCCGCCCGGATCGAGGAGGTGGTGGCCAAGAGCCGCGCTGAGATCGCCGACCGGCTGCGCGAGGAGGGCGAGGCCGCCTGCCAGGAGGTCGGCATCACCGGTGTGCACCCGGAGCTGGTCAAGCTCCTGGGGACGCTCCGCTACCGCAGCGCCTACGGGGCCAACGTGCTGGCGCACAGCAAGGACACCGCGGCGGTGGCGGGGATGATCGCCGCCGAGATCGGGTACGACGTCCAGGAGGCCCGCGAGATCGGCCTCTTCCACGACATCGGCCACGCCGTGGAGCAGCACGTCGAGGGGTCGCACGCGGTCATCGGCGGCGAGATTCTGGCGCGGCTCGGCCGGCCGGCCGCCGTCGTCCACGCGGTGCGGGCGCATCACTACGACGAGGAGCCGCGCAGCATCGGGGCCTTCGTGCTGATGACCGCGGATGCCATCACCGCCTCGCGGCGCGGCGCCCGCCGCGAGACCCTCGCCTCGTCCATCAAGCGGCTGGAGCGGCTCGAGCAGATCGCCGACGAGCTCCCCGGGGTGGAGCGGAGCTTCGCCATCCAGGCGGGCAAGGAGCTCCGGGTGATGGTCAAGCCCCAGGAGGTCGACGACGACCGGGCCCAGATCATGGCCCGCGAGATCGCCAAGCGGCTGCACGCGGAGGCCAGCTACGCCGGCCGGATCAAGGTGGTGGTGCTCCGCGAGACCCGGAGCGTCGAGTACGCCAAGTGACCGGCGTGGCGAGGGTGCCCGAGTCGCACCCTCAGTAACAATCGGGTCGCAAGCCCGAGGCGCAGAGCTTGGGTGGGCACAATCCTCAGTCACGGCTATGCTTTCGTCGTCGCACGGATCTCAGCAACCGCCCACACAGGGCAGGGCAGCGCTCGTGGAAATCCTCAAGGTCTCGGCCAGCAGCAAACCGGTCTCGGTGGCCGGAGCAATTGCGGGGGTGATCCGCAGCCAGCAGCGGGTGGAGGTGCAGGCCATCGGTGCCGGCGCGATCAACCAGGCCATCAAGGCCATCGCCATCTCCCGGGGCTACGTCGCCCCGGGAGGGATTGACCTGGTGTGCATTCCCTCGTTCATCGACATCTCGATCGATGGCGAGGAGCGCACCGGCATCCGGCTCCTGATCGAATCGCGCTGACGGTCGCGCGGCCGCTCTGCGGCGGTGGCGCGGCTCCCGGCCGCCCGGTTCCCGCCTCACCCGCGGCGGCCGATCCGGCGAGCGGGATCTCAGCCGGCGCTGTGGTGGTGCCCGCGCCGCTGCCGCTCGAACTCCTCGCCGGCCCAGTCCGTGCCGTCATGGCTGTCGAGTGACTCCGGGCTGCCCAGCGGTGGCCGGGTCAGCGAGGGTCCGAAGACCGAGTCGGGGTAGGGGGAGTTGTGCCCCAGGCTCGAGCCCTGGTTCTCCGGCTGGCCCGACTTGACCCAGAGGAGCGCCACGAAGAGCACGGCGAGGACGGCGATGATGATGAGCGCGACCACCTCGCCATCCTCGCAGATCGCGGCGATCCCGGTCGGCGTGCCTCGCGCCGATCAGTCCTCGCGGTCCCCGCGGTGGGGCGGCGTTCAGTCCTCGCGGTCCCAGCGGTAGAGGTGAGCGGCCCAGCGCTGGACGAGGTCGGGGTCGCCGTCCCGCCGGCCCCGGTGGCGCAGCAGGGCCCACAACCTCAGCCCCAGCGGGATGGCGAAGATCAGGACCACCAGCACGACCGCGAGCACTTGAACCACGGGCACCTCGATTGTGGCATGCGCCGCCCGGCGGCGCCGCGACCCCTCGCTCCACCCCACGGGATACTCTGTCAGGGCTCCAATGCCCGCCCCTGTCCCGCCCCTCAGTCCCGCCGCCCGCGGCTTCCAGGCGATCCCGCTGCTCCAGCGCCCGGTGCCCCGGCGGCCGATCGTGCCGGTGCTCGGCCGGCCACCCCGGGTCCATCTCTGGCACATCGGCTGCCAGATGAACGATGCCGACCACGAGATGCTCGCCGAGCGCTTCGCCGAGCTCGGCTTCGTCCCCGACGCCGCCCTCGACGACGCCGACCTCACGGTGCTGATCACCTGCGCGGTCCGTCAGAACGCTGAGCAGAAGGTCTACGGCAAGTTCCGCGAGCTGACCGACTGGAAGCAGGCCCGGCCCGGCCGCGCCATCGCCATGACCGGGTGCATGGCGGTGGAGCACGGCCCCGCCCTGCTCCAGAAGCTGCCCGACCTCGACTACCTCTTCGACGTCCGCGACTGCGACGGCTTCTTCGCCCGGCTCCAGGCGGTTCACGCCTCCGACCTGGACGGCCCGCTGCCCCTGCCCGCCTCCGACCGCCTGCTCGCCTACGTCTCGGTGATGGGCGGCTGCAACGAGATGTGCACCTACTGCATCGTCCCCTTCGTCCGGGGTCGCGAGACCAGCCGGCCGGTGGGGGAGATCGTCGAGGACGTCCACCGCCTGGTGGAGCGGGGCGTCCGCGAGGTGACCCTGCTCGGCCAGAACGTCAACTCCTATGCCGATCCCGGCACCGGGGCCGGCCTCCCCGAGCTGCTCGGCGCCGTGGACCGCGTGCCCGGGCTCTGGCGGCTCCGATTCCTCACCTCCCACCCCCGCAACGCGGTCCCCGAGCTCTTCGAGGCGATGCGCGACCTTCCGACCGTCTGCGAGCAGCTCCACCTGCCGGTTCAGGCCGGGGACGACGCCCTGCTCCGCCGGATGCGCCGCATGTACACGGTCGACGAGTACCTCGCCAAGATCCGGGCCGCGCGGGCGACCGTCCCCGAGCTCGGTCTCACCACCGACATCATCGTGGGCTTCTCGGGGGAGACCGAGGCGGAGTTCCTCGGCACCGAGGCCCTGCTCCGAACCGTGGGATTCGATGTCGTCCACCTCCAGGCCTACTCGGTCCGACCGGGCACGGCTGCGGCCCGGCGCCCCGACGACATCCCGATCGAGGAGAAGAAGCGGCGGCTCAATCACCTCCTCGACCTCCAGCGCCAGATCGCCCTGGAGCGCAACCAGGGTCTGGTCGGCCGGGCCGTCGAGGTCCTGGTCGAGAGCGTCACCGCGGACGGCAGGCCGTTCGGGCGCACCCGGCAGGGGAAGATCGCCCTCCTGCCGGCGGGGTCGGCGGCAGCCGGCGAGCTCGTGGAGGGGCGGGTCCAGACCGCCACCGCCTGGCAGCTCAGCGCCGACGTCGAGGCCGCCGCGGCCTGAGCCGGCGGTGGTGCGGTGAGGGGACGAGAGCGCGCGACACCCCCGCACCTGCGCGCCGAGAGCCCGACCCGAACCGACCCGACCATCGGTCTCGACGACGCCGGCGACACCCCCATCCTCCGCGAGTACCGCGCCGTCAAGGCCGAGCATCCCGACGCCCTGGTGCTGGCCCGGCTGGGCGACTTCTATGAGCTCTTCGGCGCCGACGCCGAGCTGGCCGCGCCGATCCTGGAGGTCACCCTCACCGGCCGCGGCTTCGGCAGCGCCGGACGGCTGCCCATGTGCGGAGTGCCCCACCAGGCGGTCGCGGCCCACCTGCGCCGCCTGCTCGACGCCGGTCATCGGGTGGTGCTCTGGGACCAGGTGGGCGAGGTCGTGGCCGGCCGGCTGGTCCGGCGCGAGGTCACCCGTGTCCTGAGCCCGGGAACCGCGGTCGACGCCGATCTCCTGGAGCCCACCCGGGTGGCCCGCCTGGTCGCCCTCGCCGACACCGATGGGCAGGTGGGCGTGGCCGCCCTCGACCTGGCCGGCGGGGAGCTGGTGGTGACGGAGGTGGCCGGGGGGCTCGGCTCGGTGGCGCTGCGCGACGAATTGGAGCGTCTCGAGGTCGCCGAGCTGCTGGTGGCCGACCCGGCCTCCCTGCCCCCGGCACTCCTCCCCGCCGCGGTGCGCACCGCGCTGCCGGTCCCCCTCTTCGACGGTCGCCGGGCGGCCGAGCGGCTCGCCTCGGCAACCGGCGCCGCAAGCCTCCTGGGTCTCGGGCTCGAGGAGATGCCGGCGGGGGTCCGTGCCGCGGGAGCCGTCCTCGGCTACTGCGAGCGCGCCCGCGTCTCCCTGGAGCCGGGGTTGCTCCGGGTCGTGCCCCGGCAGAGCGGCGACCTGATGCGCCTCGACCCCCCGACCCGGCGCAACCTGGAGTTGCTGGAGCCGCTCGGCAGCGGACCCAGCCTCGCCCAGCTGCTCGACCGCAGCCGCACCCCGATGGGCGCCCGCCTGCTCCGCCGCCGCCTCCAGGAGCCGCTCACCGAGCCCGGCCCCATCGGCGCCCGCCTCGAGGGGGTCGCGGCCCTGGTCGCCGACCGCCCGCGACGCGAGGAGATGCGACGCGGCCTGGGAGCCGTCCGCGACCTGGAGAGGCTGGTGGGGCGCGCGATCCAGGGGCTGGCCACCCCGCGCGACCTCGGCGCCGTCCGCGACGCGTGCGCGGCGCTGCCGGCCGTCGCCCGCCTGCTCGAGGACCTGCCCGGCGAGCTCGCGGGCCTGGCCGGTGCCGCGGTTCCCCCCGCCGAGGTCGAGACCCACCTGCGGGCGATGCTGGTCGACGACCCGCCGCCGACCGCGCGCGAGGGCGGCTTCATCCGCGACGGGGCCGATCCCGAGCTGGACCGGCTGCACAGCTCCGCGGCCGAGGCCCGCGACTTCATCGCCGGGCTCGAGGGGCAGGAGCGGGAGCGCACCGGGATCCGCTCGTTGAAGGTCGGGTACAACCGGGTCTTCGGCTACTACATCGAGATCCCCCACGCCCACCGGGAGGCGGTGCCGGCCGACTACCTGCGCAAGCAGACGCTGGTGGGCGCGGAGCGGTACATCACCCCGCGGCTCAAGGAGCAGGAGAGCGTGGTGCTCGGCGCCCGCGAACGTGCCCTCGCCCGCGAGCTGGAGCTGCTCGGAGAGGCGGTGCGGCGCGTGACCGCCCACGGTCCCGCGCTGCTCGGTTGCGCCGCGGCCTGCGCCACCGTCGACGTGGCCCAGTCGCTGGCCACCGTCGCCGACGACGAGGGCTGGGTGCGGCCCACCGTCGACCGCTCCACGGTCACCGACATCGAGGCCGGGCGCCACCCGCTGGTCGAGCGGAGCCTGGGGCGCGGCGCCTTCGTCGCCAACGACACCAGCCTGGACGTCGCCCACCGCATCGTGGTCCTCACCGGGCCGAACATGGCCGGCAAGTCCACCTACCTCCGCCAGGTGGCGCTCATCACCCTGCTCGCGCAGATCGGCAGCTTCGTCCCGGCCCGGCGCGCCCGGCTCGGGGTCTGCGACCGCATCTACACCCGGGTGGGGGCCCAGGACGATCTCTCGGCCGGCCTCTCCACCTTCATGGTCGAGATGGCCGAGACGGCGGCGATCCTCCGCCAGGCGACCGCGCGCTCGCTCCTCGTCCTCGACGAGATCGGCCGGGGCACCTCGACCTACGACGGGCTGTCGATCGCGCAGGCCCTCGTCGAGCACCTCCACGACTCGCCGCAGCTCAACTGCCGCACGCTCTTCGCCACCCACTACCACGAGCTGACCGCGCTCGCCGAGCGGCTGCCCCGGGTGGTCAACGCCCGCGTCGAGGTGGTGGAGGAGGGGGAGACGGTCACCTTCCTGCATCAGATCCGCCCCGGCGGCGCCGACCGCTCGTACGGCATTCAGGTGGCCAGGCTGGCCGGCCTCCCGGCCAGCCTGCTGGCCCGGGCCCGCGAGGTCCTCGGCGAGCTGGAGCGGCACCGCCCCCTGGAGGCCGACCGGGAGGCTCCCGCCCAGCTGGACCTCAGCCTGCCGTCTCCGATCACCCACCCCGTTCTCGACGAGCTCGCCGAGCTGGACCTGGACGGGCTCACCCCCCGCGAAGCGCTCAGCAAGCTCGCCGCCCTGCAGGAGCGGGTGGGCCGATGACGGCCACCATCCGTCTCCTCCCCCCGCAGGTCGCCGACGCCATCGCCGCCGGTGAGGTGGTCGAGCGCCCCGCGGCGGTGGTGAAGGAGCTCTGCGAGAACGCGCTCGACGCCGGGGCCGGCCGGGTCGACGTCGACGTCGAGGGCGGCGGGCTGGTCCGGATCGTGGTGGCCGACGACGGGGCCGGCATCCCCGGCGACCAGCTCCGGCTGGCGGTGGCCCGGCACGCCACCTCCAAGCTGGCAACCGTCGACGACCTGGCCCGGGTTCGCAGCCTGGGCTTCCGCGGCGAGGCGCTGGCCAGCATCGCCGCGGTGAGCGACCTGCACCTCACCAGCCGGCCGGCGGGTTCCGAGAACGGGTGGCTGCTGCGCTGCCGCGCCGGCGAGGTTCTCGAGCATCGCCCGGCCGCCCGCGCGCCGGGAACCACCGCCGAGGTGCGCGACCTCTTCCACAACACCCCGGCACGGCTCGCCTTCCTGCGCGCCGAGCGCAGCGAGGCGGCGGCCGCTGTCCGCGCGGTCAGCGATCTCGCCCTGGCCCACCCGGAGGTGGCCTTCAGCTGCCGGAGCGACGACCGGCTGGCGCTGCGCAGCCCGGGGGGAAGCCTGGTCGACGCCGCCACCGCCGTCTTCGGCCGCGACGCCGGCGAGCTGCTGGTGGTCGACGCCCCCGGGGAGATCGCGGTCGCGGGTCTGATCGGCGAGCCGCGCAGCCATCGGGGCACCCGCACCGGGCTGGTGCTGGTGATCAACGGGCGGCGGGTGCACAACCGCGCGCTGGTGGCGGCCGTGGAGGAGGCGTATGCGGGGCTCCTCCCCGCCGGCCGGCATCCGTTCGGGGTGGTCCAGGTCACCCTCGACCCCACCGTGGTGGACGTCAACGTCCATCCGACCAAGCGCGAGGTCCGGCTGCGGGACGAGGGACGGGTCTTCAGTGCCGTGCAGCGGGCGTGCTGGGCCGCGCTTCAGGAGGCCCGGCTCAGCGTGGCGGGCGCCCGGCTGCCCCAGCTCGCCGGCGTGACCGGGGCCGGCCCCATCCCCGGCGCGGAAGCGGAGGGGGCCGAGCTCGAGCTGCGCGACGGACCGCCCTCGACCCCGGCAGCCGGTCTCACGACGCCCTGGGTCGAGCTCGACCGGGCGGCGCGGACAGGGCAGCGTCTGATCGACCTCGCCCCGCTCCGCCCGCTCGCCCAGACCGCCGAGGGATGGCTGATCGCCGACTCCCCCCGGGGCGCCGTGCTGGTCGACCCGCACGCCGCCCACGAGAAGATCCTCTACACCGAGCTGATGGGGGAGAGCGAGGCGGCCACCCGCGAGGGCCGTCCCGCGTCCAGCCAGCTCCTGCTCGTCGACGCGGTGGTGAGCGTCGACGCCTCGGCCCTGGAACGCCTGACCGAGTCGCTCGACACCCTCACCGGGATGGGCTTCGACCTGGAGCCGTTCGGCCCCGGGCTGGTGCGCTGTCGCGCCGTGCCGGCGGCGGTGGGCCCGACCGCCCCCGAGCGGCTGGTGCGGGACCTGCTCGACAGCCTGCAGGATCCCGCCGATCCCTCCACCCGGCGCCGGCGGCTGGCCGCGCTCACCGCCTGTCACGCGGCGGTCCGCCTCGGGGAGCGGCTCGACGTCCGCGAGCAGGGCCGGCTCCTGGAGCGCCTGGTGGCCACGCCGGGCGGGCTGACCTGCCCCCACGGCCGGCCCACGGTGGTGGTCCTGGACAGTCGCAGCCTCCGCCAGGCATTCGGCCGGCCCGCGGTCTGACCGGCGGTCCCGCGGTCTGACCGGCGGCCGCGCCCACCGGGACGGGCGGACCGCTCTCGTGAACTCTGTGCCAGGCTATCCGTACCAGGGGGCAGGGCTGACGCCCCGGCGCGAGGTTCGATGGAGCAGACCCCCGTCGCCAAGATGCTGCCGCCGGCGCGGCCGGTGGGCAGCCTCGCGCGCCCCGCGCTGGCCGCCCGGGTTGCCGACGTCCTCACCCGGCGGCTCACGATCGTGGTCGCGGAGGCCGGGTACGGCAAGTCGACGCTCCTCTCGTCGTGGTGGGAGATGGCGCCCTGCGCCTGGTACACGGCGGACCCCACCGATCGCGACATGCCCACCCTGGCACGCCAGCTGGCTGACGCCCTGCGGCTCCGCGTCCCCGAGCTGCGCAGCGGGCTCGCCCGCGCCATCAGGGGGGTCTCGGGCCCCGACGCGGATCAGCCGGCTCACGCCGATGCACTGGGCTCACGGCTGGCCCAGGTGGTGCACGCTCACGTCGACGGCGACCTCATCCTGATCATCGACGACGTTGACGAGCTGGGCTCGGCGAACCCCTCGGCGCGCCTCATCGAGGCCTTCTGCCGTCACGCGCCGCCCCGGCTCCACCTGGTGCTGGCGGGGCGCAGCCGTCCTCTCTTCCCGGTCGAGAGGCTCCGCGGGCAGGGACAGCTGCTCGAGCTCGGCGGCGAGCAGCTCGCCTTCACCACCGAGGAGGTCGGGGAGCTGGTGCGGGAGCGGCTGGGGGTGGGGCTGATCGAGCTGCCCGAGCGTCTCCACCGGCTGGCCGGGGGCTGGCCGGCGGCCGTCATCCTGGCCGTCGAGGCCCTGCGGGAGACCCCGCGGGCGAGCTGGCCGGCGGTGCTCGACGGGCTCGATCGCACCCGGACCCCGCTGTTCGCGTACCTGGCCGAGGAGGTCTTCGCCCATCAGCCGGCGGCGATGCGGGAGGCGGTCGGCCGGCTGGCGATCTTCGACCAGTTCACCCCCGACCTCTGCGACGCCATCGGCATCTCCGAGGCGCGCTCGCTGGTCGACGGCCTGGCCGGCCAGAGCCTCTTCGTGGAGACGCGGCAGGACGGATCCCTGGCGCTGCGGCCGCTGATCCGCGACTACGCCCTCCACCACCTGCCCCTGCCCGAGTCCATCGCCCGCGAGCTGCGCCTCTCCGCCGCGGAGTGGCTGACCCGGACCGGCAGCGCTGACGCCGCGGCGCGGATGCTGCTCGCCGCCGGCGCCCCCGACCGGCTCGCCGCCCTGATGGGGGACGAGGGCGCCAACCTGCTGGCCGCCGGTCACATCGCCACCGTCCTCGAGTCCTGCCGGACCATCCCGGAGGCGCTGCGCAGCGTCGCGGTCGAGCAGGTCGAGGGGGAGGCTCGCCAGATCCAGGGCGATTGGAAGGGGGCGCTCGCCTGCTACGAGCGCGCCGCCGGGGAGCGCGAGGCTCTGCCCGCGCCGCTGGCCCGGCGGATCGGGCTGCTCCACTACCTCCGCGGCCACGTCGACACCGCGCTGTCGGCTTACCGCCGCGGCCTCGACGACCCGGACTCGGCTCCCGCGGAGATGGCGTCGCTGCTCGCCTGGACGGCGACGGCGCACTGGCTCCGCGGTGACGTCGACGCCTGCCGCGACCTGGCGGCGCGGGCGCTGGCCGCTGCGGAGGCCTGCGGCGACCGCCGGGCCCTGGCCGCCGCCCACACGGTGGTCTCGATGCTCGCGGCGCTCGACGGCGACCGGCGCGCCAACGACGCCCATTACCTGCTCGCGCTCCGGGCCGCCGAGGAGGCGGGGGACATCCTCCAGACGGTCCGGATCCGGACCAACCGCGCCTCCCACTTCCTCGAGGAGGGGTCGTACCCACAGGCGCTCCAGGAGCTTGAGGTCGCGGTGAGGCTGGCCGAGCTCACCTCCTTCGCCAACTTCCATGCTCTCAGCCTCTGCAACCGGGGCGAGACCCGGCTGCGGATGGGCCGGCTGGACGAGGCGCTCGTGGACCTCGAGGCGTCGCGTGACCGCTACCAGCAGATCGCCTCCGACATGGTCGCGTATCCCCTCAGCCTGATCGGCGAGGTCCACCGGGAACGGGGCAACCTGGTCCAGGCCCGGGCGGCGTACGAGGAGGCGGTGAGCATCGCGGAGGGGTCCGGCGACCGGCAGGCGCTGGTGCCCGCGCTGGCCGGCCTGGCGACGGTCCTGGTGGGAGACGACCCGCAGCGGGCGACCGAGATCGCCCACCGTGCGGCGGGCGCAGGGGCCGGGCTCGACTACGTGGCCGCGCTGCTCTCCGCCGGTTGGGTGGCCGCCGTCACCGGCGAGAGGAAGGAGGCGGCCCGGCTCGCCGGAGCCGCCGCCGCGGAGGCCCGCTCGCGCCGGGATCGCGCCGGGCTCGCCGACGCGCTGGCGCTCACCGCGATGAGCGCCGCGAGGCCGGGGAGGGAGACGCCGCTGCTCCGCGAGGCGGCGTCGATCTGGCGTGACGTCGGCAACCCGCTGGGGGAGGCCAAGGTGGCGGTGGCCCTGGCCGCGCTGGAGGCGGGGCCGGGACCCTCCCCGCGACGGCAGGCCGCCGAGCACCGGCTGGAGGAGCTCGGAGTGCCCGCCCACGGCGGCGCCCGCGTCGCGGCGGGATTGCTGGCGCTGGTCGGGGGCGCCGAGCCCACCTCCCTGCGCATCGAGTCGCTCGGCCGCTTCGCGGTGATCCGCGGCGGCGAACCGGTCCGGCTCGCGGAGTGGCAGTCGAAGCGAGCGCGCGAGCTGCTGAAGCTGCTGGTGGCCCGTCGCGGCCGACCCGCCTCGCGGGGGTACCTCATGGAGGCGCTCTGGCCCGAGGAGGATCCCGAGAAGGTAGCCAACCGCCTCTCGGTGGCGCTCTCGACGATCCGGAACGTGCTCGATCCCCATCGCGCCACCTCCGACGGCCACCTCCACGCCGACAAGGACGCGGTCGCCCTCGACCTCGACGCCATCGACGTCGACCTCGAGCGGTTCCTCGGAGCCGCTGCCGAGGGCCTCGGGAGCCTCCGGCAGGGCGACCCGGTGACCGCGATCCCGTCCCTCGAGGCGGCCGCCGCCGCCTACTGCGGCGACTTCCTCGAGGAGAACCCCTACGACGACTGGACGATCACGGCGCGCGAGGAGGCCCGGGCCGCCTACGTGGCGGTGTGCCGGGCCCTCGCCGCCCATGCCGGGAGGCCGGCCGACCCGGAGGCGGCGGTCCCCCACCTGCTGCGCATCCTGGAGATCGACCGCTACGACGAGCAGGCCCACCTCGGCCTGGTCAGTGCGCTGGCCGGCGCGGGCCGCCACGGCGAGGCCCACCGCCATTACCTCAACTACCGGCGGGCCATGGACGACCTGGGCGTCGAGCCGGCTCCGTTTCCCGGACCGCAGGCAGCTGACGACGACGGACCGGGGGCCGGCGGCTCGGCATTCAGGAAGCCTTAAGACCGCCCGAAGCGCCCCGGCTAGCCTGGCCGGCCATGGAGACCTTCATGGTGCGGGTCTGGAGACCCGGTGACGGCGAGCGCTCCGAGGGGGTGAGGGGGACGGCGGTCCATCTCGGTTCGGGCCGGGAGATCAGGTTCTCCGCGGCGCCCCCCCTGATCGCCTTCCTCAGGGAGGCCGAGACCGCGGACGACGGCCCCGCACCCATGCAGAGTTCCTCCCCCGACACCCACCCGGAGTAGAGAGCCATGACACCGCGCGCGTTCGTCCCGTTGCTCACCGCACTGGCCGCCCTCTCGATGGCGGCCTGCGGCTCCTCGTCGACCCCGCCGACCGCGTCATCCAACGTCGCCACCGCCACCAGCCCGACGGCGGCAGCCACCCCGACGCCGGCTCCGGCGACCGCCACGCCCACGGCGACCACCACCGGGTCGCTGACCGGGACGTGGTCCGGCTCTTACACCGGCAGCTTCAGCGGCTCCTTCACGCTCACCTGGACGGAGACGGGTTCCAGCCTGAGCGGCAGCATCACCCTCTCGCCGGGTGGCACCGAGAGCCTCACCGGGACGGTCAGCGGCAGCACCATCGAGTTCGGCGCGGTCGGCTCGGAGGCGATCACGTACAACGGGACGATCTCGGGCAGCTCGATGTCCGGCAGCTACCAGGTGCAGGGCGCGGGCAGCGGCAACTGGTCCGCAACCCAGTCCTCCTGAGCCGGCCGCGGGTGGCCGCCCGTCAGGCCGACCGGCCGGCGTCGGCAACGGCCTGGCGGGCGATCCCGCGGAAACGCCATTCCGGGCGCTGCCGCCACGGCCCGACCGTGGGCGGACGGTCGCCGCAGACGCCGGCTCCGGGGGCGCGCCGCGCCCCCGGGGCTCCTGGCGCGAATGCGCCAAGCTACACGGATGATCTCGGGTGCGGGGCGAGGAGGGGATGCGCGCCGATCCCCGCCGTTGATCGCCGTGGTGGGGCCCACCGCGACCGGCAAGACCGCGCTGGCGGTCCGGCTCGCGCTCCGGCTGGGTGACGCCGAGCTGCTGAACGCCGACTCGCGGCAGGTGCTCCGCGGCCTCCGTGTCGGCATCAACACCCCGACCGCCGAGGAGCTCCACGGGGTTCCCTGCCACCTCCTGGGCATCGCCGGCCCCGGATCCGGGTTCTCGGTCGCCGACTGGCTGCTGGCGGCCCTGGCGTGCCTCGCCGACCTCGAGCGCCGCGGGGTCCGGCCGATCCTGGTGGGGGGCACCGGACTCTACGTGCGCGCGCTGCTGGACGGCCTCGACCTGGACGGGGCGGCACCGGACCCGGCGCGCCGAGCGGAGCTGAACGCTCGGGCGGCGAGCCCGGAGGGTCTGGTCGCGCTGGCGGCGGAGCTCCGGCGCCGTGACCCCGCTGGAGCGGCGGGCATCGACCTGCGGAACCCCCGCCGGGTGGTACGGGCGACCGAGATCGTCGAGGATCGGGGCAGCCTCTCCGCCCGCGGACGGGGCGGAGCCACCCGGCCGAGCGTCCGGATCGGGCTCGACGCGAGCCCCGATCTTCACCGGGGGTGGATCACCGAGCGGGCCGCCGCGATGCTCCGGACCGGGCTCGTCGAGGAGACCGGGGCCGCGCTCCGCGGCGGGGTGCCGGCGGAGGTCCTGGATGGCTGCGGCATCGGCTACCGCGAGGCGCTCGAGGTTCTCGCCGGCCGGGCGTCGGAGGCGGTGGCCGCCGCGGCCATCGTGCGCCGGACGCTCCGCTACGCCAGGGCGCAGCGCACCTGGTTCCGGGCCGACCGGGACACGGCCTGGCTGCGGCGGAGCGGCGACGACGACCTCGACGTGCTGACCGCCAGGGCGGCGGCGCTGGCCGGCAGCGAACCCTGAACCAGCCCCCGGAAAGTCCTCAGCCGGGCTTCGTACCGAACACCGGGACCGAACATACGTCAGGAACATCCGTTTGCGTTTTGGCCCCTCCCGTGTTACAGTCGGCCCTGCCCCGACACGCTGAGAGGTGAGACAGACGACATGGCAGACGCTCTCAACCCGCGCCAGCGGCAGATCATCGAGTTCCTCCGCGAGCACGCGCGCACCCACGCCTACCCTCCCACCGTCCGAGAGATCGGGCTTGCCGTGGGCCTCAGCTCCTCCTCGACGGTGCAGAACCACCTCAACTCCCTCGAGGCCAAGGGCTACATCCGTCGCGACCCGACCAAGTCCCGGACCGTGGAGGTGGTCGGGCACGAGCCGGCCGCCGGCCGCGGCGCGCCCCGCGTCCTGACCCTCCCGCTGATCGGGCGGGTGGCCGCCGGGACCCCGGTGCTCGCCGACCAGAACGTCGAGGACCACATCACCGTGGGGCAGGAGCTGGCCGGCGACGACGGAGCCTTCGCGCTCACCGTTCACGGCGACAGCATGATCGACGCCGGGATCCTCGACGGCGACCTGGTGGTCGTCCGCCCCCGGCGCGACCCGCCGCCGAACGGCACCATCGTCGTCGCCCGCATCGAGAACGCGACCACCGGCGAGGGTGAGGTGACGGTCAAGCGCTTCTTCCGCGAGGGCGGGAGGGTGCGCCTGCAGCCGGAGAACGCCAGCTACGAGCCGATCTTCGTGAGCGGCGAGCTCTCGCTCGAAGGAGTGGTGACCGCAGTCATCCGGGTGGTTCGCTGAGCCCGCCTCCTCGCCGGCTCCCCGCATCCGCGCGGCCCTGCTGATCGATGGCGCGCCCGGCGACGCGCGCCATCGCACAGTTCTGGACGGTCCTCAGACGGCCCCGCGCGGAGCCCACGGTGGGGGAGGGGGGGGCGGCGGCTGGAGCGCGGATGGCGCGGCCGGCGGCTCGAGCGCCATCGGCGGGGGTGGCGGCAGAGGCGGGGGAGTAAGGTCCTCGTACTCCTCATACCCGTACCCACCGTCGCCGTCGGGGTCCCCGGCGCTGAGGTCATCCTCGTCGTAGGGGGCGTCCGCGGAGGCCACACCCTCCTCGGGATCGCCGTCCTCGGGCCCGGATCCGTCGACCGCCGGGAGCGCCTCGAGGTAGCGGTCGAGGTACTCGACGAGCTCGGGTGACGCCTGGCCGTGGGCGGTGACCCGGGTCTCCCCGTCGTCCTCGATGGCGCTGACGGCGAGATCGGGCCGATGCTCGAGAAGCAGGGGGATGGCCGGGAGGAACGCCACCGGAAGCGCCACCAGCACCACCGGCGTGACTGCGGTGAGGATGAGGAGGGCGAGCACGATGGCCACCCCCAGCCCGGCGGCGATGTCGGCTCCGTAGCGGAACCGCCGCTTCGGCCGCACCACCAGATAGTGGGCGCCACGCTCGGCGACGGCCAGGCCCGGCACCTGATCGACATCGACCTGCGCGAGCACCTCCTCGGCGGGCCGACTGGTGCGGAGGGCGATCTGGTACGGGACCGTCGTCGTCCGCTTGCGGGCGGGTGCCTGTCCTCTCACGTGTCCCTGACGTCTCGGTTCATCGATCCTGAACGGTCGCTCACCAGCCCTGACGGCTCGGCGCCCCCACGCGAGGGCGTTCCCTATCCTGCGACATCGCCATCCCCAGCGGGAACGGTCTCCCAGATTCCGTCACCAGCCCGTGGGGCGCCCGTCGAACGCGGGCGATACCGGTCTCCCCTCCGGGTACGGTAGCGGAGATCATGCACCGTCCGAGGCCGGGTGAGGCGTCCGCCGCGCGCCCCGGTGGCCCGGCACCGGTTCGATCAGATCTCTCCCGCCAACTTCGGGAATCGGAGCAGGTTATGGGCTAACATTAACGCCGTTAAGAATTGATGTAGGGGACCAGGGATGTCCGCTCCGCGCGTTCCATCGCGGCGGGGAGGCGGACGCTGCCCGCGGTCCCTCGCTCGGGTCTGCCTTCCGCTGCTGATCGCCCTTCAGGCGGGGCTGGTCGCGGCGGCGGCCGCATCGGTGCCGGTTTCGCGGCCCGCGCCCGCCGAGAACGTGACTGTGCTGGCCCGGCAGGTCGACCTCTCGGTGGTCGACACCATCACCTTCGCCGAGCCGGCGGGAACGCAGATCCTCGGGACCGGCATCATCGTTTCCTCCAGCGGTCTCGTGCTCACCGATTACCACGTGGTCCGGGGTGACCTCTTCATCGGCGTGCGCATTGGCGGCGTCGGCCTGGTGCGCCCCGCCAGCATCGTCATCGACGATCCCAGCGACGACCTGGCGCTTCTCCAGATCCAGGGCGGCGGCGCCGTGACTCCCGCCGAGTTGGAGACGTCGTCCACCGCCGCCGTCGGCGATCGGGTGATCGCCATCGGCAACGCCCAGGGGCTGGAGATCGCGCCCCGGGCGGCCGCGGGGCGCCTGCTGGCACTCGGACGCACCGTCAGCTACGGGGTGGGCTCGACCACGGTCAGCCTGGCGGGGATCATCGAGGCTGCCACCCCGATCTTCACCGGGGATTCCGGGGGCGCGCTCGTCAACGCGCAGGGAAGGGTCATCGGGGTGATCGCGGCCGGGTCGGATGACACCCCCTGCCCGCCGGCGGCCGTCTGCCCCCTGCAGCTCGCCTTCGCGATTCCCATCGACCGGGCCCTCGACCAGCTGGGCGTCCCGCTGCTGCGCTGACTCCGAGGGGCGAGCTGACTGTGCGAGGCTCAGCCGGCGGGTACGACCAGCGTCTCCCCCGGCTGGATCACCGGCGAGCTGAGCCCGTTGCGAGAGAGGATCTGGGCCACCTCGGTGCGGATGTCCCCGCCGCCGGCATGGCGGGAGGCGATGCTCCAGACCGTGTCGCCGGGCCGGACCACCACCGTCACCGCGGCGGTCGGAGCCGAGCCGGCGCCCGCCCCACCCAGCAGCCCCCAGCCGAAGCAGGCGACGAGGGCTGTCACCAGGATGGTGCGCCCGACCGGCCAGCGGCGCCGGCGAGGGATCCGGCGAGCGGGCTGCCCGTCGACGATCACGGCGGTCACCGGCCGTCCGGCCCGAGGGTGAACCGGGGTCGCCGGCCACCGGCCCGCGGAGAGAACGTCTGTTCCCATGGGACAAGCCTATGGCAAACACCTGTTCGCTGTCAATGGGTGGCCGATAATCGGCCCATGGAGCCGCGGGTTCGAGTCGCCGTCTGCGTTCCCCGGGGGGACCGGCTCCTCCTGGTGGGGCACGGGAAGGGTGGCCACCGGTACTGGCTGCTCCCCGGGGGCGGGTTGGAGAGAGGGGAGACCCTGGTCGAGGCCGCCCGCCGCGAGCTGCGCGAGGAGACCGGTCTGGAGGCCGAGGTCGGCCGCCTCACCCTGGTCTGCGAGGCCATCGAGCCGGGCGGCCGTCACCTCGTCAACCTGGTCTTCGCCGCCCGGGCCACCAGCCCCGAGCCGGGCCCGGCTCCCCCGCCAGGCGCGAGCGCCGGGGCGGCCGGCGCGCCGCCGGCCGATCCCGGCCTCCGCGATCCCGCCATCGAGGAGGTGCGCTGGGTCACCCGCGAGGAGCTGCTCGCCCTCGAGATGCATCCACCCATCGCCGCCGCCGTCGCCGCGGCGTGGGACGCCGGCTTCGCCGGTGAGGTCCAGGTGCTCGGCAACGTCTGGGTCCCCGATCCCGGGGGGCGGGAGGGCCCGGAGCAGACGGCCGTCCGGTAGGGGGTCGGGTCGGGGCCGGCCGGCTCCCGGCCGGGCGTTGGGCACCACCACCCCAGCGCTTACGATCTGCACCCATGTGGTCGGCCACCATCGACGTCGACGGTCCGGTGCACCTCGCGGAGTGGGGCTCCGGGCCCGCGCGGATCATGCTCGTCCACGGCCTGGGCGGCTCCCACCTCAACTGGATGCGCGTCGCGCCGCAGCTCACCCGGTACGGGCGGGTGCTCGCCCTCGACCTCCCCGGCTTCGGGCTCACCCCGGTCAACGGCCGGCCGGCCACCGTCCCGGCCGACGCCGAGCTGCTCGATCGGGTGATCGAGCGCACCTGCACCCAGGCGGTCATCCTGGTCGGCAACTCGATGGGGGGGCTGATCGCGCTCACCGAGGCCCGCCAGCACCCGGTGCGGGTGGCCGGCCTGGTGCTCGTCGACTCGGTCCTGCCCAGTCCCTGGCGGCGGCGCCGCCCGGCGGTGGTCAGCCTCGCCTTCGCCGCCTACCTGCTGCCCTCACTGGGACGGCGCCTGCTCCGGCACGCCCGCGACCGCCTCTCGGTGGAGCAGCTGGTGGACGGCGCGCTCCGCCTCTGCGCCGAGCGGACCGAGAGCATCCCCGCCGACGTGGTGGAAGCCCACGTGCAGCTCGAGCGCCTCCGCGGCCGCCTCCCGGAGAACGACACCGCCTACGTGCTGGCGGCGCATTCGATCATCCAGGCCCTGATGCACCGGGTCCGGCTCCGCCGCCTGCTGCGCGGCGTGACCGTCCCCACCCTGCTCATCCACGGCGAGCGCGACCGCCTGGTCCGGGTCGACGCCGCCCGCCAGGCCCTGCGCCGGCATCCCGACTGGGAGCTGCGGGTGATGGAGGGTGTCGGCCACGTGCCGATGCTCGAGTCCCCGCACCGCTTCCTGGAGATCCTGGATGAGTGGCTGGGCAAGCGGGGCCTGGGAACCGCCACACCGCCGGGAGCCGTCCATCCGGCCTCGGTCGCCACCTAGAATCAAGACCGCCCCGATGAGCGCCCCACCCCACCGGTACCGGACCGAGCTCGCCTGGCGCGGGTCGACCGGCGCCGGCTACGCCGCCTACGACCGGACCCACGAGGTCAGCGCGCCCCCCGCCGGGGTCACCCTCTCGCTGAGCGCCGACCCGACCTTCCGGGGCGACCCCGAGCGGCTCAACCCCGAGCAGCTGCTGCTGGCGGCGGCCAGCTCCTGCCAGATGCTCAGCTTCCTGGCCCTGGCCGCGCGCGAGCGCATCGACGTCGTCGGCTACCAGGACAGCGCCGAGGCGCTCATGCCCCTTGAGGACAAACCTGTCCGGATCACCCGGATCACCCTGCGCCCCCGGGTGGCGGTGGTTGCACCCGGGGACGGGGAGCGGGTGCGGGAGCTGATGGTCCGCGCCCACCACGACTGCTTCATCGCCAACAGCGTCAGTGCCGAGATCGCCGTCGAGCCGGAGATCATCGATGCCGGCGCCCCCTCCCCGGACGGTCAGCCCTCGCCGACCTCCCGCAGGTAGTCGCCCAGACGGGCGTAGGCGGCGCGCTTGCGGCGGTCGGTGATCTCGGTGTAGACCCGCAGGGTCTCCAGGGTGGCGTGCCCGAGCACCTCCTGCACCAGGCGCACGTCCCCGTCGGTCGCCTCCAGGAGGGTGGTGGCGGCGGTGTGGCGGGCCGCGTGAGGGCTGCGCAGGCCCTCGATCAGCCGGAAGGCGTCAGGGTCGCCGGCGAAACGGCGCCGCAGCGCGGTGAGCGCCCGCCGTGCCCCGTCGGTGGTGAGACGGTTGCCGGGGAGCACGCGCCCGCCGGGCATGTCGGGATGGGCGACGCTGATGAAGAGGGCGGGGGAGGCGTCCTGGCCGCGCGCCAGCAGGTAGTCGCGGACCGCCGTCCAGGCGTCCTCGGTGAGGAACACGGTGCGGTGCTTGCCGCCCTTGCCGAGCACCCGGAAGCCGTCCGGCCGGATGTCGCCCCGGTCGAGCGCGCACGCCTCGCCGATCCGGCAGCCGCTGCTGATCAGGAAATGGACCAATGCGCGGTCCCGCAGGTCGCGCAGCCCGTCCCGGGGGAGGGCGGCCAGCAGCCGGGGGACCACCTCGGTCGCGATCGGATGGGGATCCCCGACGATGTAGCGGGGCACCACCACCCGGCGTGAGAGCTCGGCCCCGGTCCAGCCCTCGTCGTACGCGTAGCGGAGGAACTGGCGGAGCGCGACCAGGGCCCGCGCCCGGGTGCGCGGGTGGGGGAGGGCCTCGGCCAGCTCGATCTGGTAGCGGCGGAGGGCGGCCGCGTCGAGGCCCTCGCAGAGACCGGTCCCGGGGGACCTGACCCGCGCGAAGGCGACGAACTTGGCGAGGTCGTAGCGGTAGGCGCGGACGGTGGTGAGCGGCCGGTTGCGCTGCACCCGCAGGTAGTCGAGGAACTGCTGGACCTGATCGGGCAGCGGGTCACCCGGGCCTGGCACCTGGCTGATCCAGGCGGGGAGGCGGGGGCGATGCGGCGCGGTGGGGCGACGCTTGGCGGGGACGCGGGCCGGCATCGCGGTAATGATGGGGCCCCGCGGCCGCCGTGAACGGCGTGGAGCCGCTCAACCGCCGTGCACGGCGTTGGACGCCGGTTACGCCTCGCTGACCCCGCGCAGGACCCCGGCGGCTTGGAACGTTGCCTCCAGCTCGGAGCGCAGCGTCGCCATGTTCCGCCGCACCCGCGACATCCCGACGAGCCCGCCCAGCATGCCGATGGTCTGCTGCTCCACGCGCACCGTGGTCTCCCCGGGGTCGCTGCTCATCAGGCTGACGCCGACCCTGAAGTACTGGGCGAACGCGCCGGCGAGGGCGTTCGCGAGCTGCGATCCGCGTTCCGCGGTGGCGTTCCAGTCGTCGTGCCAGACGACCCGGAACCTGCGCGCCAGCAGCGCCTGCTCGGCCGTGGCCCGGGCCGCCGCCGGGTCGCCCGTGACCAGGAAGTCGATGTACTTGGCCGCCATCGCCGCTCCTCGCTGCTGCCGGTTGCCGGGGCGTCCCGACTGCCCGCCTCGCGCCGAGGTCAGCTGGGGTGCCTGTGACGGCGGCCATTCTAGGAGACCTGGAGGGGCCCCGCCGACCCGCCGGGCTGATCACCCCCCGGCAGCCCCGCAACCGGGTGAGAAGATCCGGGGGTGACCACGACCGGCTGGTTGAGGGATCTCTGGCGGCGGTGGCGGCTCCAGCACTGGGCGGCGCGCGCCCACTACCCGGCGCGGCTGCGCCGGAGGTACGGGTCCGAGGACGAGCGCAGGCGGGACGCGGCGCGCCTCACCGAGCACGGCTACCGGGTGGTCGACGAGGAGGACTCGGGCGCCACCGTCAACGTCGCACCGCCCCCCAACGTCTACCTTCGCGAGGGTCCCAGCGTCCTCCCGTACGAGATGCCGCTGGCGGTGGTCACATACGAGCGCGACCCGCGCGCGCGCTGAGCGGAGCGCGCAGGGCGGTCCGGGCTCAGAGCGCCGCCTCCACCGGCGCCGCCATCGGTTCCTCGACCTCGAGGTCGCCTGCCGCCGCGGGGTGGACGTAGCGTCCGCCGCGGCTCCACGAGGCGGCGGCCGCGATCAGGCAGGCGACGATGGAGAAGGCGAAGGCCACGTGGAGCCCGGAGCCGAAGGGCCCCTTGATCAGGCTGGAGAAGAAGCTCCGACCGGTGATGGTGGCGACGGTCGCCGGGTGGAGCGCGCCCAGGGCGCCTGATTGGTACAGGTGGCCCATGGTGTTGTAGCCGAGGAAGGCGGCGAAGAGCGAGGTGATCGGGGGCAGCAGGGAGGCCCGGTGGGCGGCCGCGGCGGGCACCCCCGCGCTGACCAGCCCGTGGTCCAGGGCCCCGGGGAGGGTCGACGAGAGACCGAGGATCACGAGGCTGAAGAAGATGCCGATGGAGAGCACCTGCGCCGAGCTCTGGAAGGTGGCGTTCATCCCGGCGCCGGCACCCCGGTGCTGGGGTGGCAGGCTGTTCATCACCCCGGCGCGGTTCGGCGCGGCGAAGGCCCCCATCGCCAGCCCGTTCATGAGCAGGATGAGCGCGAAAGCCCAGTACGGGAAGTTGATCGGGAGCAGCTCGAGGAGGACGAAGCTGAGCGCGGCCGCCAGCATCCCCCCGGTGGCGAAGGGGCGCGAGCCCAGGCGGTCGGAGAGGATGCCCGACACCGGGCCCGCGAGCAGGAAGCCGCCCGTGAGCGGGAGCATGAAGATGCCCGCCCAGAGAGGGGTCGAGGCGAAGCTGTAGCCGTGGTCGGGGAGCCAGATCCCCTGCAGCCAGATGATCAGCATGAACATCAGCCCACCGCGGGCCACCGCGGAGAGGAAGCTCGACAGCACCCCCGCGGTGAACGCTCGGATGCGGAACAGCGCGAGCCGGAACATCGGCTCGGCGACCCTGACCTCGATGACGGCGAAGGCCGCGAGCAGGGCGACCCCCACCCCCAGCTCGGTGTCGACGAAGGGACTGGCCCAGCCCATGCTGTTCGCCCCGTAGGGCTGGATCCCGTAGGTGACGCCGATCATCACCAGCACCAGCCCCACCGCGAAGGTGACGTTGCCCGCCCAGTCGATGCGGGCCGGGTGATGGACGCCGATCTCGCGCAGCCGGTAGTAGGCCCAGAGCGTCCCGGCCAGCCCGAAGGGGACCGACACCAGGAAGACGAGGCGCCAGTTGATCGGGCCGAGGATCCCGCCCAGCACCAGGCCGATGAAGGAGCCGCTGATGCCGGCCACGTTGTTGATCCCCAGCGCGAGCCCCCGCTGATTGGTGGGGAAGGCGTCGGTGAGGATGGCCGCCGAGTTGGCGATCAGGAAGGCGGAGCCGACCCCCTGGACCACCCGCATCAGCACCAGGTAGAGGGCGGCCGAGGGACCGGTCAGCCAGGTGACGGCGAGCAGCAGCGACGAGACCGTGTAAACGACGAATCCGAGGTTGTACATGCGCACCCGACCGTGCAGGTCGCCGAGCCGGCCCAGGCTGACCACCAGGACGCTGCTCACCACCAGGAAGCTGAGGATCATCCAGAGCAGGTAGAAGCTGTTGCCCGGCTGCAGCGGATCGAGGTCGATGCCCTTGAAGATGTCGGGGAGGGCGATCAGCATGATCGTCGAGTCGATGGTCGCCATCACCACACCCAGGGTGGTGTTGGCCAGCGCCACCCACTTGTAGCCGGCGTCGCGGGCCGGGCGGGGTGATCCGGGTGGGGGCGCCGGGAAACCGACGGGGGCTCTCTCCGTCATGGAGTCAAGGGTACCGGCGATGCCCCCGCCGCGGTCCCGGGCGCGACCCGATTCGGCGAGTGACGGGGTCGCGCCGTCGCCGCCGGATCAGGCGGTGGAGGGCGCATGGGCCCTGCCGCGGATGACGTGGACCCGGTCCGCCAGGGCCCAGACGGTCTCCAGCCACCCCTCGAGCTCGGAGGCGGTCGGGGCGAGCTCATAGGCCTGGATGTGGCAGGAGCGGGAGAGGCTGTGCCAGGTCGCGTGGACGCGGCCGGCCAGCTCCGGATCGCCGAGGAAATGAGCGAGGCAGAGCAGCTGGCAACGGGCTGAGGTGTCCTCCAGCCCGGAGGCGCTGAGCTGCCACAGGTCATCCATGGCGGCCTCGATTGCCTGACGGGCCAGCAGCGCGGCGGCCCGCGGCCAGAGTCCGGCCGTCTCGGGGTCGTCGATGTGGATGAGGTCGCGAGCCGCCGACACCAGCGAGTGCGCGCCGGCCGGCTCAGCCGTGGCCACCGGCGCCCTCTCGCAGCCGGGCGGTGAGCTGCTCGACCGCGCGGATGGTCGCCATCTGCTGGTCGCGGGTCACGGCTTCGTGGGCCCCCCGGTTGCAGATGGCCACGGCGTCGGCGGCGGCCGGCGACTGCCGGTTGAGGTGGGTCATCACCTCCCCGGCTCGGGTCTCGTCGCCGAGCAACGCCAGGGCCAGCCACATCAGAAGGGTGGTGGGACGCTCCAGCGCTCGCTCGATCTCGCCGTACGGAGTGCCCGCGCGGGCGAGGCGGCGGGTCACCGCCTCCCGGGCCGCGGCCTCCAGGGCGAGCCGGCAGAAGCCGGGCACGACACGGTGCGTCTCCGCCGGCAGGTTGGCACTCTGGGCGACGGCGAGGGCGTCCTCGATGTGACGCCGGACCGGGTCGAACGCGGCGCGGAGCTCCACCACCGACTGCTCACGCCGCACCAGCTCGATGATCGTCGCCTCCATGTCCAGACGCCGGACCGCCTCGGGGAGGCGGTCGTCATGGGTGAGGACCACCACCTGGCGGTCCCTGGCGACGCCGTCGAGGACGCGGGCCAGACCCTCGACCTTGACGGGATCCATGGCCTGGACGGGATCGTCGATGACGATGAAGCGAAAGGGGGACTCCGGCATGCGAGCGCGGGGGAGGAAGAGGCTGAGCGCCAGGCAGTTGAGCTCCCCCTGGCTCATCACCCCCAGGGCGCTGCCCGGCTCGCCGTCGATCGAGACGTCGAGGCTCAGGCGGCGCTGCGTGGAGGTGCCGGTGCCCTCCAGGCGCAGCTGGCCGAGCTGGACGCTGCTGCTCTGGCGCAGATCCTGCCAGTGGGCCTGGACCTGATCGGCGATGGGGGCGAAGCGCTGCTCCCGGAGCTGCTGGTGGGCACCCTTGAGCCACGCCTCGGCCGCCTTCATCCGGGGGAGGCGGGCCCTCTCCTCCTCGGCCAGCCGCGCCGAGGGGAGCCACGCGGCGAGGGCTCGGCCCAGCGGGCGCCAGCGGTCCTCGCGGCGCTCCAGCTCGGCTGCGGCCGCAGCCCGGACCGCGGCGACGGCGGCGATCAGGGGCGGGGCCCCACCCTCGAGGTGAGCGGCCACCTGGATCACGTCGTCACCCTCCGGGACCGCCCCCCAGAGCGCCCAGCAGGCGAGCGCCTGGCCGGCGTCGACCCCGACCTCCCCCGCCTCGCGCAGCACCGGCGCAGGCGCGGAGACCAGCTGGCGGGCCTCGAGCAGAAGCCGCCGAGCCCGCTGGTGGACGGCCGCGACCGAGCTCGCCTGCGCCTCCAGCTCCTGGATGCGCGCCCCGGCCCGGAGCTTCCATTGATACGTGATCACACCGGGCGAGTTGCACACGGGGCAGTCGGTTCCCTCGTGTCCGGCCCCGTGCACCTGGAGGGCCTGCCGGAGCAGGTTCGCCGTCTCGCGGGCGAGCGCGGCGTCGGTTCCCCGCAGCCGCTCCAGGTCGTGGCCCACCTCGCGGAGATCCACCACCGCCTGGTCGACCCGCTCCCGGGGCAGGACGGGGAGGGTGCTCAGCTCCCGCAGCCGGGTCAGGGCGCCCCGCTCCTCGACCGCGACCGGGTTGGCGGAGATCGCGCGCTCGACCGCCGAGAGGTCCCAGGGCTTCTGGCCGAGCGCCGCGGCCACGCTGCCGGCACGCTCGTCGTCGAGGCCGGCGAGCTGCTCGAGCAGGGTCGCGGCCTGCCGCTCCTGCTCGCGGATCTGGCGGTCCGCCTCGACTCGGATATCGCGGAGCAGGGTCTCGGCCGCCGCGATCTCCCCGAGCCCGAGGATCTTCGCCAGGGCGTCGTAGAGCTCCGAGGGCCGCCCCTCCAGGATCCGGCCCAGCTCGTTGTGGGAGAGCAGGGGCGGCCAGCTCTCCAGGGCCTGGCTCCAGCCGTTCTCCGTGAGGTCGCGCCGCCTGCCGTCGATGGTGAGGAGGGAGCCGGCGACGTCGGCGTCGTCCGCCCAGCGCCGTTCGACGGTCAGCGGGGTGCGCTGGCCGTCGCGGCGGAACCTCACGGCGATCCGGGGCGGCCCGTGGTGCAGGTTCCGCCAGCCGTCCTGCCAGACCTTGGCGCGCTCGGTCCAGCGCCGGTTGGAGCCGGTGAGCAGCATCTCGAGAGCCTCGGCGAAGGAGGACTTGCCCGAGCCGTTGCGACCGACCACCAGGGTCAGACCGGGGGAGGGCTCCAGGCTGAGCGTGACCGGCGGCCCGATGCCCCGAAAGCCCTCCACCTCGATGGCGGCGAGGTAGGTGGCGGTGAGGGTCGGGGCGGCGGCCTGAGCTGCGAGAGTGGTCGTCGCCCGGCCGCCCAGAGCGGCCTGGAGCTCGCCCGGCCCCTGGAAGGCGCTGAGGACCAGATCCGCCGCCCCCGCGACGGCGGGCGGGGTTTCGGCGAGCCGCGAGGCCACCAGGTTGTGGAGGGTGAGGTCGGCCATCTGGGCAGCGAGTGTGGCAGACGCGTCCCTAGATGACCGTCGAGCTTCGTCTCTCGACCATGACCACATCCCGCCACCGGCCCCGGTGCCGGCCCAATCGCTCCCGGATGCCGACCTCACGAAACCCGCAGCGCGCGTGGAGAGCACGGCTCGCCGCGTTCTCGGGGAAGATGCCCGACTGGATCGTCCAGATGCCGGCCGCCTCGCTGGCGGCGATGAGGTGGTCGAGCAGCAGCCGGCCGATCCCGCGCCCGCGCAGCGCCGGGTCGACGTACACCGAGTGCTCGATCACCCCGGCGTAGACGCATCGGTCGGAGACGGCGGCGGCGGCCACCCACCCGACCACGACGCCCGCGGCATCGGTCGCCACGAAGCGCAGGGACGCGAGCCGGTGGCCGTCGAACACCTCCCAGCTGGGCGGCTCCTCCTCGAAGGTGGCTTCGCCGGTCGCGATCCCGGCCGCGTAGATCTCCCGCACCGCCGGCCAGTCGGATGCCTCGAGGGGGCGGACCATCAGCTCAGCCGGCATCGGGGTCGCCGTCCGGCTCTCGGCCGGCCTCGGGGCCGCCCATGATCGACGCGGCCGCCCGGGGGAAGGCGGAGAAGCAACCCCGGTTGATCTCGCACCAGGTGGTGGTCCCCTCCCGGCGGAGCCGCACGAAGCCGACCTCGGCGAGCCGGTGGAGGTGGTGCGAGACGGTGGACTGGCCCACGTCGACCCGCTCGACCAGGTCGCCGACCCTCATCGGCTCCCCGGCGGTGGCGAGCACGTGCAGCAGGCGGATCCGGGTCGGATCCGCCAGGGCGCGGAACCACGAGGCCCACTCAGCCGCCTCCTCGGAGGTTACCATCGACCATCTACGATACTCGATCCAAGGCCTCGGACGGTCTCAGCACCGCGCTCGATCAAGCGCCTCGGACGCCTCAGCCTCACGTCGGCGGCGCGGGAGCGGGCGCGCGGTGAGCGGCGCAGTTGGGTCCAAGGCCCCTGGCATCCCCGGGTGGGGGAGGGGTAGCCTGCCGGTGCCGGTCCGCGGACCATGGAGACCGTCGGCGCGGTGATCGCCGGGCCGCCGCGCACCCCGCGGTTCTCCGACCGGATCCGATATTCGGGTGGGGGAGCGGGAGGCTGGCCATGCAGATCGAGGACGTGCGCCGGGTGCTGCTGATCGGCAGCGGCACCATGGGCCTGCAGATCGGGCTCCAGGCCGCAACCCATGGGCTCGAGGTCACGCTCTACGAGACCGATCCCGCCGCCCGCGAGACCGCGCCGGGGCGCCTGCGGGGGTACGGCGAGCAGCAGCGGGCGGGCGGGCTCCTGGACACCGACGCGCTGGAGCGGTCGCTGGCCCGGGTGACGGTGAGCGCGGACCCGGCGGCGGCGGGAGACGGCGCCGACCTCCTGATCGAGTGCGTGCCCGAGGACCCCGAGCTCAAGGGCCGCGTGCTCGCCCAGTTCAACCTTCTCTGCCCGCCCCGCACCGTCTTCGCCACCAACACCTCGACGCTGCTGCCCTCGATGTACGCGGACGCGACCGGGCGCCCCGACCGGTTCGCTGCGCTCCACTTCCACATCCCGGTCTGGTCGTCGAACGTCGTCGACGTCATGCCCCATCCCGGCACCTCGGCGGAGACCACCGAGCTCCTGATCGCCTTCGCCCGCCGGCTCGGCCAGATCCCGATCCGGATGCGCCGGGAGAGCATGGGCTACGTCTTCAACGCGATCTACACGGCGATGAACCGGGCCGCGATCACCCTAGTCGCCAACGACGTGACCTCGGTGGAGGATGTCGACCGCGCCTGGATGGCGATCATGAAGACACCCTTCGGGCCCTTCGGCGCCCTCGACGACGTCGGCGTCGACACCGCCTGGCAGATCACCGAGTACTGGGCGGGGGTCACCGGGGACGTGCAGCTCCGCGTCAACGCCGACTTCCTGCGCGCCTACATCGACCGCGGCTGCACCGGGGTGAAGAGCGGGGAGGGTTTCTACCGCTACCCGCATCCCGCCTACGCCGAGCCGGGCTTCGTGGAGGGCACCTGACCGTCCGCACCCGTCGCCAGCCCTGGAGGAGCATCCCCCCACCGGCCGGCTCCGCCTCCGAAGCAGGCTAGGATCGCGACATGGACGCCAGCCGCGAACCGGCGCTGCTCTTCGACCTGGACGGCACCCTGGTGGACAGCGTCTACCAGCACGTGCTCGCCTGGCGCTCGGCCCTGGAGGCGGCCGGGCTCGATCTGCCCACCTGGCGCATCCACCGCCGGGTCGGGATGAGCAACGGGCTGCTGGTCAACGCGCTGGCGAGGGAGCTGGGCCGGGACTTCTCCGCCGAGGAGGTGGAGGCGTTGCAGGCGGCCCACGCCCGCGCCTTCCGTGAGCTCGCGCCCCACGTCCGACCGCTCCCGGGGGCCATCGCCCTGCTCCAGGAGCTGACCGCGCGGGGCACCCTCTGGGCGATCGCCACCAGTGGCACCCACGCCACCGCCGGTCCCAACCTGACCAAGCTCGCGGTCCCCCCGACCGTGCCGGTGATCACCCGCGACGAGGTCCCCTTCGCCAAGCCCGACCCCGACCTCTTCCTCGCCGCCGCCGCCCGCCTCGGGGTGGCGATCACCAACTGCGTGGTGGTGGGGGACAGCATCTGGGACGTGCTGGCGGCGCGGCGCGCCGGGGCGCTGGCGGTCGGCCTGCTCTCGGGCGGCTACAGCCGCCAGGAGCACGAGGAGGTCGGAGCCTTCCGCGTCTACGATGACCCCGAGGGGCTGCGCATCCACCTCGACGAGCTGGGGATCCGCCGCTGAGCCCGCTCAGGCGGAGATCGACCGCGACCCCGCGATGCTGAGCAGCCCCACGTAGCAGAGGACCGCCACCGCGAAGCCGACCGACATCAGCATCGAGCTGATGTCGAGGTTGTACTTGAGGAAGCTGGCCCCGTTGAAGCCGGCGAAGATGATGGCGAGCAGCCCGCCCGCGGCCAGCCAGGTGGCCGCCGCGCCGCGCCGGCTGCGCATCGCGTGCACCACCAGCTCCACCGCGCTCAGGAGCAGCAGGATCCCGATCACGACGTGGATGATCAGCAGCGGCAGGCCGCTGGCGAAGCTCCAGAGGAAGCTGGCCCAGGCGCCGCTCAGGTAGGGGCCGCTGCCCGCGCCGGGGTGGTGCGTCGAGATGGTCACGTAGAGGTTGAGCGACATCCCGACCACGAACTGGATGGTGAGCAGCGCCAGCGTCGCCGCGGTCCGGCGCCGCAGCACGCCCAGCCGGTGCTGGGCGATGGTCGCGTCCACGGCCGCAGATGATGGCACACGCCGAGCGCGGCACCCGACTCTCGGTCCGGCCCTCCGCTCTCGCGCGGCGCCCTGATGAGAGGCGGCCCCCGCGACCAGGTCGCGGAGGCCGCCCTGTCGACGCCGCGCCGGCCACCGCCGCGGCCGGGCGCCGTGTCAGCTGGCCAGGTTCAGCGTGTTGGTGCCGTCGTCGACGAAGTAGAGGCTGCTCTGGTCGGGGGCCACGGCCAGCCCGAAGAGGGTGCCGTTGCCGTTCTCCAGGGGCGGCTCGGGGGTGTTGTCGAGCACCCTCACCGCGACCTGCACACCGCTCGGAGTGATCTCCACCAGCTTCCCGTTGCCCGCGTTGACGGTGAGGATGTTGCCGTCGGGCGCGATCGCCACCCCGAGCGGCCCGTTGAGGGCGCCGCCCATCGAGACGGTCATGCCGCCTCCGGCGGTGGTGCGGTTCACGGCGTTGTGGATGACCGCGATCCGGTTGCCCTCGGTGTCCGCGACGTAGAGGGAGCCGTCATAGCCCAGACCGAGACCGGTCGGACCGACCACCAGCGCCGCCGCGCTGGTCACCTCCGGGAATCCCTCGCCGATGACCGTCTCCGAGGTCACCATCGGCGCGGACGCGCCGCTGAAGGAGAGCCCGATGCGCACCACGGTGCCGCCATCGACAACGTTGGGGCTCGCCGCCACCGTCCCGTTCAGGACGTTGCTGACGAAGAGGAAGGCCGAGCTGCCACGGTCGAGCGCGGTCATGTCCCACGGACCGTTGATGGGGGCGCCCCAGATGGTCTCCACGGCCGTGCCCCAGGGGTTGAGGACGATCAGGCAGCCGGCCTTGGCGGTCGCCGAGGATCCGTCCCGGGTCGGCAGGCTGCCGACCACGACCCAGCCGCTGCGCAGCGCCACCAGCGCGGTGGTGAGGCCGATGCCCCCCGGGCAGGCGCCCGGCACGTCACCGGGGAAGAGATGAGCGAAGGTGATGACGCCACCGGTCGGCGATACCTCGACGATGGTCTGTCCGGTGCCCTGCAGGTTGGCGCTGTCGTTGAAGTTGCTCACCAGCACGTCGCCGGCGACCAGGCGTCCGGTGGTGGTCGGCGCCACCGCGACCCCGTACGGGTTGACGTCCCCATTGCCGGGGACCGTCGATGCCACCACGCTGATCTTGTTCAGCGATCCCGCGAAGCCACCGGCCGCGCCCACCAGGGTCGGCGCGACCACCAGTCCGGCGCCGGCGACCACCCCGGCGGCCACCATCGGACGCCAGAGCCTCTTACCGATCAACACTTGTATCCTCCCCAATGCTGCAAACGCATCTCTGACCGCGCCAGAACAGGCAGCGCAACGACGGTGGCGACGACCTGCTCCGGCTGGCCTCACGGTCAGCCGATACGTTTACCGGCCACGCGCGGTTCAGAGAGGGGAGGACCCGCGAAACCGCGGGCCGGTCACCGCGTTGCGCGCCGGGTCACGGACGTCGGGCTCGGGCCGTAACCGGCCACCGGCGTGCGGCGCCGCCCGGGCGCCGCGGCGCAGCTCATGCGGCCGCGCCAGGCCCGGTTGACGCCACCAGCGGGGGCTCCAGGACGCGCACGACGGGCACCTCGGGGTCACGCCGGCGCGGACACAGCGCCCGCCGCCGACAGCGGCCCTGCAGCAAAGCGAGAGAGGTGCGCGGAGCCCCGGCCGGCCGACACCTCCAGAGCGCCGAGAGGGGCGAATGGGACCCCTGCAGGCAACCGGGGCTGTGAGGCGGCGCGAAGTCCTCATGCGGAATACGCGCGTATCGCATGGTCCGCCAGGGGCTGTCTCCTCGGTCGCCGCCAAGTGCGTGCGTCCGGCTACCCGAGTGTCGAGGCGATGCGCGAAGTTATCGCCTCGTGGTTCCGCCCGGCGCAGCTGGCGGCGCGTTCGAGAAGGACACCGAGAGGCTGACCCGGAGGGTGCGCAACGGTCGGCACCGCGAGGTCAACGCCGCGCCCAAGTTGCCGGACCCGCTGGCGGCCGAGGGCGCGCGATAGCGGAGGGCGTTCCGATCAGGGCGGCGCAGGAGGGCAAGCGGACAGCGACGCTGGCCCGCGACGCCCGGTCGGTGCTGCGCGAGCTCGACGTTCTGACCCGGGTGGCAGACGACCCGGCTCACGCCGACATCGCGGCCCGATGCGATGGCTGCGAGGGCCTCGTCAGCCAACTCGGCCGCGGCGAGCAGAGCCTTGGAGCGCCGGCCCGGCGACGCCGTCCGCCGGCTCCGCGGATGGGCGCCGGCTCAGAACGCCCACAGACGCGCCAGAAGGCATTGTGCCGTGGCCCAAGACCGCGTACGATCAGCTGGCAGATAAGTCAGACGAAGGCCTCCACGGCCTACACGCTGAATATAGCTACCGCGCCAGGGGATCGCGGTTCTCTTGGTCGACCGTCGTGGAAGAACGGGGTCGCTTGGAGGATCGGGTGGTGGACGAGCACAAGCTTGTCGGGCGGCGCTTCGCTCTTTCTGGGGTGCTGGCGGTCGCTGTACTCTTGGCCATGCCCGTGCTTGGCGAGGCGACAGGAGGGCACAGCGGAACTTGCGGCCCCGTTGGCGGAGCGCAGGTCGGCTACTTCTCCGTCGGCTGCCGGGCCGGCGTCACGCAGATTTCCGACGAAGCTGAGTTCCAGAACGCCGGCTTGTACACCGCATATTGGGCGAGTGGGGACCACATCAACGAATCGGTATGGGCGTTCAGCGGGTCACCCTGCGGTGATTCGGTCGAGGTTGGTTTGACGTATGGATTTGAGGGTGGAGCGTACTACGGATGGTACTACGCAGATACCACTGGAGCTGGCCAATAGGCGCACTTCATCGGCAGTCAGTACGCGGACGGATCTGACCATATCTATACAATTGCCTATGATGGTGCGTCCGGTAGCGGGGGTGAGTACTCCGTGTACATTGACGGAGCGGATTACGCCAACATTGGGGACATAGGCTTGGGCTACGGGACGTGCCAGGGCATGATTGGCCTTGAGAGTAGCACTCCGCCGAGCAGCAACACTTCTGCAAACACCTTCAACGACACCCCTCTGTATTGGGAGAACACGAGCGGAGGCTGGAGCTCGAGCTTCATATCGACATACTACGTCGCCTACCCGTGCGGCCTCTATGGGAACGGGTCAGGGCCAGCGTGCTTCAACGGGGCGGAGTACTCGAGCAGCTACTGGGCCAATAACCAAGGATAACAGGGTTATACAGAGGACTGAGCATGCAGCGATCGCCCGTTCAGTCGATTCTCAGGACATCCGCAATTACGCTGGTAGTCGCGGCTGGGCTCGCATCCGCCATCCTGATCACCAGGGGCAACGCTCCCTCTCAGCGCGCCGCCAACAGCACTTCGGCACCGGCCACAGCGTCTAACTCCGCATCGCCATCCGGAGGCACGGTGAGCCCAGCGTTCTCTCGGAGTGACGCTCTAGCCTGTCCTGACCTCAAGATCTGCCGACGGGTCAGGGTCAGCGCGTCCACATCTTCTCCTTGCCGATGACCTGGTCGGGGGTGCGGCCGCGGGTGTAGCGGCCGGTGTGAGCTCGGTCGGTGTTG